>Ga0209947_1001550_pt1 | contig 13582 bp, 15 predicted proteins | sample SalPonR2_B_D2_MG_FD_185706 | JGI IMG/M metagenome (GOLD analysis project Ga0209947, IMG submission 185706) | Salt pond soil microbial communities from South San Francisco under conditions of wetland restoration - Salt Pond MetaG R2_B_D2_MG... ... | reverse complement strand
TCGGTGGTGAAATCTTTCTCAGCCCCGAAATGTCGGCCAAACTGTTGCATCGTGTCGTCACCGGTGGGCCCGCAGTCAGCAAATCTCCGGTCGATGCGTTATCAGATCGTGAATTGCAAACTTTCGAATTGATTGGCAACGGTTTAAAGACAGCCGACATTGCCGCCCGGATGCAACTGAGCCCGAAGACGATCGAAACCTATCGGGCGAGGATCAAGGAAAAACTGGACCTTGAGGACATGGCGTCGCTGACTCGCGAAGCCGTGAAATGGACCCTCGATAACGGGTGAGACCCCCTGTCGGTTTGCAAATCTGACAAACGGATTGTGAATCGTTCACCATCCCGAGCCGCTCTGCAGGAAATTTCCTGACAGGGATGACGGGCTTTTCTCGACGCTCGAAAGGCGATTTTTCGGACTTCTTAAGGTGTTTGCAAAACGCCACACTAAGGGCCTTTCGACAACCACCGGCGAAACCGCATCGCTGGCACGCCGGTTGCCTTTCACCGTCCGTTCCCGGCAACTTAGCAATGAGCGCTAAATAAGTGTCGGGTACCTTTTGTGCGAAGCACCCGAAGGGCGAGTTCCTCGCAAAAGGTACCCGACACTTTTTTGTCGCACGATCCTTAACCGACACTTAGGAGTAAGCCATGCCGACGGGCCAGCTTTATTTCACACAAGGATGCCAAGTCTGTGGTCGCCCGATGCGCGTGCGACTAGACCTGCTGGGACAGTCGATTCATTGCGGCCATTGCAATGCCGTTTGCAAAGCTGGTCAGGAACCGGTTGAATCTCGCGCATTCTCTCCGCTGACACGCGCACCAGCGGAATCACGTCGGCGACCTGCCACTCGGTTGCCGCATCGGATTCGTCCGCTCGAGTTGCCGGCTCTCCCTTCCGCGGCCCGCGAGAGCTTGGCGGGCTGGCCCTGTCCCTGATGCCGCCATCCCTTCACGACTGGCAACGCGGCAACCGCCAGCCTGACTTTGTGAATGGCAACGCGCGCGCCGCCGACATGTTAGGACGCGAGAAACCGGTACCGAGCGTCATCGGTGCTGACTTATTTCTCGACCGATGCCGCACCCAGCCAGCGTGCCGCCGCTGAATCGACTAGTCCGCTTGCGAGAACAGATCGAGAAACCGATCTTCGTACTCCGTGAACACGTCCAACCGGTCGAGTTCCGACTTCAGCTCATACGCCTTTGCTCGATCCTCGCTCGCTTCTTGAAACAACTTCTCGATCCGTTGTTTATCCGCCGGGTCCAACCCCTCCTCGGGGGCCGAGCCGTAAAAGTCTTCATCCTGTTCCCGTGGCATTGCCGACTCCAAGTGTTGTTTAACCTTCGAAAGTACCTCTCCTAGTCTATGCTCCATCGCCTCGGATTGTTGCTCCAATTCGCGAAAGTCCAACTGGTTCCCGGCCATCTCGATAAAAACCCGCAAGACCCCTAAGGATGCCTTGGGAAACGGGACCTGCGAGAAGACCTGTGGCATCTCGCCAAGCAAGCAAATTCCTGGCATTCCTTTATCCGCCGCCGTCCCGAGCAGGACGCCATTGAGCCCGCCGATGTGCCCCTCTTCCAATAGGCTCACATCGGGGCGATTGATGCTTTGAAACGTTTCGTCGTCGGTCGCTGCCCCAAAGACACGAGACGGCTGTTCGGGGTGCATATCCGTTGCCATCGCGGCAAAAGTGAAAACCCGCTCGACACCTTGGTCTCTGGCAAAATCGATCAGCCGTTCGCAGAACGCGTACTTGCCAAGCGGCGGTTGAGCTTCGCCGATGAACAGCAAAATATCGCGTTCGCCGGGGGGGGATTGTTTCAAGAACAGACGGCTGCGCGGACGCTCGGTCTTCCGCACTCGGCCCCCCTTGATCAATGCGTAATCGACGTCAAACAGGCCGCTGGCCGGGAACTCGGCAAAGTGATGCATGCTGAGCTTGGACATCAAGTAATAACCCGCCGTCATGGCGACTTGCCCCATGCCCGGCCAAACGGCGACCAACCAGGGACGATTCAACTGCGTGACGTCGGACATGGATTCCTCAAGGAGTTGGCGTTGGAAGGACATGTGCCTGGCAGCGCAGTCGCTCGGTGCTGATCCGCACGGCGCGCCCGATTAAGGCGACGCAACAAGGCGATTAAGGCGACGCACCAAGGCGACGCGGAAGTTGCAAGGGCACACCGCTTGGCGTGCGACACACTCGGTTCGTCTCACCGGTGCAAAGAACGCGCCGAGAGAATTACCGCGAAAAAAGTGACGCCATCGGCAAGACGATGGCCTGCGAAAATTCATTCATTAGCAAACTCTGCATCGGACTTTGCTTCGGACTTTTCATTGGAATGCCCTTCCTCCGAAAACGCCTTCTCCCTTGGCACATGACTTGCATTTTCTTGCTGAAAACCCCGAAACCGGCTCGGTGCAACAACCACCGTGCCGTCCTCGCCGCACTGCTTTCGCAAGGAACAAACGATGAGATTTGACATGCCTTGGTCGGGCGAAGTGAACCGCTTGCAAAACGAACTCGATCGCTACTTCGGTAATCGCTCCGGTCGCCCGCCGATGGCGCAACGCGCCTATCCGCCGGTCAATATGTGGGAGGACGATGACAACCTGTACATCGAATCCGAAATCCCTGGCATGGATCTGGACCAATTGGAACTGCTCGCCGGAGATGCCAACCATATGACGCTGCAGGGCGAACGTAAGCAACCCGGCGATGCCGACACAAAATGGCATCGCCAGGAACGTGGCTTTGGTCGCTTCTCCCGAATGGTTGCCTTACCGACCAGCGTTGACGCGGGCCAAGCGACCGCCGATTACAACGCCGGCGTGTTGACGGTGACGTTGCCCAAAAAAGAAGAAGCAAAGCCGCGGAAGATTTCCGTCAACGCTGGCTAACGATCGGCGGTGCACCACCGTGCGGAATCGATCTCCCTTCGTATGGGAGCATCGCCACGGCAGCCAAATGTTCGATACGTGACCACCACTCGGCGCTTGTTTGAGTGCTTGTTCGGGCGTTTGTTCGGTGGCGAACCCATTTCGGTAATTTTCCCTTTTGATACCACTTTCCCATTGTCGACAGGAGCCCCAGTCATGGCTGAAACTTCACTGACCAAGAATCGTCCCGCACAAGCCGAAGCCGAACCGACGCGTGACACGCCCAGCTATCAGCCTCGTTTCGACATCCTTGAATCGGAGCAGGAATTGACGCTGTACGGGGATCTTCCCGGCGTCGAGCAAGCGCAGTTGGATATCCGCTATGAGAACGAACAACTGATCATCCACGGCAAGATTCAGGAGCGCTACCAGAATCTACAGTTGCTCCGTCAGGAATATGGCATCGGCGATTTTCACCGTTCGTTCTCGATTGGCGAGTCGATCGATGCAACCAAGATTTCGGCAGAAGTTCAGAACGGTGTGCTGGTCATTCACTTGCCCAAAACCGAAGCGGTCAAGCCGAAGCGGATCGAAGTCAAGTCGATCTAACGACCCGTCCGGTTCTTTCCTTTTCGTTACCAACGCGTGGAATTGCAAACATGTTCAAGAATCTCATTCCAGGCCGTGGCGAGGCTTCCGAAGCGACCGCCTCCTCCGGCACATCGACAGAGATGTCGACAATTGAAAAAAGCCTAAACCAGATGCTGAGTGAATTCTGGAATCCCGATGCGGCGGAAGACGGAGCGAGTCGCTGGAGTTTCGACGTCGAGGACAGCGAAGATCAGATGACCGTCCGCGCTGAAATCCCAGGGTTTGAACCCCAGGATATCGACGTTCAATTGTCGGGCAATCGTTTAATCGTCCAGGCCGAACATCAGACCGAGACGACCGGCAATGGAAAGCGATCACAGTACGGCAAAGTGTATCGCTCGATGACCGTGCCGGCGGGGATCGAAGCCGACAAGATCGAGGCCAATTATAAGAATGGCGTGCTGGAAGTTCGTTTACCCAAAGGTGCCGAGGCGCGGGCAAAGCGGATTACGGTTAAAAGCAAATAGCGGCCATGAACCTGAGGGTTTGGCTGCCACGCGTCGAGGTCGACGAGCACGATTGCCAGCGACCTCGCACGCGTCTTTTTTTGCGACCAACGCAGCACGGTCGTGCTCACCACTTCGCCCCTTAAGGGAATCGTATCCACCGACACCGAGAATTCCCATGGACCATCTTGATCGCGAGCAATTGGACGCGTTGCTAAACGATACCGGCGGACCGCACGTGTCGATTATTCTTCCCGCCCCACAACGGCAGCTTCGCGTTAATGGCGATTCGGCTTCGCTGCGTGAACTTGTTCAATCCACCGATGCGGAACTCGTCGACAACTGGTTGGATGCTCCCGCGGCCGATCGGTTGCTCGAACCGTTGCATCAATTGGCAACCGATTCCCATTTCACGACAGGCCGTCGTGGCGGTGTGGCTATTTACCTATCAAGCGTCCTGTTTCGCGTCTACCGGTTGCCAGAGTGCGTGCAAACACGATTGGTGGTCGCTCCCGGTTTTTACCTCCGTCCACTGTTGCCGGCGCTGGAACAGAACCCGCAATTCCACCTGCTAACGCTCAGCGATGAAGGTGCGTCGCTGTATGCATCTTCCGCCACCGCGATGCAGCCGGTCGAAGAACTCCCGCTTTCGATTCCGCGACACCGCGGGTGGACAGCCACGACTTCGCAACGCAGCACGTCGCAAACCAGCGACGCAGACCCCGCAACTCGTCCCACCGCCACGCTGACCGAAGTGTCGCCGGAAGCGTCCGAGGAGGGCACGACGCTACTGCGAAGCGAGCTCGAGGAAATCGAGGAAGCGGTTTCGGCATACCTCGCCAAACGCCGAGGCATCTTGATCCTCGCCGGCGTCGATCGACTGACCGAACGGTACAAGGAAGTCAGCAATTTCGACCGCTTGGCCACCGCGACCATTTCCGGCAACGTGGACCATTTGACTCCCGCTCAACTATTCCAGCACGCCATGCCGATCGCCGTCGGACAGGCGGAACAACAGCGTCAAGCCGATGCGATGGCGATTCGCGAGCGACAGCTTGGGCCGCTTGAAACCGATGCGGAGCAAATCTTACGAGCCGCCTATCAAAACCGCGTGCAGATCCTCTTCTTTGATGTCGAAGCGAACCTGGACGGACACTTTTGCCCCGAGACGCTCACCTTGCAGCCCGCCCAGCCCACGTCTCCCGGCCATCCGAATCAGCGTAGCGATGATTTAATCGAAGCCGCTGCCGTTGAAACCCTTCGTCGTGGCGGCAGAGTCCATGCCGTCACCGCCGACGAAATGCCCTTCGAAACCACCCTGGTCGCCGCACTAAAAGCATGATGCGGCGAACCGATCCCTCGCAGCCAGTGAACACCTCCATGGCCGACTACAGTCAAATCAAAAGTCAACTCGAAGACCAACTGCGTCAGCGCATCGAGCGTGCGGAAAAGATCGATTCGGATCTCAGCACGCCCGGCGAACAAGATTGGCAAGAACGCGCCACCGAACTGGAAGACTCCGAAGTCCTTTCGTCGGTGGGCGCGATGACGGTTCGCGAAATTGAACAGATCAAGAGCGCCCTGCGTCAGATCGAAGAGGGGTCCTACGGGGTCTGCATTCATTGCGGACAGCCGATCCCCACGCCCCGGTTGGAGGCGTTGCCTTTCGCGACGACGTGTGTGCGATGCCAGTAACCGGCAGACACAGCACGTGACGGCTGGCGGTGTTTTGCCGCTACCGCTTGGCGAACCGGCTTAGCGCTCGAACAGCCCCGACTTGCCGCCCAACTTGGAAACCAAGCAAACCTTTTCCAACTCCATTCCTCGGTCGACCGATTTGCACATGTCGTAGATGGTCAAACCAGCGATCGCGGCGGCCGTCATCGCTTCCATTTCGACTCCCGTCTTGGCACTTGTACGAACCATGACTTGGCATCGTAGGCGGGATTCGTCCACTTCCTCAAAAGCGACTTCGACCGCCTCGATGGGAATCGCGTGACAGAGCGGGATTAATTGCGGCGTCTGCTTGGAAGCCATGATGGCGGCCAACCTCGCAACCGCCAACACGTCTCCTTTGGCGTGTTGACCCGCCCGGATCGTGGCGAGTGTCGCGGGCTGCATGTGCACCAATGTCTCGGCGACCGCGGTCCGCACCGTGACCGCTTTGTCGCTGACATCGACCATCCGCGCCGCACCCTCGGCATCAAAGTGATTCGATTCCATACGTTGCAAGCTCCTTTTACCCGCCAACAAAACGTGCGTATAACGATCGGGCTAGTCCCAGATTCTCCGTCCCACCGACGACGGCGCGTCCGTCGCGAAACAGGGTGATCGTAGTCGCCTGATCGCTTGCCTCAACGCTCGCCGCGGGCGTTGTCGCCTCGCGTTCGCAAGGCAGATGCAGTCGCACAAAAAATGCGTTGCGTTCGACCGTCCCGCTCGACTGCCAACGTGCGGCGATGCCCTCTAAATCGAGGCGTTTCCCCAAGGCATGCACCTGCACCGCGTTGCGTCCACATAGCACCGCCGTGCGGTCGGCGGCAGCGGCCAGCCGTCCGTGCAAAAAATCGCGACGGCCGCCGCGACATGCGGGACAGTCGACCGGCGAGATCGCGTAGTTGCGTATCCGGCCGCTCCACAGATCAAGCGACAACACTTCGGACCGAAAAAGTTCCTCGTCCGTCTGCATCGCTGCGTGCGACAAAATCCGGATCGCCGCCATCGCTTGCAAGCTAGCCACGGTGTGCGTGGCCGCCCCCACGACTCCCGCGGTGTCACAGGTTTGCACCATCGAGGGATCGGGCGGCAAGGGAACAATGCAGCGAAAACAGGGCTGCCCACGACCGCTGAAACTGGCGACCTGGCCCGTCGCTCCCACACAACCCCCATGCACCCACGGCAGTTGTCGCTCCAACGAATAGTCGTTTAACAAAAACCGCGTTCCGAAGTTGTCCGTCCCATCGATCACCAGGTCGACGTCCGCACATAACGTGGCGATGTTGTCGGCCGTCACATCGACGACTTCAGCCACGACCGAAATGTCCGAATTAAATTGACCAATCCGTTCGGCGGCGGCGTCGGCTTTGGCACGACCAAGCTGGGCATCGGTTTCCAGATACAGCGACTGGCGTTGTAGGTTCGACCATTCGACCGTGTCGCGATCGATCAGCGTGAGGTGGCCGACACCGGCACGGGCGAGGATTTCCGCGGCCACGCTGCCCAGCGCGCCACAGCCCAAAACGGCAACACGTGACGCTGCTAGGCGACCTTGCCCCGCCTCGCCGATTTCCGCAAACCGGCTTTGGCGTTCATAGCGATTTGTCCGTGACATTCTGTTTCCAAAGTAATCCGCGATTGACGCGTCAAGTTCCGCCCGAAACGTCCCCACCAGCCAGCGAGTCCATTTGGCGGGAGTCGAGATAGCGAACGGACGGCCGGCTGACCATCATAGCCGGAGCGTAACGGATCGCCGAGGCGGGCCCTTCCTGGGCTTCGCCTGAGCTGGCACGGTTCAGTCGACTCAAACGATTGGTTACCCCCAGCGCGTCGCAGGTTTGCGTGTTGCCGTTCCCGTCGACATCGGCTGCTTGAAGTCGGCGTTGGACAGGCAAGTGGCGTTTCAGCCGAGTACGCATCGCGTCACGGTTGAAGTTCGTCACGGCATCTACCGGCAGGGGGAGCGAACAACACGCCGGAGCACACGTTCGTGGAACACGGGGCTTGATGAGGACCGGAGCAGCATGAAACCGATTGGGGGAGCGGTGTGGAGATGGTGCCAATTGCGGCGACCTGTCTGCTAAGATCTCGGCTCCTAGCAGACACCTGAGGCAGGCACAGGCGGTCTGCCTCGCGATCCTTTTTTTGAGAAACCTCCATGGCCGCGATTTCATTGGGACTGGACTTTGGCACCGAATCGGTAAGAGCGATTTTGGTCGATACCACGGGCCGGCAGCGCGGGATCGGCAGTTGCCAGTTCGCGCACGGACAATTGACCGACACCTTGCCTGGTTCGCAAGTGCCACTGCCGACCGGTTATGCGTTGCAGCATCCCGACGATTGGTTGGACGCTGCCGCGATCGCCACGCAATCGGCGTTGCATGCCGCGGGTAGTGACGGCGACGATGTGGTGGGGATCGGCGTCGACTTTACCAGTTGCACCATGCTGCCGACCGATCGTGAAGGGACGCCGCTGTGTCAGTTACCGCAGTTCCGCGACAACCCGTTGGCCTGGCCCAAGCTGTGGAAGCATCACGGCGCGGTGGCTCAGACCGATCGGCTGAATGCGGTCGCGCGGCAGCGTGACGAGTCGTTCCTGCAACGCTACGGAGGCACGATTGGACTGGAGTGGCTGTTGCCGAAGATCCTGGAAACGATCGAGTCTGCTCCGGAGGTCGCCGCGTCGGCCGACGTCTGGCTGGAAGCGGGCGACTGGTTTGTCTGGCAATTGGTCGGTGGACCCGCCGAACAGTTAACGCGGTCGACTTGCCAAGCCGGATACAAGGGGCTGTGGTCGGCGTCGGAGGGCTATCCATCGGACGCGTTTTTACGGGCCGTCGATCCGCGACTGGCCGAAGCGGTTGCCCATCGCTTGCCTGGCATTCTGCGAGCCCCGGGCGAAGCGGCGGGAAACTTGACCGAGCCGCTCGCTCGACGATTGGGGCTGCGCGGCGGCACGCCGGTGTCGACCGCGATCATCGACGCACACGCCGCCGTGCCGGGAGTTGGCGAAGCCGCCGCGGGGACACTGGTGATGGTGCTGGGTACGAGCAGTTGCCATATGCTGAACGCCATCGAGCCGCGGACGGTGAACGGCGTGGCGGGCATGGTCGAAGGAGGAATCTTGCCGGGGTTGGTGGGATACGAAACGGGGCAAGCGGCCGTCGGCGATGCTTTCGCGTGGCTGCGCCGCCTGTTGGGTCTGGAATCCTTTGACACGCTGGCCAACGAAGCGATGAAGCTGCCGCCGGGAGCCGACGGCGTGCGGTGTCTCGACTGGATGAACGGCTGCCGCACGCCGCTGATGGACGCCACGGTCCGCGGCCAGTTTACCGGCTTGAGTTTGCAGCACGGGCCGGCGCATCTGTACCTCGCCCTAATGGAAGCCTCCGCGTTTGGTTTGCGGTGGATCGTCGAGCTGCTGCGCGAAGGAGACGTGCCGGTCGAGCGGTTCGTCGCCACCGGGGGCTTGCCGCATCACAACCGCCACATCGTCGAAGTCTACGCCGATGTATTGAACGCCGAAATCGAAGTCCACCCTTCCCAGCATGGGCCGGCGACCGGAGCGGCCGTGTTGGGGATGCTGGCCGCCGGATCACAAGCCAGCGGTTTCCAGAGCATCGCCGAAGCCGCTACGGCGATGGCCGGCGTCGCTCCGGAACAACGCGACATCGTTCGGCCTCGTTCGGGCCGAGCCCAAGCCTACCAGACGCTGTATGCCGACTATCGCCGCTGGGCCGACGTCGTCCAAACGTGGTAAGGTCGTCCAAACGTGGTCGCGCTGCGGCGCCAAGTCCCGCGGCGGTCTGGATCCCTAGCTCGCGCTGCCTGAAGCACTCGCCGTGGCCACCAACTGCGAGAGCTTGTCGCTTGCCGCGCCGCTGTCGATCGCCTCTTGTGCAACCGCAACGCCGGCCAACAAATCGGTTGCGCGACCAACCAGCCACAGCGCCGCGGCGGCATTGGCAACCACGATGTCGCGACACGGACCGTGCTTGCCAGACAACAAGTCGCTGATGATCGCCGCGCTCTCGGCAGGATCGGCCGCCTGCATCGACTCGACCGTGCAAGTCTCCAGCCCGAATGATTCGGAGTTCCACTGCAAGGTCCGCAGGCCGTCGGCCGCGACATCGAGGATCGTGGTCGTTCCCGACAAAGTCACTTCGTCTTGCCCGTCATCGCCGCGGACGATCAGCGCCCGCTGCGTATCGAGTTGGCTCATCGCCGCGGCGATCTTCTGCTGCGCCTCCGCATTGCCGGTGCCCAGCAACTGGTGCGTCGCGCCAGCCGGATTGCAGAGCGGCCCGAGCAGATTAAACAGCGTCGGCACTGCCAGTTGGCGGCGGACTGCCACCACATGCCGCATCGCCGGATGCAATTTGGGAGCGAAACAAAAACACAAGCCCACATTCTCCAGCGACGCCGCGACCGCTTCGACGTCCGACTCCAGTGCCACCCCTAATTCGGCCAACACATCGGCCGAACCGGTTTTACTGGTCGCCTTGCGATTGCCATGCTTGGCGACTGGCACGCCCGTTGCGGCAACCACGATTGCGGTCGCGGTGCTGATATTAAAAGTCCCCGAACCGCTGCCGCCGGTGCCACAGGTATCAAGCAGCAGTTCACTGGTGTGCGGAATGGTCGTCATGTGCCGCCGCATGGCTTGGGCCGCCCCGACCAGTTCATTGACCGCCTCCCCTTTGTCCCGCAAGGCAAGCAGCAACTCGGCAATCGAATCGTGATCCGCTTGGCCACTCAGCATGGCATCGATCAGCGTTCCGGTTTGCGTCGCGGTTAAATCCTCGCCGGAACGGACGGCATCAATAGCAGCAGCAAAATCGACCATAGCGTGGCTTCCTCGAACAACGGCAGGCAACTCGGTGTCGGCCGATTGTAATGCCCGACGCGGCGATTCGCGATTCACCCCAATTACGATTTCGCTGGAAGGCTGGAAAAGCTATACTTTTACCATGGCCAATAAAGTAATCATCGACTGCGATCCGGGAATTGACGACGCCGTAGCTCTCGCGATGGCGTTATTCGACCCACGTCTCGAAGTCCTCGCGGTCACCGCCACCGCGGGGAGCGTGGACGCGGATCAGTCGACGTCCAACGTGCAAACCATCCTGACGCAGCTCGACCCGCCTCGCCTGCCTCGGCTCGGACGCGCAACGCCGTCGAGCAACGCGCCGGTGCTGGACGATGGCTACTTGCATGGCCCCAACGGGCTGGGCGATTTTCCGGTCACTTCTTCGGAACGCCAGCACACGCCGCCATCGGAAAAAGTGATTGGCGAATTGCTGCGGCTGTATCCCGACGAAATCACGCTGATCTGCTTGGGACCGCTGACCAATATTGCGCGAGTGTTTCAACGCGACGCGACGTTGGCCAATATGGTCGGCAAGCTGGTCATCAGCGGCGGCGCGGTGCAGTGCAACGGAAACGTGACCGCCGCGGCGGAGCTGAACATGTTTTTCGATCCGCCGGCCGCTCGCAGCGTGTTTCATTCGCTGACCACGAAGAGCTTGGTGCCGCTGGACGTGACCAACACGGTGACTTTCGGCGTCGACCTGTTAGAAAAATTACCCAGCCGAAACGGCAAAGTGGGTTCGATGTTGCACAAGATGCTGCAACACGCGTTCCGTGTTTCGCACCAGAAACTGGGCCGCGAGGTGATTCCGCTGCAAGACCCCGTGGCCCTGGTCGCCGCCCTCGAACCAAGCCTATTCGAATGGAAGGAGATTCCCGGGGACGTCGAAACCAGCGGCGAAATCACCCGTGGGATGACGATTTTTGATCGCCGCTACGGAGCCGACGATCGCAGCAACATGGAAGTGGCACTGGGCGTCGACAAACACGAAGTCCGCAACCAAGTCGTCCGCGGACTCCTATACGCCGGACAATCTCGCTAATCCGGCAAACCGTTTGGCGGGGAATGCGCGGAAGGCCACGGGGAGCTTCCCCCCGTCACCTCACCGCTACGGTTGCTCGGTTCCATTAGCCTTCGTCGATGACTTCGCCACCGGCTCGGGTCGAGAGGGCGCGCCAGATGCCCAAATCGATCGACTCGGTTTTGAAACGCACCGACCCATCCATGAACGTGACGTTGACGCCGCCTTGGTGATAACTTCTCGACGTGACCGCTCCGAACGTCGATTCCGTCACCGAGCGGCCTTCGCGCTGATTGGTCCAGTCGACGTCATAAATCGTGCCTGACTGCGCGCACAGCACTTCCCGATTGGGGCTGTAGGTGGTGGTAAAGCCGGTCTGATGCACCCGCCCGTCCACCCACTCGGTGTGCCCCGTGTTGACCTTAAAGCTTCCCGCGAGGGCACAGACTTCATCGGTCGTCGCTGGAATCGGCAAGCTATTCCCCGCCGCGGCATCGCGGAAATAAGGGGTGTAGGCTTTTACTTCGGCAAACGCCAGCGTGCTGCTGGTCCCATCCAGGCAGTCGCGAAAACCGAGATACCGGTTCGCTACAAACATGCCGTCACCGGTCGTTTGATTGGCCGGGTTGTAAACAAAAAACGTCCCCGCATTGTAGCCATAGCTGAGCGGGTAATGCTTCGGAGCCCCCGTGTCGTCGGTCCGCAAGGTATCGTTCACCTCCGAGGGACAGAGGTAAGTCGGAACGCGAAAACTGGCAATTCGCTGCGTCCCGGACGACGTCGTGATCAAAGCGGCACCGTAACCGGCCGAATAGTCGACCCCGTCGGCCAGCGCGATCTGCTCGATGTAAGGCAGCACGCGCGCCTGACACGACCACCCGTCACCCGTGGCGTTACCGGGATGCGACCAAGAAGCGGGCAATCGCGTCGTCGAGGACTCGTAATTGTGCAGCGCCAACCCAATCTGCTTCATGTTATTGGAACAGCTCATCCGACGCGCAGCCTCGCGAGCCGCCTGCACCGCTGGCAACAGCAAGCCGACCAAAACCCCAATAATGGCGATCACAACCAACAGCTCAACCAACGTAAAACCTGTCCGAAAGCGAACCTGCGGAGCGGTAGGAGCAACACAAAACGGACGGCGGGACATGGGCGGGCCTTAAGAATCGGGCGGGGAAATCGAACGTGACACAGAAATGACGCTACTGAGAATCAGTCTCAACTGCAATCACTGCGTCCGATTTTAAGGCCCTGGGATCGCCCGTCAAGCAATAGGAGTCTTTTTAGCGCCACAAATTGCGAAAAACAGGCTCATGCAGAACCGCCCACTCACCTGCTTAAAAGCACCCCTGGCAGAGAGACGGCAAAACACCACTGACCCCATGCCAAAGGCACCTAATCGCCCCTTAAAACTCTTGTGCCGAACATTGTCAGCAAAATGCTTGCCATTACCGATCATTCACTGTACTCTCACGTCTCAACGAACGGCTGCTAGCACCGTCCTTGGAGCTGCAGCCGACTCCTGCCGACTAGATGGTGTTGACATGGCAGCTAATGGATCGGAACACGTCGTCTTTTCAACGCATGGTTGCCATTTGGTGGCCCGTTTGACCGATTCCCAAATCGTCAGCATGGCGGTTGCCTCGCAAATTCGCGATTCCTTGCTCCACGCCCTCAAACAACAGGGTTCGGGCGTCCGCTCCGTTCGCATTGACCTGGGTCATGTCGAACAGATCGGTAGTGCCGGGTTGAACGAATTGATCGGATTTCGCACCCGAGCGCAAGGCCAAGGGTTGACCGTCGAGTTAGCCGCACCGCAACCGCAGGTGCGTGAGGTCCTGATGCTGACGCGGCTCGACCGGATCTTTGAAGTAGAAGAAATGCCGATCGAGCCCAGCAAGAACTAAGCGGGATGGCGCGGCTGTCGTGTTGGTAACCCGCCGCGTCAGCAAGGAACTCGCTAGTCAGCCCCACACTCGCTAACGCGTCGGGTTTC
>Ga0209947_1001548_pt1 | contig 13588 bp, 9 predicted proteins | sample SalPonR2_B_D2_MG_FD_185706 | JGI IMG/M metagenome (GOLD analysis project Ga0209947, IMG submission 185706) | Salt pond soil microbial communities from South San Francisco under conditions of wetland restoration - Salt Pond MetaG R2_B_D2_MG... ... | reverse complement strand
CCTTTGACAAAATCGAAGATAGGCAACGAAGGCCATGAATGAGATCAGGTACGGGGCTCCGCATTGTGTTAGCTCCAGATAGGTGTTGTGATTACGAAAAGCAGCCAGACATAGCTTACCGCTTGCTTGCGTGCGGACCCTGAGCCCCGCAGCATTGCAGGTGGGTTCATTTCCAAACCGCGCAGCGGTCAGTTGTTGAAGCCGATGTAGTTCAAGATCGCCGCTGCTGCCCAGAACGGCGCGAAGAGGATGCCGACATTGCGCCCGTTGCGGCTGACCCTTGGGGTGATGCCCAAGTCCGGGGATGCCGGCATGATTGGCATTCACCAGCGCGAAGAGCGCGGCCATAATGCCGAAGACCAGGTGCAGGGCATGACGATCCGCGAGGGGCAACGACAGGCCATACAGCACGCCAGCCGCAACTGCGATAAAGGCCAGCGCACCTTGTCGTTGCTCGAACAGCATCAGGAAGATGTAGTCCGCGTCCGCAGGTGCCTTGTCTTTCGGGGCGGCGTCCAAGGCCGCATCAAGCATGGCGATCTGATCATGATGAGTCAGCGCCTTCGACGGGCGCGGCAGGCCGGGGGCGAAGAAGGGCAGCACCCAGTTCACGACCCACCGGGCCCAGAGGGGGCAGAAGACCTCGACGGCATGGACGACAGCCGGGGCAAGGCAGAGCAGCAGGCCGAGGTTGGAGGCAAATGCGGACGACATTTCGTTCAATCTTTTCGATTACGAAGTTATCGATTGTGACAACGATTGGAAGAGCCACGGCAACAGTGTCGGGGGTTCGAGCCCTTCTGCGCCTGATTCATGCGTCCAGTGCGCAAGTCATGCGAAAACGCAATCATTCGCATGAGCATGCATGCGCATTCGGACTCGCAATTCGGTGTGTGTGCCATGCCTCAATTATCCAATTCTTTGGCTGAACGACGCCCTGCCGCCTGCCCAGATGGGCAGGTTTTCCTTGTCGTCGAGCCATGCTGCCTCAGCCGCCGTAGTCTTTCGACCAAACTCGGTGTTGCGTTGCGGGTAGCGGCCGAACTTTTTCAGAACCTGGCGGTGCTGGTCGATGGCCGGTTTGTTGCGCTCGGCGAACAATCTGAAGTTCGGATGGGCCACGATGGCCAGATCGACAAAGTCGCAGGCAAGGTCCAGATCAGAAACATCTTCGGAATGCGCCAGCGCCCATGGAAGCAGATAGAGGATGGCGGCCGGCTGGGTAAGCGTGTCGTCGATCATCTGCGGGGCCATCAACGCGCGCATCAGGTCGCGCGCAATCGAATCGTAGGAAAAGGCTTCGGCGCTGCCCCTAAAACAGGATCGTGACAATTGATCGGCCAGCAGTACCTTGGCCACTTTGCCTTCAAGGCTATCCCACTGTTCGCCGATCAAACTCGGTGGGTCGGCCTTCAGTTCACGCACAACCGGTGCGAAGGGCTGGCAAAACGCGTCGAGAGTCCGACCGCTTTGAAACCAGATCGTCATCAACGGCCGTACCGTTTCGTCCTGGTTCAGGCTTTCACGGATTTCCGGCTTCGCAGTATCGCAGCCGCACATGTAGTTGAGCACGCTACGCGGGGACCGGGGATTTTCAACCGCTCGAACAACGTCCGGGTGCTGGCGAAAGCTCTCAAGTGTCAGTTCATCGGCAGGCATTCGTTTTCCTTCTATCGATCATCAGGCAGACATCCGGTCGGTCATGCGCTGTTCTATGATTGCGGGCATGGATTGCGATTGGCAGGCGGGCGAGGTGTCCCGCCTGCTTGGGCGCTGCCCGTTGACCGGGCTATGTCGTGATGAGGTCTATTGCCCGATCGAGTCCGGGCCAACGCCGTCAAAGCCGGTGAACATGCCGTTGGTGTTGGCCAGACCCTCGGTCGGCACAGGCTGGATCACGTCCCAATGCTCGACGATCATGCCGTCTTCCATGCGGAACAGGTCGTAGAAGGCGTTAGTCGTGCCGTTCCATTGGCCTTCGCTGACGGTCAGAACAAAATTGCCCTCGCCCAGTACCGCGTGGATCTCGGTGTATTGGAACATGTTGCCTTGCGCGGTCAGCGCCTCGACCGCCTCGACAATCCCGGCCAGCCCGTCCTTGATATAGGGGTTATGCTGGGCGTAGCTTTCGGCGCTGATATATTCGGTCATCTTGGACGGGTTCTTGCCCATCAGCACGTCTTCGATCAAAGCCACGGCGAGCGCCTTGTTTTCCTCGGTCTTGTCAAGATCGGTCACTTCGGTCGGACCGTCGGTCTGGGTTCTGCCGCTGGCGGTTTCCGCGACGAGGGGCTGCAAGGCGTCCCAATGCTCGGCGACTTTGCCATTCTCGTCCACGCGGATGATGTCGAACGCCACCATCTCGGGGGCGCCAAACGGCTCGGCATTGCGCCAGATGTTGTGCATGAAGACATAGTTGCCGTCTTCGAACATGCGGATATTTTCAGCGGTCGTGCCCGCCTCTGCCAGAACCGGCAGAAGGCCGATGAACGGTTCCAGCCCGGTCGGGATAAAGGGGTTGTGCTGGATGTAATCCGCATTCGCCACCTCGCGCATGGTATCGACGTCACCTTGCAGGACAGCGCCCAGAAACTTGCCGACAATCGGCTTGATCGAAGGGGTGTCATCGGCAAGAGCACCGCTGGCAAGCGACGCGGCGGCTACGGCGGCAGTCAGGGTCTGTTTCATCGGATTGGGTCCTTTTTCAGGGGGAGAGATATTGGGCTGGTCAGGCGTCAGCCCCGCCCAGCACGGTGTCGAGCTGCATCTCTTTCAAAAGCGCGTCCTGGCGCGGTTGGGTGAAGGCGTTCACCTCATCGACGCCCCAGGTGATGCCGACGACCGTGCGCGTGGGCCGTTTGCCAGGCGCCGCATCGGCCAGCGACAGATAGGCATCCACCACCAGTTGCGGGTCGGGGGCTTCATCGCTGGCCAGCATCTGGGCAAAACCCGCGACCATTGCCGAAGGCACCTGCCCAAGGTCGCCATAGGACGCCAGAACATCGGCGCGGGCGGGCGGTTTGCCAGCAGCCAGCAGGTTCGACGGGAACGGGCCGGGCTCGACCAGCGACACGTCGATGCCGAAGGGGGCCACCTCGTAACGCAGGCTCTGACTGTAGGCCTCCAGCGCGTGTTTCGTGGCGCAATAGGTGCCGAAGAAGGGCACAGACACCCGTCCGGCAATCGAACTGGTGTTGATGATCAGGCCGCGACCGGCCGCGCGCATCGACGGCAGAACCGCCTGCATCGCGCGGATGGCCCCGAAATAATTGGTGTCCATCTGTTCCGCGGCCTGCGCGACGGAATAGGCCTCGGTCATGCCGATATACATGATGCCAGCGTTGTTGATCAGGATATCGATGGGTCCATGGGCCAGAATGGCGGCGAAGCCCTCGGTCACCGAGGCGTCGCTGGTGACGTCCATCTCGGCGATGGTGATGCGGGGGGAATAACCCTCAAGCTCGGCCTTCTTAGCTGCGTTGCGCCCCGCCGTATCGCGCATCGTGCCCCAGACGCGGTCGCCACGATCTGCAAAGGCCCGCACAGCCGCCGCGCCAAAGCCGCTGCTTGCGCCGGTGATGACAATGGTTCTTTCGGGTGTCGACATGGGTCGTTCTCCTGCTTGCGTGTTGCGTTACCGACTGGTACGTATATCGAAGGCACCCCGTCAAGTAATAAAATACCGGACAGTATAAAATTGAATGATTCCGAAAAAGGACCCACGCGTGGCAGACCGCGGACGATGAACGCCGGAAAGGTGGTAGACGTTGCGATGAATGCCTACTGGCAGAGCGACCCCGCCGATGTGTCGGTCAATGCGATCTGCCAGATGGCTGGCATCTCGAAACCCTCGCTTTACCGCGAGTTCGGAAGCGAGGACGGGCTCTCGCGCGCGGTCCTCGACCGCTATGCCGAACAGGTGCTGTCGGAAATGTTCGTGGTCCTGCATCGCGGCACGGGGCTGCGCCAGACGCTTGACGCGCTCGTGGACTTTGCCAGCGACGATCCCCGGATGGAAACCGGTTGCCTGTTCTACAAGATGCGCGCGGGCAAGCACCGGCTGGGGCCGGACACACGGGCGCGGGTGGAGGAGATCGACGCAGCCGGACAGGCGGCTTATGCCGCATTCCTGCAAGCGGCCCGCGATTCCGGGGAATGGCCGGAGGGCCTGTCGGTCGAGGCCGGTGCGAAATACCTTGGCGAGCAGATCGCCCTTGCCATCACAATGCGCGCCTCAGGAGAAGACCCCGCCCGTGTCCGCGAGATGCTGACCCTGGCATTGTCGGTGTTCACCAAACTGTGACACAGCCATCACCAATATGCATGAAGTCAAGGGGGCTGTTCATCCGGGTCAGTCAAGCTCCCGACAGATGCTTCACTCGGATCGGAGCCTCTCAGGATGCACTACATCGACGAGCGAGATCGACGCGGCGCCCTAGGTGAGGCGCGTCCCGCAAATCGGTCCAGTCGACAAATTTGAGCGCCGAACGGTCCTGTGATCCTTGGGATCGATGTTGGCGGCGGCCCAAAAAGTCGGCCAGCTCCTCTTCGATTATGGCTTGATGGTCGCGCGAATGTTTACCCGCAGTCACTCTTCGATCGGGTAGCCCCCCCGGCCAGGAGCGCAAAGCTTGCAGTCTCGGCAATCTGGGCCATGGCGTAATCTCCAGGGAGGTTGCAGCTTCCGGTTGTGTGGATGTCAGTTCGACCGGAGATTACGCCGCCTTCGAATTTCCACCACTTCCGAGACACGACCGCGACCATGTCCGGCGCGCTTCAGTCTCCGACTCGGATCCAGCGATCCTCCCCGATGACGCGGCAGCCATCTGCTGAAATACCCATTACCGCGGCGGCTGCAGCAGGCAAGACAATTTCGACGGTCCTTTCGAAGCGCAACTCTTCGGGGGAGATTACCGTTAGGGTCCAGACAATCCGCGATCCGGCACCTTCGCCTGCGGGAATCTGGGCGAAAGCCTCTGCACCAAGGTCTGTGGAGATCCACCGATTTTCGCCGGCGGCATTCCAGCGGACCCCCATGATGTGCGACATCTCAAGCGTGTCGGGATGAAACGGGTTGGTAAAGCTCATGGGCCGCGCATCGCCCGTCATGCCGGGCAATGCGCCGGCAGAGGCCGGAAATGCACTGCGCATCATTGCCGGGCAACCGATTATCTCGGTCGGTCCGATTTCGGCGCGCCAAAGTCCGCTGCGCGGGCCACCGCCGGCCGTTTCATCCGGGAACAGGTCGATGGGTTGGGTGCCGGGGTCGCCGTCGGGAAACAGCTCGGCCGGTTCCCCGATGGGCGCACCACCCGGCAAGGCGATGGGCAGCTCGGGCGGGCGGCACTCGGGCGGGCCGGAATAGACGAGCTCTGCGTCCCTTGTGTTGAAACCAATGCCGATCAGCGACAAATCCGATTTCGAAACCCATGTTCCTTGACCGTTGCGGGCGTCAAACACGAGGATGGAATCATCCGTCTGGGCAGTGCCGAACACAACCTCCAGTTCGGCGCGATTATCCGTCTGCGGCGACACATATTGCGCAGTACCATCCCGTCCGACCACAACAGTGGGTGTATTGCAGGCCTCAGCCGCGGCAGCAGTGGCAAGCCAGGGTGCAACGGCCAGCAACGTTCTGAACATCTCTCAATTCCCTTTGATAATCGACAGAACGCGGTCGATGTCGCGATAGTCGACCTTGCCTGCCGGGGTTCCGATGGTGCCCGGCAGCGGGGGCGGCGCAATCCGCAAGGTGCTGCGGATGACCTCCATCTCTTCGGTCGAGATATAAGGGGTGAACGCGCAGAGTTCGGCGCCCTCGAAAGCCTCTACGCAGTTCTCGCCACCGGGCTGGTTCAGCCCGATGATCTTGACAGGATCGGAACCGAAAGTGCCGTAGAACCAGCCTGTCAGGGTGCCCTGCCCGTTTTCTTGCGGGAATTCCACGCCCCAAAAAGCCGGCAAAGTCCCCATGAAACCGCGCCAGGGCAACAGGTAATCGCAGGGCTCTTGGCCGCAGGTGCGCAGCACATCACCGGTTCTAAGGTACCGTTGCAGGATCGACAGCGGTTCTTCGAACCCGGCGTCGATGGCATCGGCAAGGACGCATAGATCGCCCGCCCGCGTGGCAAAACAGCCCTGATCCGGCGTTGGCCAGTCTGCAGGGTTGAGGTGGGCGGACCGCGCCGCGCCCGTCACCTCGAAAAAGTCGGCGCGCGGGCCATCGGGCCCAGGGATGACCTCGGCCACCCAATTGTCGGGCAGATACATGGCCAGTCCGGTGGCCGCATCGGTGAATTCGCACAGGCCCTCGGGGCGGTCATCGGGCAGGCAGCGGTAAGGATAGGTCGACCACGGGCGACCATCGGTTTTCCCGTCAAACCCGTGGCCGTTCGCTGGTGGTGCCGGGGCGACTTGGGCCGCATCGGCCGGTGGGCCCATATCGCGGATCGCGCGGCGCAGGATCTCGAGCGCGCTGGTCAATTCCGCGCTATCGGTGGCGAACCAGCACAGGGAGCCGGGCTGCATCTCGCTGCAGGGGCCGTTCATTGTTGTCCATTGGTGCGGGTTCAGGACAATCGTTTCGACCGGGTCGCCGGTGCTGAAAAAGGTGACGCGCACCGGGCCGGGCTGACCGCCTGCAGTTGCCGCCTCGCGGGTGGGAAAATCCGTGACCCAACCGGGCGGCAAGGCAAAGACAAGCCCGGTGGCAGGATCGTCGAAGAAACAGGGAAACCCTTCTTCGGCGGGACAGGCATAGGCGATATCTTCGCTGATCTGTTCCGCCGCAACTGATGCCGCGTCTGCCTGACGGATCGGTTTGTCAGACGGGGCCGCCACCCCAGCCTCGTCAAGCTCGGGAACCACGCCGACCGTCAGGGGAACGCGCGCCGCGACCGCGTCGGGGCCGTCGATTTCGCTGAAGACATAGACCAGGTCATAGTCACCGGGCTCGGTCGGGGCGAGCAACGGTTTTGCCGGACCGTACCCATTGTCGAAAAAGTCCTGAACATAGATGCTCTGATCCCATGACACCAGCGCCCCGTCGCGCCAGATTTCGATGCGGTCGGAGTTGCCCATGCCACCGGCAATGCTGACAGGCACCCTTGCGCCGGGTTCAACGGCCAGGGGCGCGATCAGGCGCACCTCGGGGCGGGGTTCGACCGTGATGACAAATCGCTCCATCACCTCGTCGATCGGCATCGCAGCGTTTCGGTGGAACACCAGCAGGTAATCGCCGGGTTCGCCCGGGGTGCGGAAGGCCCCGACATGGGACCCAATCTGGCTTGCCTGAGTGGAATAGTCGATCCGGCGATCGGCGGTATCGGCCGCATCGAGCGGCAGAAGCGAGAAAATGAAGTCACCGCCGCCGGTTGCCAGACCTTCCTCGGTGATCCGATAGGGGATCAGGCCATTTATGCCCGCCCGAAAGGCCCCGGTCGGGGCGGGCATGTCGAGACTGGGCAGCAGCCCGCGAAACGGGACATAGATCGCGCGATTGTCGCCTGCATCGATGGCAACCGCGATTTCGCCGTTGCCCTGATCGCCGGCATCCGCCGTAATCAGCCAGTTGCCTTCGGCCAGTTCGACCGTCAGCGCCCCGGCGGTCGCGAAATCCAAAACCCCAAGCTCCAGCGTTTCGCCCGTCGCCTCGCTCACCGCACGAAAGGCGACCCGGTCCGGCCGCCCGGCGATATCGGCACGGATCGACAGAGCGATGGCCGCCACGCCCGGCTGGTCTGGCGCGTCCACAGGGGCGGAGGCCGTGCGCACCAAGGCGTCGGTCAGCTCCGCGCCCGATTGAGTGGCCAGTACCATACCGCCAGTCTGTTCGGCCACGCAGGCGATCTGCTGGACCTCAGCCTCGGTCAGGCCAAAGCCGACCACATGGGCGCGAATGGGGATGCCTTGGGCGGCCAGTTCGGCGGCCACCGCGCAAGGATCGCCGCCGCAGGTTTCCAACCCGTCGGTGACCAGCACGATATCGGCCTCTTCGGCGGTGCGCGGGATTTCGGCGGCGGCACGACGCAGCGCGTCGGCCAGGGGCGTCTTGCCCCGGGGGTTCAACCCGCGCAGGCGCTCGCCAAGGGCACGACCCTCCTGCATGCCTACCGGGGCGATGGTTTCGATATCGCTGCAATCACCGCGGCGGTTATGGCCATAGGCAATGACACCCAGTGGCTGCGCTTTATCGCGCGCGGTCAGAAAATCGTCGAGCACGTCGCGGGCCACCTCGATCCGCGACCGGCCTTCGGGCAATTGCGCCCACATCGACCCGGACCCATCCAGAACAAGGATCGTTCCGCGATCCTGCGCCAAAGCGGCAGTTGCGGCGCACATAAGTGTAAGGGCTAAGAAAAATCTTGTCATCGTGGCGAGTCCGACACTTGTGTTGAGCGTTGAAAAAGCTGGGGCGATGGCGCGGGTCCTTGGCGCCCCTCGGCCCCCCGATCTGCGGCAGATGGCCCTAACCCAAGGCAGTCTTTTCGCGTTCTCGATCTATCCACGGGTCATCCTGTCTGGTCCTACGGCGCAACCGCGCCTTGTGCACGAAGTCTCTGCACAGGGTTAGGAGGTGACGAACACCCTGTCATACACTATTTGGTGTATGGGGCTGGATTGACTTTGGTTCTGTCCTTCATATCCAACGCGGCTCGGCCTCTCACATGGCGGGCCTCCTACAAACGCAAGCGGCGGCAGAGGGCCTTTTGTGTCAGACGATACACGCAGCAAACCGGACACTGGATCCGACGACACCATACCAACGACCGAGCTTGATCTGGACATCATTTCGGATACGTTCCGCGCCTTTGTCGATCAAGCGGCCGTTGACAGCCTTATTGAACGCTGGAACCAGAAACTGAATGCGCTCGACACCGAGTCCAGCCTGTTCGAGCGGCATTTTTCCAATGCTTTCTTCAAACAGATGGACCTTGCCGCCGAAACGCTGGACCGTCTGGAGACTCCGGTTTTCGAAGACCCTCTTGAACGGGTTGTTGCCGAAGTTGCTGGGCCTGCCGTTGTCATCAGCCCGGATTTGCGTGTCTCTCTCATCAATGCGGAAGGCGAGCGGAGCTTTGGGTCATCTCAAGGCACGTTTCTGTCACTGGACTGCTTTTCTCCGGATTCGCGGGCGGATCTGGACGCTGTTTTGCGGTCGGCCAAGAAACCGGGCAACCTTGGGCAGGCCATCGTTCAGGTCCTTGACCGCGCCACCGGCGAACCGGCCTTCCGCGCCGAGGCGTTTCTGCTCAAAGCCTCCAACAAGGATGGAGTCTACATCGTGATCCGCTCCTTGGAACTGAGCTGGTCGCCCGAGGTGTCGGCGACCCTGTCTCAGGCTTTCGATCTGACCGATGCCGAAATCGAAGTCGCCCGGCAGTTTTTCGATAATTGCGATCTTGCCGAGGTGGCCACACAGCGCGGCGTTTCGGTGCATACGGTGCGCACCCAGATGAAAACCATCCTCAGCAAGACCGGCGCGACATCGCAGGCGGAACTGATCCGGCTGTTTTCAATGGTGACCAGTCGGCAGATGCTGCGCAATCGGGGGTTGCTCTCGAAATGGCAAGACCCGCTTGGGCGCGAAAAGATCCTCGTGACCGATACCGGGCGCGACATCGCCTGGACATGGATGGGGGCCCGCGATGGCATCCCCGCAGTTTTCCTGCGGGGGATGGCCATGGGGTACCTCCTGCCGGAAAGTGCGGAAAAGATGCTCAAGCAGGCCGGGATCAAACTGCTCATTCCATCGCGGCCCGGCTATGGGAATTCGTCCCTGCACCCGGACCTTCCGGTTCTTGAAGACAATCGGTTGATGTTGCAGGAATTTCTGGACGGCATGGGCCTGAAAGGCTGTGTCGGTATCGGCCTGTCCGACGGGATCATCCCGCTCTTGGCGCAACAGGACAAGGACCCCACGACATTTCGGGCGTTGATCTCTGTCGGGTTCAACGGCTGCCTGAACCGGGCGGCGTTTCGCAAGCTGCCGGTGCCGCAGGCAACGCTGTTGCGCCTTGCCAAGACCGCGCCGCGGCTCTTGGACCTGATCGCACGGATTGGTCAGCGCATGGTCGCCCGCTACGGGGTGGATTGGTATCTTGATCGTGCCCATGCCTCGACTCCGCTCGACCTGCAGATCTGCCGCAATCCCTCTACGGCGACGCTCGTGCGGGATGCCTGTTCGCATCTTATCGTTCAGGGCACCCGCACCTTCGTGCGGGACATGCAAATGTTCCACGCCCCGGTGGACGGTGCGATTGACCGGTTGACCATTCCGATGCTCAGCATGGTGCCAACCAAGGACGGATTGTTCGATCTGGAAGAATACCAACAGCTGGAAAGACGGAACTCACGCGTGACCGTATTGCCCGTGCCGGAAAGCGCGGACCTGTTGATCTATCAGCAAACCGAATTCATCATGGGGCGGATCATCGAAATCATCGGCGCCAAGGAAAATATATCGGACATGCTTGTCGGCGGGAAATAGGCGGCGCCCCGAACGGGCAGTGTCCCATGTGGTGGTGTAGGAGGTCGCGCACGGGGTCTGTGACCGGCATACCAGATCGACTTCGCTGGCTGAGGTTCGCGTAAACATTCAACCCGTGCTCGGTTCTGGCGCTGAGATCCACGAAGCGATCGATCGACCGAAAATGGTGATCTTGCGAGACATGATCCTCCAGCGAGAACTCGCAAAACAGCGCCGAATGCGTTTCCTGTCTCGGTCCCATCTGAGGTGCCCCTCACCTGAAACCGGTGCAGGTCCACATGGATCTTCTGCTCCAGCCTGACAGTCTTTTGGTTATAGCGGGCGAAGCCCGTCATGACTGGACCCATGCAATGCCGGCCAGAAAGACAGATATTGTCGAAGGCCAGAAATCCCAACGAACGCGACGCATTTCGCTGACATTTCGGCAGATGAGATTTCAGAATTGAGTTCTGCCGTTTCGAACATGACGAACCGACACAAACGCGACGCAGCACGAGATTGCGCGATCAAAGCATGAACACATTATGCACACGAAGTCGCTTAAACCATTGAAACGCAGCAGAAATCGCCACCATCCATCATTATGCGCAGTAGAATGATGGATGATCGCGGTGGCTGCGCCGTTGGGGATTCAGCGATCTCCTCGGATGCGCCCCCTACTGGAACGGACCGGCTCTGCAAACCATACGCACACTGCCCGACCTGCCACCCCAACCGGTACAAAGACACGCAAACGGTGGGCTGGGGCATCGTCGTACCCGCACAGGGATCCAGGCTTGTCTAGCTCTGTGGACAAGCACCTTCTCCACCCGATGCAAGGATCGCGCGGCTGATAGACATGAGGTAGTCCCAATCGTCAATCTCGGCGCTGGCAACCTTGTGCTTCATGTCGATGGTCAGGAACGAATGGCCATGGACGAAGGACCACAGCATATAGGCGCGACGCTGGACATCCGGATCGTTGGGAGCCAAGGCAAGGCACGCGGCGGCTGCCCGAACGACCACGCCAAAACAGCTTTCGCCTTTGGTCAGTAGATCCGGGGCGTTCTCATGCCCTTCTGTCAGGCCAAAGACCAGCCGGAACACGCCCGGTCCTCCCCTCGCGAAATCGACATAGGCCAGCCCGACCGCTGCGACGGCTTCGAGCGAACCATGAGGATGGGCTGCAACACCCGCTTCCATCGCGGCACGCAACCGATCCATCGCCTCGCTCACGACCCCTCGCAGAATCTCGTGACGATCCTTGAAGTGCTTGTAGGGCGCGGCAGAGCTGACGCCGGCGCGGCGCGCGGCCTCGGCGACGGAAAAGCCATCCGGGCCTTGCGTCTCGACCAGCTCCCGCACGGCTGCGATCAGTTGGGCGCGCAGGTCACCGTGGTGATAGGCGGCCTTGGGCGTGACGGTTGCCTTGGCCTGCGATGCTGAGGGATCGTTTGACATGCCGACTGGGCCCTCCCGTAAAGTGAGTGGCGCTCACTTTTTTCTTGACTAGAGTTAGCAACTCTCACATATCTTTACAAGTGCGGCTTCCTGCCTGTGGACTCTGCACATCCCGACTTTTCTTCACGACGGCATTTCCCGCCCCAAATCCGCTCGCCTGCATCCCTCAGGCGGGGTGGGTTCGCTTGACCCAGAAAGGACCGCCCGATGAGAAAGGATGTCTATGTCTCCATCACCGGCTTGCAGGTGCGGAGGGTCTGGCACATCCCGTCTTTCTGGTTACATGCGATGAGGTCCATGGCGCAGGCGCGCAATGCGCATGGCAATATTTCAGCCGATGCGCGCACCATCGACGGCGTTCATCACACCCTGTCGGTCTGGACCGACAAGGAGGCTATGCGGGCCTATCTGACCGCGGGTCCGCATCTTGAGGCCATGCGTCTCTTTCCCAACATCGCGACGGGAAAAGTGGTCGGGTATCTCGCAAAACAGTCGCCCGACTGGTCCGAAGTCCACGCAATCTGGCAGGAACGCGGACGTTTCGTTTGAGCGCGCAACACCTGCACGGCTCAAAAAATCATGGTCCTTGTCCGAGGCATCATGCGCTTCACATCAAAACCACTTGCCAAAGTTAGCGATTCTAACTTAAGTAAGAAAGACTAACTTTATGGGAGCGCCCCATGACCGTGCCTCTGGCATCAGGTTTTCGAAAAGCACTTCGCCGCGGTCTGACCGTGACGGTGACGCTCGTGGTTTGCGGAGCAGCTGCGGCCGGCGTCATCGGAGGCGTCTCGCTGCTTGCAGCCGAAGACGATACCGCCCCCGGCGGTGCGGCCCCCCGGATTTCGGTGGGTGTGATGTCGGTTGACCCGGTGCAGGGCTACACCGTCACCCGCCGGTTCACCGGCCAGATCGAAGCCGCAGCGCGGACCGATCTGGGGTTCGAGCTGAGCGGGCGCATCGCCGACGTGCTCGTCGAGGAAGGTGATGTTGTGGCAAGCGGCACAGTGTTGGCACGGCTCGACACCAGCGTGCTTGTCCCAGAGCGCGCAGCGCTTGAGGCAGACCTGGCAGCCTTGGCGGCGGATGCCGAACTGGCCCGGCTGACATTGGCGCGCAGCGACGCGCTGACGGAACGCGGCTTTGGCTCGGTCGCGGCACAGGACGATGCGCGCCTGACGCTGGTGCGCGCCGAGGCCGGGATGGCGGCTGTCCGCGCCCGCATCGCGGGCGTCGATGTGCGGCTGGAAAAATCCGTGCTGACAGCCCCCTATCCCGCCCGCATCGGCGCGCGCATGGCCGATCGAGGTCAGACGGCAGCCGCGGGCCAGGCCATTCTTGTGCTGTTTGACGCAAGGCCCGCCCACGCCCGGGTCGGTCTGCCACCGGAATTGGTCACTTCGCTCGCGGTGGGGGACATGGTCACCCTGGAGTTGCGCGGTGTCGAACTGGCGGCCACCCTTCGCCAGATCCGACCGGACCTTGACCCCAGCACCCGCAGCCGATCCGTCGTTGCGACCCTGCCCGAGGGGACCGCACCCGTGCTGGGCGACACGGTCGCACTTCTGCTGACGCAGACGGTTGACGATCCGGGCTTCTGGGCCTCGCGAAGCGCATTGCGCGAAGGGGCGCGCGGCTCGTGGGCGGTGATGGCGGTCG
>Ga0209947_1001547_pt1 | contig 13592 bp, 7 predicted proteins | sample SalPonR2_B_D2_MG_FD_185706 | JGI IMG/M metagenome (GOLD analysis project Ga0209947, IMG submission 185706) | Salt pond soil microbial communities from South San Francisco under conditions of wetland restoration - Salt Pond MetaG R2_B_D2_MG... ... | reverse complement strand
ACGTCCAACGCCTCTTTTTCGGTTTGTTTGATTTCTCTAACTTGTTCATCATTATCCGTAGTTGGCGTCCCAGCTTCGGAGGCAATAATTGCCTTATCGCGTTCTATAATATTATCCAATTCTTTCTGAATACATAGTTTAAGATAGTCAGGGCCGAAGTCTAATGACCGATCATTCATGCTTATTTTGCTGGCTCAGTAAGGACCCACAATGGTATGAGTTTAAAAATAGCCCTACTAAAAAACTGTAACCGCAAAATATCAGAACAGAGGGTGAAAAAAAAGGGCCAAAAGAGTAAATAAGCCAAAATTCAATTGGTTGATGGACCGGGAGATTTCAACGCTTGATATCATAGCCGTTCGGTTTATTTTTTAATATAATAATTATTACATATAACCGAGGGAGCCGTAAATCATGGAAAAGTCCAAGTCACCCAGGAATGCCCCGCAAGCCGGCGAAAAGCCGGAAGTTCGGCCGGAGCTGTCGGAATTTTTAGCATCCCATAAAAATGAGCGGCACGTCATCGTGCTACAGGAATTCCCGGATCCGGATGCGATTGCCGCGGGATTCGCCCACCAGTGCATAAGCGGCCATTTTGATATTGAAACCGATATTCTATACAGCGGCCGGATCAGCCATCAGCAGAACCTTGCCCTGGTGAGGCTCCTGGGCATCGAGCTGACAAGGTTTGACTCCTCTGTCGATCTGTCGGTCTATGACGGGGCTGTATTTGTGGACAACCAGGGGACCTCGGCGGGCGCTACCATTGACGCATTGGAATCTAAATCGGTCCCGTCACTTGTGGTCGTCGACCATCATGAGCCTCAAAACCGTCTATCCCCCCAGTTTAAGGATGTGCGGCCCGACATCGGGGCCACGGCCACCATTTATGCCCAGTATTTAAAAGCGGGCATCATTGAACTGGACAAGACGAACAAAATCCACACCATGATGGCCACCGCCCTGACCCATGGCATTATTACGGACACCCGGGGGTTTGTCCGGGCAAAGCCCGAGGATTTTTACGCCGCCGCCTATCTTTCCGGATACCGGGATTCTGATTTACTGGACCAGATCATGAACCAGGACCGTTCCAAGCAGACCATGAAGGTGATCCATAAGGCGCTTGGCTCCCGGCAGACAGTGGAGAGCTTCTCCGTTTCCGGCATCGGCTATTTGCGGGCGGAAGATCGGGATGCCATTCCCCAGGCGGCGGACTTTCTCATTACCGAAGAGAATGTGCATACAGCCATTGTTTATGGTATCGTGTCCGGCGAGGATTGGGAGGAATCCGTGATCGGCTCGCTCCGCACCAACCGGATCACCATTGATCCGGACCAGTTTATCAAGGAGGTCTTTGGCAAGGATGCCAAGGGCCAGTATTTCGGCGGGGGAAAGGTATCGGCCGGGGGATTCCATATCCCGATCGGGTTCCTCTCCGGCGGCAATGACGAGGAATTCCGGGAGCAGAAATGGGAAGTCTTCGACGACCAGATCAAGCAGAAGATCTTTGACAAAATCGGCGCCAGTCCGGACGGTTCCAAGGAAGAGGACAAATCGTAAGCCTTTGTTGGGCCAAATCGCGAAAATCGGGATAAAGATCGAATATTTATGAAAAATGAGCCAACGCTGACGCCGATTGCCACCACCGTTTTGGAAAAGCGCTATCTGGCCCGCGACAACAACGGGAAGATTATCGAAACGCCGGGTCAGTTGTTTCACCGGGTTGCCCGCTCGGTTGCCGAGGCGGACCGCATATTCGATCCCAATACATCGGTCCGGGAAGTGGCGGATACATTTGAATCCGCCATGGCCTCGCTTTCCTTTCTCCCCAATACCCCCTGCCTGATCAATGCGGGGCGGCCCATGGCGCAATTGGCCGCCTGTTTTGTCCTGCCCGTGGAGGATAACCTGGAATCGATCTTTCAAACCCTGAAAGAAACCGCCCTGATCCATCAAACCGGCGGGGGAACCGGATTCTCCTTTTCCCGGATTCGCCCAAAGGGGGATACCATTTTTCCGGCCCACGGGGCCTCCGGCGGCCCCGTCTCTTTTATCCAGCTGTTTGATTCGGCCACTTATATTATCGATCGCAATCAGGTGCGGCCGGGCGCCAATATGGGGGTGCTAAATGTGAGCCATCCGGATATCGAGGCGTTTATCCGGATTAAAACCAATCCCTATCAATTGCAAAATTTTAATTTGTCTGTCGCTGTAGACGATGAATTTTTAAAATGCCTGGAGACAGGCAGAGATTATCCCCTGATCCATTCCCGCACCGGCGCGGTGATAAAGCGACTGCCGGCGGAAAAACTGCTTGAAATGATGGCCGACGGCGCATGGCAGACGGGCGATCCGGGGCTTCTATTTATTGACCGGATTAACCGGGCCAATCCGACGCCGGGCGTTGGATCCATCGAGTCCACCAACCCCTGCGGTGAACAGCCGCTTCTTCCCTACGAATCCTGCACCCTCGGCTCGATCAACCTGACGCAGTTTGTGCAGGACAGTGGAATCAACTATGAAAAGCTTCAAAGACAGGTGGAGACGGCCGTCCACTTTCTGGACAATGTCATTGAAATAAACCGCTATCCGCTGGCCCGGATCGATGAGTGGAGCCGGACCAACCGCAAGATCGGCCTCGGCGTCATGGGGTTTGCCGATGCCCTGATTATGATGGGCATTGCCTACCAGAGTGAACAGGCCCTTATCCTGGCAGAGGAGGTCATGGCAAGCATCCAGTCGTTTGCGGCCGAGGCCTCGGCGAAGCTGGCTGAAAAACGCGGCAATTTTCCGGCGTTTAATCACAGCATCTATCCGGCCGCCGGCGTTATGCGGCGGCGAAATGCCACTTTGACCACTATCGCGCCCACCGGCAGCATCAGCCTGATTGCCGGTGTGAGCAGCGGCATTGAACCGGTTTTCGGCTATCGGATCAAGCGGCGTTTTATAGACACGACGGTTGAAGATATTCACCCCATTTATAAAAGCTATCTGGCTGCCGGCCAACCCGTTCCGGAAAAGATCTTCCAGACCGCATGGGAGGTTTCGCCGGAGTGGCATCTGAAAATCCAGGCGGCATTCCAGAAGCATACGGACAATGCAGTATCCAAAACCGTAAACTTCCCGGCCGCGGCCACGGTTGCCGATATAAAGGCGCTTTTCCAACTGGCCGCAAAAATGCCGGTCAAGGGGGTAACCGTATACAGGGACAATTCCCGGCAGGATCAGACGCTTTCCGTCTGCCCGGAGGCCTGCCCGCGATGCGAGTCATGAATCTACTGAAAATACGCCTGCATCACGTACTGGGAGACCATGCGGTGGGTGTTGAAAAACGAGCCGTTTAGCGCGATATTGTAGGCCATCATGTCCACCCAGTGCTCCCGGTTTTCATAAAAATACGGCAGCACCTTGTTCTCGAGCTTGGCGTAGAGGTCGGCCGCGTCTTTTTCCCTGGAATTTTCCGGGTCATCTTCGGCGGCCCGCTGGCGCCGGCCGATGCGCCAGCCGGTGAAGTCCTCGATGTGGCCCTCCAGCCACCAGCCGTCTAGAATCGAGAGGTTGATCACCCCGTTTAAAGCCGCCTTCATGCCGGACGTGCCCGAGGCCTCCATCGGCCTGAGCGGGGTGTTTAGCCAAACGTCTACCCCGCCGACCAGGAGCTTGGCCCGGTACATGTCATAGTTCTCGAGGTAGCAGATATCGATTTTTCCCTCGAGTTCGCCTATCTTTTCATGGATGGATCGGATCAGGGTTTTGCCGTTTTCATCATTTGGATGGGCCTTTCCGGCATAGATGATTTGTAGCGGGCCATGCGCTTCAACCAGCTCTATGAGCCGATCGGTGTCTGAAAGCAGCAGGTCGGCGCGTTTATAGGCGGCGGCCCGGCGGGCAAAACCGATGGTCAGGGTATCCGTCTGCATGTCTAACCCGCATCTCTCATTGACAAAATCAAGGAGCATCTGCTTGGCGTCCAGGTGCGCCTTCCAGATCTGATCCCTGGGGATATTCAAGGCGTTTCGAAGCGAGGAGGGGTCGTTGGGCCAGCTCGGCATAAACCGGTCAAACAGGGCGGCCATTGCGTCCGCCGCCCAGGTTCGGGTATGAACGCCGTTGGTGATGGCGTCGATTCGGTATTCGGGAAACATTTTCCGGGCCGTCTCGCCGTGCTTTTTGGCTACGCCGTTGATATATTCGGCATGGTAGAGCGCCAGGTAGGTCATGTTCAGGCAGTCCTTTTCATCAATGATATTGTCATGGTCCAGACTCTCGAGGTCGAAGGATTCGCATAACAGCTCGCGGACCATATCCATCTGAAATCGGTCATGGCCCGCGGGCACCGGCGTGTGGGTGGTAAATACGCACATTTCCCGCACCGTTTCAATGTCGTGCTGATAGCGCTCCATGAGTTCAAGGGTGAGCAGCGCGGAGTGGCCCTCATTCATGTGATAGGCCTCCAGATTGTCGTGACCCAGCATCTGGAGGACCCGGATGCCACCGATGCCCAGCACCATTTCCTGCATCAACCGGTAGCGTTCGTCACCACCGTAAAGATAGGCCGTGATTTCTCGATCTGCCGGCGCATTGATCTCGATGTCGGTATCCAGAAATAGAATCGGTACGCTGTGCCCCTTAATGCCTTCGACCCCGTAAACCCAAGCCTGAATAAGGACCGTTCGCCCTTCAACCATGATGGTGATTTTTTCCATGAGGGGGGTCATGAATTCGGAAGGCTCCCATTGCACGGGCACTTCGATCTGGTTGCCCGCCGCGTCGATCTCCTGGTGGAAATAGCCCTTCTTATAGAGAAGCGAGACGCCGACCGCCGGGATGCCCAGATCGGCAAAGGATTTAATCGTATCTCCGGCAAGAACACCGAGTCCGCCGGAATAAATGGGCAGCTCCGCAGTCAGCCCGATTTCCATTGAAAAATAGGCGACTTTTCGTTCCTGGGGGTTAAAGGGGGCGTATGGGTTCATGGGGTTATTCCTTTTAAGTAACTTTGGGTATTAGGTCTTGGGCATTAGGTATTAGGTTAAGAAAATTAATATCTTAGTGCCTTCCGCCGTTGTCACTCCGAGAAGCGCAAGCGCCGAGCCATCTTGTTTGTTAAAGATTTCTCGCTGTCGCTCGAAATGACAATTTGGACGGTCATTAAATCGCTTTTGACTAAATCACTAATATGATAATCTATTTTTTGGTTAAAATCATTCCTAAAAATCAGATATATTAAAAATATAATGGACATTGCAGGCTTTAACAACCCCGCGTTAACCATTGCCCTGGCCCTGGTGGTCGGGATGGTGATGCAGGCGATCGCCCATCATATCCGGGTGCCGGGCATCGTCCTGCTCCTGGCCGCCGGTGTCGTTTTCGGACCCGACGGCGTGGGCGTGATCCATCCGGAGACTTTGGGCCCCGCCCTTAATATGATTATCGGGTTTGCCGTGGCGGTCATTTTGTTTGAAGGCGGTCTAAACCTTAAATTCAGCCGTCTGAAACAGGAGCGGCGCTCCATCCGTTATTTAATAGGGATCGGCGGGGCCGTTACCGTTTGCGGCGGCGCGGCTGCGGCGCGGTTTATTCTTGCCTGGCCCTGGCAGACCGCGGTGCTTTTCGGAACCCTGGTGATGGTCACCGGGCCGACTGTCATCAATCCCCTTCTAAAACGGCTGAAAGTCAGACGCTCGGTGGCGACCGTGTTGGAGGCCGAAGGGGTGCTGATTGATGCCATCGGCGCGGTGGTCGCCATTGTCGCCCTTGAGGCGGCGCTTAGCCAGGCGCACGGCAGTCCCGCCATATGGCTGTGGCATGTGGTCTCCCGGCTGGGGTTCGGGATAATCTGCGGGGCTTTAATCGGAATGGGGTTGGTCGGGATTTTTCGTCTGCGGCGGCTGATCCCCGAGGGCACGGAAAACGTATTCACCCTTTGCGTGGTATTGGGCCTTTTCCAGGGGGGCAATGCGTTGCTGCCTGAAAGCGGCATTGCGGCGGTTACCATGGCAGGCGTTGTGATGGGCAATTTCGGCACCCATGTGTTGGAGGATCTGGCTGAATTCAAGGAAGAGCTGACGGTGATGCTGCTCGGTATGCTGTTTGTGCTTTTGGCCGCGGATATTCGGTTGGAACAGGTTCGGGCGCTTGGCTGGCCCGGTGTCGCCACGGTGCTGACCCTCATGTTTGTCGTCCGGCCGGCAGCGGTTTTTGCCGGAACGCAGTTGACGGAGCTCAAATGGAAGGAGAAGCTGTTCATCGCCTGGATTGGTCCCCGGGGCATTGTGGCCGCAGCGGTGGCGTCGCTTTTTGCCGCAGAGCTTATCAATCGGGGGATGCCTGGCGGCTATGAGCTGCGGGCGCTGGTGTTTCTGGTAATCGCCGCCACGGTGCTGTCCGCAGGGCTTACCGGCGGCATCGTGGCTTCGATCCTTGGGTTGCGACGGCCCAGTAATTTCGGCTGGGTGATTATGGGCGCCAATGAGCTGGCCCGCGCGGTTGCCAAGCTTTTGAAGGAGTCCGGCCAGGAAGCCGTGTGCATTGATTCCAACGTCAGGCATTGCCGGGCCGCCGAGGCCGACTGTACCCGGGTGATATGCGGCAACGGTCTGCAATCCAGATATCTGGCCAGGGCGGAGATTGATACGCGAAAAGGCGCCATAGCGCTTACCCCCAACGAAGAGGTCAACTACCTGTTTCTCCAGCGGGTCAAAGCTGAAGTAAAGGATATCTTCCTCTATTCATCCCTCCAGGCGGGCGGCACGTCGCTTACCGGGGATATGCTCGCCCGCCAGAGCGCGGAGGTGATCTTCGGGGTGCCGGTGGATGTGGACCTGTGGACGCACCGGTTTCAACAGCGGCGCGTTTACCTTCAAAAATGGAAGTATGCCGGAGGTACATCGAAAGAATTTAATGTATTACAATATTCCCCGAAGTCCTTTGTCCTGGCAGGTGTAATTCGCGGCGGCACCCTGTTTCCGGTCGGCAACCGGCTGCGTTTAAAGAAGGGCGAGGAAGCGTTTTTTTTTGTTTTCGGGCCGGATGCCGAGGCCGTGGCGGAGTACCTGTTAAATACCGGCTGGAGACCGATTGAGCGACAGGCGGAGGAGTTCTTCTCTACCTCAATATGCGAGCTGATGGCAACGTAGCCAGTTCACATCATCAGCATGGGATCCACATCAATGGCCACGCGGACGTCCTTATGGTTTAAGGAGGCCCCGTTTTCAAAAATCAGAGTCCGGGTAAACTCGTGAAGCGGCTTTGCGTTGGCGGACTTTAAAAGGATCTGCCAGCGGTAGCGGTTGGCAACCCTTGAGAGCGGCGCCTCAATCGGGCCGAAGATCTGGACGGATTTTTGGAACTGCGGGCTTGACCGCTTCACCCGCTGGCAGCCGTCGCCGATCGCAGCCGCCTGTTTTTTGGTTTTTTCAAGGTCGCGGCCGGAGATTTTCAGCTGGATCATCCGGGCATACGGCGGGTAGTTAAAAGTCTTTCGAAACTTGATCTCTTCTTTGTAAAAGCCCATGAAATCCTGGTGTCTGGCGGCGGTGATGCTGAAATGCTCCGGGTTATAAGTTTGCAGCAGCACCGTTCCCGGTTGTCTCCCGCGGCCGGCGCGGCCGGCCACCTGCGCAAGGATTTGGAAAGTGGTTTCACCGGCCCTGAAATCCGGAAAATTTAAAGACAGATCTGCACAGATAATGCCAACCAGCGTGATATTGGGGAAATCATGGCCCTTGGCCACCATCTGGGTGCCCACCAGGATGTCGATTTTTTCGTCCCGCAGATCCTTTAAAATTTTTACCAGGGCGCCCTTGCGTTTGGTGGTGTCTCGGTCCATTCTGGCCACCCGGGCGTCCGGGAATAGATTTTGTACTGTTTCCTCGATTTTTTCTGTGCCCAGACCCAGCTGCTTGATGCTTGCGGCGCCGCAGGTGTCGCATTTGGTCGCAGCCGGCCGGGTATAACCGCAGAGATGGCATTTATAGGCGTTGATACCTTTGTGAAGGGTCAGGGTGATATCACAGTTCTTGCATCTAAGCGCCTCGCCGCAGGCGGCGCAGACGGGGTAGCTGGCAAAGCCGCGGCGGTTTAGAAAAAGCAGCACCTGTTCGCCCCGCGCCAGGGTCTCATTGATGGCCGTAATCATGGGCGTTGTGATTATTCGCCGGACGCCGCGCATGCCCTGGTGCTCACGCAGGTCAATGAGTTTAATGTTTGGCGGCGGCTGCCGGTAAATGCGGTGCTTGAGGTTGACCTCCCGGAATTTGCGGCTGGCTACATTGTATATGGATTGAATCGACGGGGTGGCCGAGCCCAGCAAAACCACCGCGTCCGACTGCTTGGCCCTTACAACCGCCAGGTCTCTGGCATTGTACCGGCACCGGGACTCCTGCTTGTATGAACTGTCATGCTCCTCGTCCACGATGATGAGCCCGAGATCTGTTAGCGGGGCGAATATGGCGGACCGGGCGCCGATGGCGATGGGACTTTCCCTGTTGATAATCCGCATCCACTGGTCATAGCGCTCGCCGGTGGAAAGCCCGCTGTGCAAAACCGCGATACATTCGCCGAAACGGGCCCGGAATCGCCGTTCGATCTCCGCGGTCAGGGCAATTTCAGGCACCAGGATGAGCACGGTAAATCCCAAATTCAGGGCATTGGCTGCGGCCTGCATGTAGACTTCGGTCTTTCCGCTGCCGGTCACGCCGGCCAGGAGGAATGCAGAGAAGCCCCTGCCCAGCTCACGGGAGACGTCAGAGAGGACGTGCTGCTGGTCCAGCGTCAGTGCGGGCGGTGTATCCGGGGAGACCTTTTCGCCGAAAGGATCCCGATAGACCGGCTTTTCAGAGATTTGGACGAGTCCCTTATCCTGAAGGGCTTTTAAATGCCGGGGCGCATTGGCGGATAGCTGGTTTAGCGACTTGGCGGGGACCTCGCCTATGGATTTAAGGTGTTCCAGAATTCGTTTTTTGGCCTCCGAGAGGGGTTCGGTCTCCGCCATGTATGGACTGGCACTGACATAGCGTTCGGTTTTCGGCCGGGTTCGCCCACCCCGGATTTCGCGGCGCCGCTTAAGCCATCCGCGATTTTCCAGCCGGTGGATGGCGGCTTGGGAAACCTTTCGGCCCAAATGTTTTTCGATTTCAGTTGTCCTGAGTGATTGATTGCCGATGGCTTCCAGAATCTCCCGCTCGCTGTCCGGTGTCGAATCGTCTGCGGCAGCCTTGCGGCCGGCTTCAGTCCGTGTATTCGTCAAGTATTCGCCGAGGTTGATGCCGCCGGGAAGGGCCTCGGATATGACCTCGCCGATGGGGTGATAATAGTACTCGGATATCCATTTAAAAAACGGGATCATTTCCGCCGGAAACAGGGGGTTCGCGTCCAAAATGTCTTCAATGGGCTTGATGCCGGCTATATCCAGGGCGGAGGCCGGACCCAGCACATAGCCGCTTAACTTACGGTTGCCGAAAGGCACGAGCACGCGTTTGCCCCTATCGATCATGGGTTGCAGGGACTCGGGGACAGAATAGGTGTAGGCGCCGAAAATCGGCAGGGGGACGGCGACGTCGATGTATGCAAAGTCAGAATTCATGGGCGCGAAGTGTTCGTGATCTAATGCCATTAATTTAGTGCCTCACGCTTGTCATTTCGAGGAGCGCCAGCGACGAGAAATCCTTAAAAACTAAACATTTAAAAGATTTATCGCTATCGCTCGAAATGACATCCGCTCTTATAGGAAGCTTAGGTTGATGGCATTTATTCATACCTAAATTGAGCGTTTCAATTTTTTGAAGATTTAATTTTTATTTTATTTTTAGGATATTGGATCATTTTTTAAATCAAAAAATTTGAAACCCTCCGGGATTTCCAATTTCACCGCATCTACTGCATCAAATGATGCCTCGCATAGGCGCCTATAGCTCGACATCATTTTCCTTGTATCTGCGGCAAACTTGAAAATCGCTCAATTTAGGTCATAGTCAAATGTTTATAACTATAAGAGCGTCTTAAAAGTATGGAGTAATTGATTCACGGAAAACTTTCAATATCAATTCCAGACAGGCAGAATACCGAACATCGTTCGGAAAAAAAAGCTTATTGAAAAAAAATAGGATTGGGCGTATCAATATTATTTTTAGTTTTTTTAAAACCTAAATTGAAACGCTCAATTTAGGTAAAAGTAAAAAGGAAAGCAGATATGGCGGAAGAGATATTTCCCGACCTGTTCCGGATCACGATTCCATTGCCTGATACTCCTCTCAAGTATTTGAATGCCTATGTGATAAAAGCCAAACCCCGCAGCCTGATTATCGATACCGGTTTAAACCACGAAACCTGCTTAAATGCCATGTATGAGGGGCTGGCGGAAATCGATCTGGATCTCGGGCAGGCGGATCTGTTTATTACCCACCTGCACGCCGATCATTTCGGTCTGGTGCCAAAGCTTGCCAACGAGAATACGCGGGTATTTTTCAACCGGCCGGATGCGGAAATCATCGAAAACTGGCAGGGATTTGAACCGATGATCCAATATGCCGTAAAAAACGGGCTCGCCGAAAAGACCCTTCGGGAATCACTCAACAGGCATCCCGGCCGCAAATTTGGCACCGACTGGCGGCCGCCGCTGAAGAAACTAAACGACGGCCATCAGTTGAACTTTGGCGGATACGGGTTTACCTGTGTGCATACGCCGGGGCATACGCGGGGCCATATGTGCCTGTATGAACCCGACAAAAAAATCCTGATCGCGGGAGACCACATATTAATCGATATAACCCCCAATATCCAATGCTGGACAGAGGATGACGACCCCCTGCGAAATTACCTGGAAAGCCTGGACAGGGTCCGGCGCCTGGATGTTGAGATGGTTCTGCCCGGCCACCGTCGGCTGTTTAAAAACTGCCGGGAGCGCATTGACGAGCTTAAAGCCCATCACGGCCGTCGGCTGGAAGAGGTGATGGATATCCTGTCCGAACAGTCCCCGCTGAATGCTTTTCAGACGGCATCCTATATGACCTGGGATATTGAGGCCAAAGACTGGGAGGCATTTCCCCCCGCCCAGAAATGGTTTGCCACGGGCGAGGCGATTTCGCATCTGCGGTACCTGGAAAACAACGGGCGGATTTACCGGGTAACCGAGGATCCGGTAACCACGTATGCATTGGTTGAGAATCAAAAAAAAAGGAAAATATGATCATGCGTACAATGCCGCTAAGTAGCAGTCCGCTATATAAAATGGTTAATCCCCAAAGTATCGCCATATTCGGGGCCTCGAACCGGTATGGCTCAATGGGCACCAACCTGCTGAATTCGATTCAGGCATTGGGGTTTGAGGGCCCGATTTATCCGGTGCATCCGAAAGAAAAAACCGTTATGCATCTTAAAGCCTACCAGTCCGTACAGGATCTGCCGGAAACCCCGGATCTGGCGATACTTGTGCTGCCCACGAAACTCGTTCCGGAGATACTTGGGGAGTGCGGAAAAAAGGGGATCCGCCATGCCATTGTGGTTTCCGGCGGCTTTACCGAGGTCGGTGACGAGGGCAAAGAACTGCAGGCGGAGATCATTCGAATCGCCCGGCAGTACGGGATTCGTTTTTTAGGCCCCAACTGCATCGGCGGCGTCAACCCCTATCACCGTTTCAACGCCACATTTCTCCCCTATGAACAGGCCCCCGGATTTATCGGTATGGCCTCGCAGAGCGGGTCCTTTATCACGCAGATGTTTGACTACCTGAAACGCTTCGGCCTTGGATTTTCCACGGGTTTCAGCGTGGGCAACGAGGCGGATATCGACCTTGTGGACTGCCTTGAGTATCTGGGGGCGTGCCCGAATACTAAGGTAATCGGCATGTATATTGAAACCATCCGCCGGGGCCGTGATTTTATCGAAACCGCCCGGCGTATCGTAGCCCATAAGCCGATTGTCGCCTATTACGCCGGCGGCTCGGAGGCCGGGCGCAAGGCCAGCCTGTCGCATACCGGGGCGCTTTCCGGGCCGGATCGGTTATATGACGGGGTTTTCCGGCAAAGCGGGGTAATTCGGGCATCTTCCATAGAAGAGCTTTTTGATTTTTGCTGGTGCCTCGGCACCTGTCCAAGACCGGCGGGCAACAGGGTGATCGTTCAGACCAATTCCGGTGGCCCGGGGGCGGTGGCCGCGGACGTTTGCAGCCGGGAAGGGCTGGTATTGAATCCGCTTTCGGAAAAGACCCGGCAGGCGCTCTCGGAGTATGTACCCAGCACCGGCAGCGTCAACAACCCCATTGATATTACATTTGTGCGCAAGAATATGGATTTTTTCCTAACCATTCCCCGTATTTTACTGGCCGATGAGAATGCGGACAGCCTGCTGGTCTATTTGTTGATGCCGGATCAATCCATTCACCGCGCCATGGAGGCCCATGGGATCGAGGGCGAAAAGGCGGTTTCTGAAGCCAAGAAATTCGTTGACGAGCAGACCAAATCGGTGGCCGCGCTGATGCGGGAAGCCGCCAAGCCATGCATCGGGTTTTCATTTTATACCCGCGCCAATCGGTTTGTAAAAAACCTTCAGGACGAGGGGGTGGCGGTACTCCCCAGTCCAAGCCGGGCGGCACGGGCGCTTTCCGCAATGGTAAAATACGTCGAGCGGCGTAACAGGATGCTTCAAAGCACTGATTGGGGTTGTGGATAAGGAGCTTTATCGGACATAGCGTCGCTTTGACGGATAAACATTTGTTTTCAAGCTTAACAGCTGCAACCCCCCTATATTGTGGTCCGCTTAAAATCTGGAAAATCCGCATTCTGTTTGAGAATGCTTGGTGGTGTGCATGCCAGAGTTCCTGCAGATATATGCATGTCTTGACTCAATTCAATCAATCTTGGAAGGTTAAAGATATAAAAAAGCCCCGGTTGGGTCGGGGCTTTTTGAATGCTTGGTAAGTTTAATTAATTCAATTATTCAGTCAATCTTATTAGCGTCTTGGCGGCCAAAATATTATCAAAATAGACGTTAATGAAATATTCGTTGCCGGCTTCGAAGCCGTAATCGCATTTTTTGAAATTAGTGTGCAGGTTTACCACGTAAAGCGGCTCCTCTCCAGGCTCCTCGCTTATCCGAATGCTTGTATCACCCTCACCCACAAAAAATTCAGCGGTTGTACCTTCCACAACCACCTTGCACGATGGATCGGAAACGAACTCCCCATCTTCATCCATAACGGTAAACTTAATCGGCAACGTTGAGTTCGGTTCTGCGTCATACGGCTCCGTATAAAAACTAGATCCCTTCTGATACCGAATGGGCGGCAGCCATTTGAAGCTGTTCACATTAAACGTAACGGTCTTCTCGCTGGTAAGGCCCACTTCATTTGTCGCCCAGACGGTCAACACATTTTCCCCCAGCTTCGAGCAATAAAAACGGTCATTATTGCTTGCCGGAAAGCCGCTAAAATCTGCCGTTACATCTATTACTTCCGACTCCGGATCACTGACCGTCCAGCTTATCCTTAAGGGGAGCTGGTCATAATAGGTTTTCCCCTCAATCGGGTTGGATATGGAAATAACGGGCGGCGTGGAATCATCGGGCACAGGAGGCCCGTTAGAGGTGACATT
>Ga0209947_1001543_pt1 | contig 13607 bp, 6 predicted proteins | sample SalPonR2_B_D2_MG_FD_185706 | JGI IMG/M metagenome (GOLD analysis project Ga0209947, IMG submission 185706) | Salt pond soil microbial communities from South San Francisco under conditions of wetland restoration - Salt Pond MetaG R2_B_D2_MG... ... | reverse complement strand
GAACAAGCGGCTCAACGCCGGCTGGGACGACAGCTACATGGAGAAGGTCGTTTTCAGTCGGTAAATCCCCGTGCAATCGCCCTGCCTGGGGAACGTTGCCGAAATCGCACTGGGACGTGATGGCATCGATCGATTTCACCACGGTGGAAGTCTGGACCAAAGGCGGCCTGACCACATTCTATCTTCTGTTTGTCATGGAATTGAAAACCCGGCGCGTCCACTTCGCTCGCTGCACCACGAATCCGAACGAAGCGTGGATGAAAACGATCGCCCTCGAACTGACCAAACACGAAGACGGCTTTCTCAACGATAAAAAGTACTTGATCATGGACCGAGACGCGACATTCAGTGAATCGTTTCGGGAATTTCTGAGTAACCAGAGCATGAGGTCAGTTCGATTGCCACCACGAAGCCCAAACTTGAACGCGCATCTTGAGCATTTTTTCGGATCGCTGAAATCCGAATGCATTCACAAACTGACTCTCTTTGGCGAGACCGCAACTCACAGAGCTGTGCGTGCTTTCGTTACGCATTATCACACTGAAAGAAATCATCAGGGCTTAAACAACGAACTGATTGTGCCAATGAAACATCCGCCCGACATGGATGCCGAGATCGAAACGACGGAGCGCCTCGGCGGCTTGCTTCGGTCGTATCGACGCGTGGGTTAACTCGTCCGGTTTTCTTTTGCGGTCCCCACGCCGATCAAGTTGGCCTCGATCTCGACCCCAAACCCAGACCTCATTTGAGGACGTAAGCTAGAGATTCATCGGTCGAAATGTTCGTTTGAGTTTTTTGACCCCACGGGGTTCATGATGAGCGTGGACGATCAGAACTTTCATTGTCCTATCCTTATGTCAGAGAATTCTTTCATGTCTGTAATTGGTTCGCGATCTTGCATGGAGTTACCTCCGAACGACCACGGTCTCGTGGACTAGCAGCTCGTACGAAAGCTGGAATACATCACCCTGCTTGACCTTTGTCTTGACGTACGGCTCACGCCGTTCTTTGGGTTGTTTGGGAAATGGATTGGTGACGACGACTCCGTAGTCACGAGCGTGGAGCCAGGATGGACGTGGATTGTTTGGCGAGGGCGTGACTAAAATTCCGACCTGCCGACCGTCGATCGTACCGAAATAGTCGAACCACTTCGCTTCTTTGCCCCAGACATCGACTGCGTTTTTTTCACCTCGATCATTCACGATCGTGCCATTGCCTCCCTGCACTCGAATCGGTGAGGCCACGCGAATCGCGAGTCCCGATTCTTCCTGGTCGCCGAAGTAGAAGTCATGGGCTTCGGCCCGGTACTCCGCATCGATCTTCAGTCGCAGCCCTTCGGGCACGCGCGTGAAGTGGTAGCGAGTGACTTCGTCACAGACGACGCGCTCGCCGTCTTCACTCATGTAGCGGTTACGAACAGCAAAACTGCCTGAGTGGCGGTCGCCCTTCAATGGTTCCGTGAAACCATCGAATTCAACTTTCGCCTGGAGTCGCCAGTAGTCGTTACCATTGATGTCACCAAATCCGATCCAAATCCCCGGATGCATGATCGGATGAATAATACCATCCTCAGCGTTGTAGTCCGGATCGATGTCTTCCGGCTTACGTGGCGGAAAGTTGCGTGTGACCGGAATGCCACTAGGTGTTGTGACATTGACCAATGCTCGGCGAGTCAATTGCGGGTGTTCTTTGAGGTAGGTGGCGATGCGCTGCTGACCGAAATGGATGTCAATGCTGGAATCCGAATCGCGGAACGAAAACCCTTCGCGATCACCAAGGACCTTCTGATTCAGTAGCCACGAGGCAATATCGGCGATCTGCTGTGCCGACATGGTTATGTCGAACCCGCTGGGCATCGGCGAGACCTTGGTTCCCACTCTTTCCTCGATATCAGTTTTATTGACCGTGTTGACGATTCCATCCGTACCGACCAACTTCAGCGAGCGACCCGTTTCTTCGATCACGGCTCCGGAAATCACCTTGCCATCGAGCGTCAGAATTTGCTGTTGAGCGAATCCTTCTGTGATGACGGCACTCGGGTCAAGAATGGAAGCGATGATTGTCTCGGCTGTTTTGGCCCGATTGCCGAGATCCGACAGATCGGGGGCGAGCATCTTGCCGTCGCCGTGCATCGCATGGCATTTCACGCATCCAGCTCCACGCGGATGCATGAAGAGTTCTCGGCCACGCTGCGGATCGGCAGAGTTCATCGCTGCTAAGACTTCTGCTTGAGTAGCCGGTTGGCTTGAGGGTCTGAGCAATTCCCGGTCAAAGACGACGATGTAATTGCCACGGCCTGAATCGGTGGCGGTGTTGGTGTTTCCACCAAGGTTGATTGGCCCCGCTTTAAAGTGTTTTCGATAGAGTCGAAAATCCGCGTCGTTCGTTTCTACGATCAGTCCCGTTTCCACGAACCCTTCGGATTGCCCGATTCGCATCCATGATAGAGCGGCGTTGTTGCGGGTATCGACGCCGACGAACACATCAACGTCCACATCTGTTTCAAGCGACAACCACTTTTCTCCGCTGGAACGATCGTCGCCGTTGGCAACTCGCAGGAATGGCGCCTCCGTAAGTTCTGGCGGAACACTCGAAATAATGTATCCTCTGTCCGTGTAAATGCGTTTTCCCTTCCCGAGGCCGCGATAGTCCATTTCATAGTAGCGTCCGCTGGGTGTCTTGATGTCGCGAACAAATCGACGACCAGCGTATTCGGGTGCGGGCACCATACGATATTCCGCCGTCACGATTCGTCCCGCGAGATCGTTTCCTTGCAGGACAGCGACCTTCAACGTGGTCGTTCGATCAATTGTCAGCGGACCACTGTAGGGCTGCGACGTCCCGGCGGGGATCGATCCATCGGTCGTAAAGGTGATGCGATGTCCGGGCAGCGTTGTTCTCATCTCGATGGTGAGCTGCTCGGTATATTTCCCCGGTTCCGGTGCCAGCGTGACCAATGGCTTTGCGGCTCCGGTCTTGATCAACCATTGCTCAGCGATGCCTGCAACACGAGCGTCAGGATCATCGCAAAGCAGTTCGACGAGGTCAGCAGCAATCGCATCGTCGGCAAGCAGGCCGAGCAGTAACCCCAGCTTCGCGCCGCCTGTTGCTTCCCTCAAGTGTGCAATTCGTGTTTCTGGCGTTGTTAGTTCTCGCAGCACGTTCCATGTCGCGTAGAACGTGATCGGATCGGGCTCGCTCTGCAAATGGGTGATCAACGTATCAGCGAGCGATGTGAAGTGTGCTTGGCCGATCGCCTGTACGGCCTCAAAACGTAAGCGTGGCTCATTCGATCTCAGCAAGCTTGTGAATGTCTCCGAAGCGTCGGCGTCCAAAGCTATTTCGCTATTTCTCATGTGATGAGCGAATGCACGAAGGGATTGAATGCGAACGTTTTGGTCTGCATCTTCGTCAGCAATGCTGGGCACGTGCCCCATGCGAGCCAGCGTCCAGACGGCCCAAGTTTGCTGCGCCTTGCTCAGTGCTGTTTGGTTCAGCTTCTTGCGCAAGAAGTCAGCAGCGGATTCGCGCCGTTGTAGCAATTCGTTCTGTGCGTTGACTCGCCATCCCGCGACATTGCTTCCCAAATCTTCAAACAACTCGTCCAGCGACCACTCATTGATCGAATTTGAGCGATGCGATGAACGCCACTTGTGCAGAGCGCTGCCTGCGTGCCGGATGCGATAGATGCGTCCTGCATCGATCTGCTTGCCGTCCTCAAGTTCGCTGCCGTACCCGTGCCCCCAACTCAAAACATAAAGTGCTCCATCAGGCCCGACGTCAATATCGGTCGGGTCGAAGACTTTGCCGTCACTTGCTGGCAACGTACGCCCGCCGCCCGCGTGAGCGAACACGGTTGGCGAACCAGAATCAGCCGTCAGCAAAGCCCCGTCCCAACGTGGTCGCAGCATCAGGACTTCACGGCGCAGCCAATCACCTACAAAGAAGACATCTTGGAATCCGGCCGGAAACTGCGTGGCGTGATAGTGCGTCACTCCGGTTCCCGAACCCTCAAACGTGGACGCACTATTCGGGACGGTGGGTAAGTGGTCTTTCCCCGTCCATCTAAAACTCCATGGGTGCCCCCAGCCAAAATGGGCACCGTGAAATGGTGAGAAAATGCGGTCTCCAGCCGCTTGGTCATTGTCTGTCCCAAGCCAATTGAATCCATCATCAAACGTGATGTCCCATGGGTTTCTGAAGCCGCGAGCAACGATTTCCAGATTACCGCCGTACGGACTGCCATCACGATAAGGGTCGCACTTCAAAATGCCGCCCTGCTGGCCCCAGTCGTCCTGCGGAGTATGGTACTTTCGTCGATAAGTATCTTTTGTGAACACTTCAATAGGCGTGTAGTCCGGAGCGCCAGCAGGTGAAGGCAAGCCCCATAGTTCTCGAAATGGCTTGGGTGCCAACTGATCAGGTCGGTTGTAGCCTTTCGAGTTCCCCTTGGACATGTAGAGATTGCCATCTGGACCGAAGTTCAGTCCGTGCAGTGAATGTTCGAGGTTGCCGAGTCCTGTGTAAACGCGAATGTACTGGTCGGCTTCGTCATCGCCATCAGTGTCTCGAACAACGGTCAGATCTGGCGCGTTGGCAACCCACAAGTCGTCACCGTGCCACGCGATTCCTTGCACGCTGTTGAAACCTTCAGCGAACGTCTTGCGGCGCTCTGCTTTTCCGTCCCCGTCGTCATCAATCAGGATGTCGACACGATCTCCCGGCGTTTCCGGCGTAGGACCGCGCCACTGCGGACCTTGACCAATGCAAAGGCGTCCGTGTCGGTCAAAAGCCATCACACATGGATTGCTAACCATTGGCTCTTGAGCAATCACGTCGACCACAAAACCATCCGGCACGATGGGCAGTTGGTCGTCAGCCGGCAACTCGATGTGTGTCGCAAGAATCACGGACAGAAGAATGAAACGCATTCTCATCATTGGTTCCTCTTGAGCTTGGCCACTGACATGCCTTCGATCAATTGTGGTTGCACCGATACAGTGACCGACGGTGCGTCGGGATGCCCAAGTCGCCACATCAACTGTTCGACTGCCTGTCGGCCAATTTGCTCGGCACAAATGTCGATCGTGGTCACTTCAGGGTACAGCCCCGTCAGCAGCGGCAATTCGTTGTTGCACGAGATCAGACTGACATCCCGGCCGATCTGTAACCCGCGTTTTGAGAAGGCTCGGTAGACCATTGCGGTGATGCTGTCAGCAGGGCAGAACACAGCCGTTGGTCGGCTACACAACTTAATCAATCTGCTGACCAGCTTATCCACTGATCCCGTGTCATTGACGGTCCGCAGTGGAAGCTGCCAATCCGATTTCTTGCCGAGGATGTTTTCAACTTTCCCTCCCGCCTGATTCACATGCCACGTGAAGCTCACACAGCGCCCGCCAAGGGTGACGTGTCCGGGTTTCGGATTCAGAATTGCAATTCGCTTGTGGCCTCGGGCAATCAGATATTCAGCCGCTAAACGTCCCACCTCTGCATCGTTTGATCCGACTGCATCTCCCCAATCCGCTGCATCGGGTCGACCAAGGAACCATACGGTGGGTATTTGTCTGAGCCGCTGAATCAGATTGGGGTCGGCCGATTGGATCAGCTCGCCCTGCAACGCACCTTTGGCCAGCAGTCCATGGAGTTTCTGTGAAGCAAACGCTTTGGGTATTTCATTGGCATGCGGAATGTCCGAAAGCAACACGTTACCGCCAGCACTTGAAATCGCAGACTCCGCGCCGTGGATTCCACTGGCTACCGACGGAAGCGTCATCAGTGATCGATCCATACCGATCAACAGGACGGCAACATTCCGGCGTTCCAGTTGCCGGGCTGCGGGCAACACTTTACGCTTGCGAAGCCTTGAGTAGCCGAGTTCATCGACCGCACTCATGACGAGAGCGGTCGTGGCCGGAGGAACATTGGGCTCCCCGCTGAGAACACGGCTGACCGTACCAACCGAGACGTCCGCTGCTTTCGCTACGTCCTTGACTGTCGTCGCCATTCGTCGTTTCTCCCCCCCGGCCTTGTTGATGATTCCCTCACAGGCTATTTTATTTCATTGAAATATTCAATACGTTTAGTTGAAACATGAGATGGTCCAAAATGATTCGAGCGTTGCTGCTAAGTTGCCTGTTGATGTCGGCAGCGACCTCGCATGCAAACGAACCCCGAATCGAATGCGATGCAGCAATGCTGGTACGTGCTCGCCAGCGAATTGAGTCGCACGAAGAACCGTTTGCTACCTATTGGAGTCTCGCGAAAGCAGACGCAGAGAAGTCGCTCACACGGAAAGCGACTCCGTTCCTGGGTGCCGACTCGCTTCAGTTTCATCATGCTGCACAGGAGCAAGGAATCGCGGCAAGGTTGTTGGCTTACGCATGGCGACTGGAAGACGACGAGGCCACTGGAGCACATGCCGTCGAGCTGCTTCATGAATGGGCCAGCGCGATGCCGATGCCGGGGACCGCTTTTGATCCGGACACTCGCTTTCCTAATTCCGGTATGGACGTCGCGAGAGGAATGTTGCCGTTTGTCGTCGCTTACGATTTGCTGTCCGGGCACCCGACGCTCACCGTCGACAAACGCAAAAAGATACTACGTTGGTTTCGAGCTTTGGCAGAAGGTGTCCGGGAAGGAATGAAGCGTTGGGAAGAGAGCGACGACTTCGGTAAGCAGAGATTCCAGAATCATCATGCTGCTCACATGCTTGGTTTGACACTTTTCGGAGCAGTCTTGCATGATCGCGCGATGATGCAGTTCGCGTATGACTCGGAAGAAAATCCGAAGGACTTCAAAGACCTGATTCGTGGTTTGATACTGATGCCCGGCGACGAGCCCTTGGGTGGTCTTCGCGGGAAGCCGCTTTACGCGGGCGAGATTGATGATCGCGTTCGTACGTCTTCCGGTTCCGGACTGACCTACTGTCATCTTTCTCTCACACTGCTGATGTTCGCCGCTGATGTCCAGTCACGATTTCGCAGAGAAGACTGTCTCAACTGGAAGGCTCAGGGAGGCGAAACGCTTCGTCTTTCCGCCGATTTCTATAGCGACTTCTTCCGCGCGAAGAATGCGACTTTGAAGGGGGGCTACTACAGCCGTGATCAACCTCACATACAGAACAACACACCGTTTTTCGGAAGCTTTGAAGTGGCCCTTCACCATTGGCCTGAGTCCCAAAATATTCGGAACCTCGTTAGCTCGATGAATCGATCACAAACTCCGCGATCATGGCTTTGTTACTATGGTCTTCCGCTTCTGACCCATGGTGTCAGTGAATTGGAGAACTGAAATTGAATGCCGCGATGAAGTTTAGTCACATTTTGTTGCTCGTGGCCTTCTGGGTGCGGGTTTGCGTTGCACAGACGATTCAGATGAACGTCAGTGATGCGAACCGTGATCGCATTGCATGTCGAGTTCACTTGATGAACGACAAACAGGAACCACAGAAGGCGGTCGGGCAGCCGTTTTGGCATGATCACTTTGTGTGTTCGGGGCGTGTTACGGTTGAGTTGAAACCTGGAAGCTACACCTGGCAGATCGAACGTGGGCCGGAATGGAATCGGGCAAGCGGCGAGTTTTCCGTGAAGGTCGGCGAGCCGGCAGCCGTCGACGCCAAACTTCAGCGAATCGCCAATCTGCGTGACGAAGGCTGGTACAGCGGCGACATGCACGTGCATCGACCTGTCAACGAAATCGAACGACTGATGATGGCCGAAGATCTGGATTTTGCTCCGGTGATCGGTTGGTGGAATACGCCAGCTAAAAATGCAATCGCCGTTGAACAAACTGAGTTTCGGTTTGATGGTCACCGCGTCTATTCGGTCATGGCGGGCGAAGATGAACGCGAAGGCGGGGCACTGTTGTTTTATGGCTTGAATCAGCCGCTTGATCTGAGCGTTCGTTCTCGGGAATTTCCGTCGCCAATGAGTTTCGTTCAGGAGGCTCGGCAGACGAACAAACTGGTTTGGATCGACATCGAAAAACCGTTCTGGTGGGATGTTCCGACATGGCTGGCGACCGGTCAGATGAATTCAATCGGGCTCGCAAACAACCATATGTGCCGTTCAGAAATGCTGGCTAGCGAAGCGTGGGGCAAGCCGCGTGATTCCAATCGCTTGCCAGCCCCGCTGGGGAACGGCTACTGGTCGCAGGAGATTTACTACCACATTCTGAACTCCGGCATTCGCCTGCCTCCGTCCGCCGGAAGCGCGTCGGGCGTGCTGCCGAATCCCGTCGGCTACAACCGCGTTTATGCGCATCTGGGTGATCAAAAACTGACGCGGGATGCGTGGTTTGCCGCGTTGGCGAAAGGACGTTGCTTCGTCACGAACGGCCCGCTGCTGCGAGTGACCGCCGATGGCAATCTGCCCGGTGCGGAGGTGAAGCTTGCCGGCAAAAAGCCACGGGACATCACGTTGTCGATTCAACTCACAAGCAACGATCGCGTGTCCGCCGTCGAAGTCATTCACAACGGGAAAGTTGTCAGGACGATTGCCTGTGCTGACCAAACGGACCAGCATTTGACCACGACGCTGCAAATCCATCAGCCCGGTTGGTTTCTGGTTCGAGCTATCGCAGATGTCGAGAACACGTTTCGCTTTGCGTCAACCGCAGCGTGGTACATCGAATCGGAATCGGCAGAACCACGAATCAGTCGAACGTCGGCACAGTTCTTTCTCGACTGGGTCAGCGAACGCATCGAGCGCATCACCACGAACGTTGCCGATGCCAAAGAACGAGAATCCGTTTTGTTGTGGCACGTGCAGGCTCGTGAGTTCTGGACAAACCGAGTGAACGCTGCCAATGCGGATCTGCCACCGGATCAAGCCGGACAAAATCCACAGATGACAAAACGCAACTTGCGATTGATGAACATCGTGCAGCAACTTGGCGACACCACAGAAGCGGCGAAGGCGGTGCGAGCGGTCGCTGCAAGTCGCACTGGCGGTGATCTGGGTGACGCCCTCGCACCGGTGACTCTGTTTTCCGTTTCGGTCAACCCAGAGTCGCGAGTCAAAATCGCTTCAACGGGCGACCGACTGACGGTGCAGGCCGGGGTTCCTCAACGGTTTCTGGTGAAGTGTGAAAACACGGCCGGAATCACCGCACCACTGCGAATTCAGGCGATCGACATCGCGACGCAGCCTCCTCAACCGGCAAGCTGGTGTGACGTGAAGATCATTCACAACGAGGTTGTGGCCCGGGAATTCACAGGTGACGGCGTCGAATACAAAGTCGTCGAGTTGATGATGCAGGAGGCTGGTTTGCGAGAAGTAAGATTCATCGCGGATGCAGGTCAGGGAACGCAGGACCTGGGATTTCGCGCCAGTACCGACCTGTTGATCGACGCAAAAAGCAAACTCACGAAATCAAACACGGAATAGACTATGCATCGATATCTTCTCTTTACACTCGTAGCGTTGTTTAGCCCTTGCGTCACGACCTTCGGCGATGAGGCGAAACAGAAAGCCTCAATCACGGTGCCACGTCAGCCCTTGTTGGCTCAGGTGCATCGCCTGACCGAGGCCATGGAAGTCGTTGGGAACCCGTTCGATGCCGAAACCACGCGCCAACTGATCGCGCTGAAATCAGAAGCGGATGCGGCGAAGGTCGTCAGTCAGGTGCAACGGCTGCTCGATCCGTTCTGCATCGCCACTGTCGATCTGCAGGAAAGCGGGCCGCCGAAGGTGAGTCGCGGTGCTGCGTCAACGGAACTGCTGGAACAAGGTTGGCGAACATTTCTGGTGAAGGTGATAAACAAGCCGGGACGAACGCGGCGATTGTTAATCGAAAGCCCGAACGCTCAGCCGCTGCCGCATGCGCCAGCCAGCGAAGTCAAATCGCGATGGATGCAGCTGTCGACGTTCGATGGTCAGCCAATGCGACCAAACCTCAGCGGTCTGGAACTGGAATATCGCATCGTCCAGATCTACAGCCGCGATCTCGGCGCAAAGCACGCCATTCTGGAATTCACCGTCAGCAGGAAAGCGGGCGACGACAGCGAACTGATTCGGGAGTGGCGTTTTGGTGAAGGCACCGACGGCTGGCGAGCGATGAACCAGACCGAGCTCGTCGCGAAAGACGGATCGTTGCACATGACTTCAACGGGCGATGATCCGTTTATGGGAGCCGACGTGGAAGGTCGCGGTGGTCCGATGGTGCTTCGTTTCTGGGCGAAGACAAAGCACGACGGGATCGGCCAGTTTTTCTGGTGGACCAAAGATATTCCGCAGGCCACTGGAGATCGCCAAACCAATTTCCTGCTGGAGCCCGGCAAGGAACATCTGTACGAAGTGCCGTTTCAAGTCGACGGAACGCTCGCAGGAGTGCGGTTGGATCCACTGATTATGAAAGGCACGATGCGTATCGACTGGATCGATCTGTATTCGGCTCAGCGATCTGCCAACTGGGCGAAGCTTCCGGTCGACTTCGATTGCCGGACGGCCACGCGACTCACATTCAGAATTATCGATGAAGACGATCTTCCCGCATTCGGCAAGTTTGAAATTCGTGACGCTGCGGGCCGCATCTATCCGGCCCAGTCGAAGCGATTGGCTCCCGATTTTTTCTTTCAGCGTCATATCTATCGCGGGGATGGCGAAAGCATTTCCGTTCCGCCCGGCGAATACACCATCATCTGCTCGCGGGGACCGGAGACGATTCCAGAAACCAAGCAAGTGTCGGTGACGGATCAACCAACCGAAATCGTTTATCGTGTTCGGCGCTGGGTTGATCCTTCGCAACTTGGCTGGTGGTCGGGAGATCATCACATTCACGCGGCGGGCTGTTTGCACTACGAAAATCCAACTCAGGGCGTGAAGCCGGAAGACATGATTCGTCACATCATGGGCGAAGACCTGAAGGTCGGTTGCTGCCTGACATGGGGGCCGTGTTTCGATTTCCAAAAACGATTCTTCACCGGCGAAGTCGCTGAACAATCGGTCTACCCGTACACGCTGCGCTACGACGTGGAAGTGTCAGGTTTTGGTTCGCATATGTCGGGCCACCTGAATTTGCTGAACCTCAGTAATCAGATCTACCCCGGCGGCGAATCCAAGGATCATTGGCCAACGCTGGGACTGAATACGCTGCGCTGGGCGAAACGACAAGGTGCGGTGTGCGGCCCGGCTCATTCCTCAGCAGGACTCAGCCGAATTGTTGGGCGCGTGCCCGATACCGACGGCAAAGCTGGCACCCACGGCTTGCCAAACTTCAATATCCCCGCCCATGACGGTATTGGCGCAAATGAATTCATCATGAATGTGACACACAAGGTTACGGGACCGGAAGGTAAGCCTGTGCAGGCGGTTGATTTCATCTCAGCGATGAATACGGAACGAGTTGCTGAGTGGAACATGTGGTATCACGTTTTGAATTGCGGCTTTCGAGTGGCCGTAAGCGGTGAAACGGACTTCCCATGCATGAGTGGCGAACGTGTTGGCATCGGTCGAGTGTACGCGCAAGTTGATGGGCCATTAACGTTTGACAAGTGGGTCAAGTCGATCGCCGCCGGACGCAGCTACGTCAGCGACGCTACCGTGCATCTAATGGACTTTACTGCGACCGAACCGAATTCAAAGGCAACAACTCGAGTCGGAATAGCACGCAGCGAAATCCATGTGACAGGTGAACAAACAATCGACTTCACGGTCGCTGCGGCAGCTCTTCAGGACGATTCGCCCGATCTGACGTTTGAACTCGTCGTGAACGGATATCCTGTTGAACAGAAAATGCTGACTGCCGATGGAACCACGAGGAATCTCAAGTTCTCCACAACGCTGAGCCACAGCAGTTGGGTAGCAGTCCGTCAGTTTCCCCACGCCCATACCAACCCGATCAACGTCGTCGTTGACAAGCAGCCGCAACAGATTTCGATGGATAGCGCCAAGTGGTGCCTGATGGGTGTCGACCAGTGCTGGAAATCCAAGCAGCACACGTATGCCGAAAGCGAACAAGCGGACGCCGTGGCCGCTTACCAACATGCTCGCAAAGTTTATACCAAGATGATCAGCCAAACGCCGAAATGAAGGTTTGACGTCCAAGATCGTCACGCTTTGAGTCGCCGCTCTCTCCGAAATGGAAACAGCGTTCTGTACCGGATCAGCGATCTGTGTGCCGGTGTTGCTGAAATGTGGACTTTGCCTGATCGAGTGCTACCTCAAAAATGAGTGAAACGCATGAGTTTAATTGGCGTTTCGAATGGTTCCATAGAGAAGAAAGCGTGAGATGACAAAATCAATGTTCGATCTTTCCGGCAAGGTTGCGGTCGTGTCGGGAGCCGCTCAGGGCATGGGACAGGCGACCGCGCTTGCCGTTGCCGGGCACGGTGCCGATGTTGTGCTGATCGATCGAAATCTCCAGGACGCTGAATCGACCGGGGAAACAATTAAAGCTCTTGGACGGAGGGTTCTGGTTGCGGACACCAACGTCTCCGACCCCGATGCCATTGCCGAGTTGTTTCGGCAGGTGGATGCCAAATTCGGCAGAGTCGATTTTCTTGGTAACGTTGCGGGTGACGGCTGCCTTGCGACGCCGGAAGACCTGTCGATGGAGGACCTTCATCGTGTGCTGCAGAACCTCGTCGTCGGCCGTTTCGCCATGTGCCAGCAGGCGGGGCGTCGCATGTTGAGACAGAACGGCGGCTCGATCATGAACATCGGTTCGCTCGCCAGCAGCACGGCTCTGGGCCGGGGACATATTGCCTACAGCATGGCCATGGGAGCCGTTCTACAGATGACGCGGGAACTCAGTACCGAATGGAGTCACCGTGGCGTGCGAGTCAACTGTGTGGCACCGGCTCAGGTGACAAATCCTTCGTTGATTGCACGCATGCAGGATGATCCAACCCTGGAGGAACGCTTCTTGAAAGGTATCCCGGCCGGACGTATGGGCATACCCGAGGACATCAAGGGACTGGCCGTGTTACTGGCGTCCGACGAATCACAGTGGATCACCGGAGCCATGATCCCCATGGACGGCGGTAACATGGCGATGAACGCGGGTGGAAGTCCGGGGCACTTGGCTCACAAGGTTCAATCACATACGACAAACAAACAGGCTGATTGACAAATACTAACCTCGCAGAAGGCGACCTTGAAGGATCAACTCTCCTCTTCTTTTTTCAGACGATGCACAACATTTGACAGCGTGGGGGCAACGAAATCAGCGTTGCATCGACGGCCAACTTAATCATGTCGGCGTCGAGCGGCCATTTGAACGATACAATTATATTCGCTTACTCCAGTCGGCTACGATCCGTTGGTTGCCTTGCCTTCGCTGGCGTGGGGTCAAAATACTCAGCCGACCACCAGGGCGATTGCACGGGGATTTACCGACTGAAAACGACCTTCTCCATGTAGCTGTCGTCCCAGCCGGCGTTGAGCTGCTTGTTCTTCACCCCACACTTCGCTGACTTCTCCTGCTTGAGCAGGCTCCATGCCGTCCGCCTAAGCGTGCTGAAGTTTTCGTCTCCATGACCTTTTCGAATCCGACATTGGTCTTCGCCGAACGTCACGTCGAGCTGCCAGTGGCAGCTGTTTTCGATGCCCCAATGATCTCGTACTGCACTTGCAAACGCGTCACCAGGAAGCACCTTGCTGATG
>Ga0209947_1001541_pt1 | contig 13608 bp, 11 predicted proteins | sample SalPonR2_B_D2_MG_FD_185706 | JGI IMG/M metagenome (GOLD analysis project Ga0209947, IMG submission 185706) | Salt pond soil microbial communities from South San Francisco under conditions of wetland restoration - Salt Pond MetaG R2_B_D2_MG... ... | reverse complement strand
ACAGGTTCCGGAGAAGCCGGTTAAGTCAATCGGGGTTTTAGCTCAAGCCCACATTGAAGGCCTCTCTCCAGCGCTCCAACGAGCCTACTTCACATCAATCAAAGAGTTTAAGAAACTCGGCTACAGTATCCAGGAGGTACAGCTGCCGACTCTCGACTACGTGATACCGGCGTACTACACTATTGCCTCGGCAGAGGCTAGTGCCAACCTGGCTCGTTATGCCGGTATACGCTACGGCTATCAAAACGGTCTGGCCGAGGATCCCCAAGAATTGATGGAAAGCTCTCGCGATGAAGGCTTCGGGCCGGAGGTTAAACTTCGAATTCTGCTGGGTACCTATGTGCTGCGTTCCGGGTTCCAGGAGCAGTACTATATACGAGCCCAGAAAATCCGGACTGCCCTTCGAAGGGATTTCGACGCCATTTTTCGTGCGGTTGATCTACTGCTCTCACCTACTTTTCCGGTGCAGGCATTCCAGCATGACAGTAGTGACCTTGATCAGTTTCAACAGAAACTCGCGGACCGCTTTACTGCTACCGCCAACCTGGCGGGTATACCGGCCCTTGCCTTTCCGGTGGCCATAGAAGATGGGCTTCCAGCCGGGATGCAGCTGATGGCACCAATGCATGGCGAGGAGATGTTGTTCAAAACCGCTGAAACCTATCAACAAGCCTTTCAACCAGTTCTGCCTGAATTCGTTCAGCAGACTGCTTATCAACAGCTCGCTTCTCAGCAACCCGACTCTGAACCGCAAGGAGTAGACCATGAGTAGTATTGAAAGTGAATACCAAACCTTTATTGGAATTGAAATTCATATCCAGCTTTTAACCAATACGAAAGTCTTTTGTGATTGCCCGGTTGGATTCGGAGAAGAACCTAATACCAATGTCTGCCCAATCTGTCTCGGGTATCCCGGAGTTCTGCCCGCCTTAAACGAAGAGGCCTTGTTTAAGGCGTATCAGGTAGCAACAGCACTCAACTGTAAACTCTCTCCCAGTACAGTGTTTGAAAGAAAGAACTACTTTTATCCGGACATGCCAAAAAACTACCAGATATCACAATATCAGCATCCCATTGGAATGGACGGAAAAATTGAGTTCCCCTACCGTAATGAGGTTCGCAGTGTCGGAATTCACGATGTGCACCTGGAAGAGGACGCCGGTAAAATGATCCATGCCGGAGATATCTCGCTTATCGACTACAACCGTGCCGGTACCCCTCTTCTCGAAATAGTAACAGAACCGGACCTCACCAGCGGCGATGAGACTGAAGCGTTTATCCAGTACTTCCGCCGATTTGTACGCTATCTGGAAGTGTGCGATGGAAATATGGAAGAGGGATCACTGAGATGTGATGCCAACATTTCCATTAACCATGCAGGGCAGGGTCTGGGCACAAAGGTAGAGGTAAAAAACCTTAACTCCTCCCGCTTTGTGCGACTAGCACTCGACCATGAGCGACAGCGGCAGGCAAAACTCTTAACCGAGGGCAGCAAAATTCAGCAGGAGACTCGCTTGTGGAATGAGAACCGGGACATTACCGTGGTAATGCGACGCAAGGAGGAATCTCACGATTACCGCTATTTTCCGGAGCCGGACCTGCCCCCTTTCCGCCCCTCTCCAGAATACCTTGAGTCGGTACATAAGAAAAATGTGGAACTCCCCCTGCAGAGAATGAAGCGTTTTAAAAAGGATTACGGCCTTGAGGGCGAGGCACTCTCTTTTCTTACCGAAGAAAAAAGCCGGGCCATCTTTTTTGAAAAGACCCTGGCACTCATTCCTGAGCGAAAATCTACAGCCGAGAACGCAGCTGCTGGAGAGGTCTATCGATGGCTCTCGGGGGATGTATTACGTCACCTTAACCGCAGTAATCTCAGTTTAACGACATCCTTTTTGACCCCGGAGCGGTTTGCCGAACTTATCAGCTTAATCAACTCCGGTAGAATTCACGGTAAAATCGCCAAGCAGATTCTGCACGCGGTTTTTAAAGAGGATAAAGACCCGACACGTTTGTTAGAAGAGAAGGGACTGGAACAAATTACCGATCCGGAAGAAATTCGCTCATTGGTAAAAAAGGTCATTACCCAAAATCCGGAAGCAGCCACTCAGGCTGCTGCTCAGGTAATGGCTGGCGAGGAGAAGGTAGTGGGCTACTTTATGGGCTTGCTGATGAAAGCCAGCAGCGGGAGGTCCGACCCTCAACTTACCCGCAGTATATTATTAGAAGAGTTTTCGAGAAAGGAGTAAATTATGGAACGAACATATGTCAAAGACTGCACAACACAAATGGAAGGCACAATAATCTGTGCCGGCTGGGTACACCGCATCAGAAGTTTAGGAAAGGTGACCTTTTTGCTGCTCCGTGACCGTACCGGTATCATCCAAACCGTATGGGATGAAGCACCGGAGGTTACTTTAGAGTCAGTTGTACGGATTCAAGGCAGTATCACCAGCAACCAGAAAGCCCCCGGAGGAATTGAACTGCAAGCCGAGTCGCTGGAGATTTTGGCTCCGGCGGCGGCCGACCTGCCGATAGCGGTAAATCAGGACAGTGATCAACTTAGTATCGATGCCCTGCTGGACCACCGGATGCTAAGCCTGCGCAGCCCTAAAATCCGGTCTATATTTTTTCTGCAATCCGCCATTCTCGGTTATTTTGGCGAATACATGCGCAGTCGAGAATTTACAGAGATTAAAAGCAGCAAACTTATCGGAAGTGGTTCAGAAGGGGGGACGGGACTGTTTGAGGTTGAATATTTTGACCGCAAGGTTTATTTGGCCCAATCTCCGCAGCTGTACAAGCAGGCGATGGTAGCCAATGGTATGGAACAGGTCTTTGAAATTGGGGCAGCCTACCGGGCGGAAAAGCATGACACCCCCCGGCACCTGAATGAGTATGTGAGTCTCGACATCGAGATGGGGTTTATCGAAAGTGATCAGGAGCTTATGGACCTTGAGGTAGACATTCTCGGCTACATTTTCGATCGAATCAGGGGACATCACAGGGATGTGTTAGAGACTTTTCACACAGATCTCCCTTCTTCAGCCGAAATGCAGGCCACCCCGCGAATAAGCCACGATGAGGCGAAAAAGATTCTCTCCGAACGACTTGGAAAGAGGGTCTTTGAGCTCAACCCCGAAGGCGAGCGGGAACTCTGCGATTGGGCCAAAGAACAAAGCGGAGTAGAGGCAGTGTTTGTCCACTCCTTTCCCCGGAAAAAACGACCCTTTTACACATATCCCGACGGCCGCAAAACTATGAGCTTTGACCTTCTGTTCCGCGGCTTGGAGATAACATCCGGAGGACGGCGTATCCACGAGTACGATATGCTGGTTGAAAGCATTAAGCGCCACGGCATGGAGCCGGAGCAGTTGAGTGACTACCTGCAGGTATTTCGCTACGGCTGCCCTCCCCATGGTGGGTTTGCGATCGGCCTTGAACGCATAACCCAGAAAATTCTGGGGCTCAATAGCGTGAAAGAGGCCTCACTTTTTCCCCGCGATCGTAAACGTGTAAAGCCTTAATGGGATTTACGAGGGGATTTCTACCAGCAGGTGGGTCCCCTCATGTTTTTCACTGGTAAAGTAGATGGTACCGCCATATGCACGGGTAATAAGAAAGGCGCTATAGGTACCCAGACCGGTCCCGTGTTCTTTTCCGTAGGTTATATAACGTTCAAAAAATCGGCTTCTGATATTCCCTGGGATGACACCATAATTATGTATATCGAACAAAAAGCCCGCTTCAGTAGATTTTATTTGCACTGTCACTGTGGTCTTCTCCGGCGCAGCTTCGATCGCATTTTCAATAAGATTCGCTAAAAGACTTTCTATTGTCTGCTCCTCGGCATGGATGTTGTATTGCGAGCTGGAGTTTAGTTCAGATCCATTAAGTATAAAAAGCAGTTCTACTTGTTTGGCCTTTTTTAACGCAGTCCAGCGAGCAGACAGACGCCTGAACAGTGCAGCGACATCGAGCCAGCTGCGTTCGATTTCATACAACCCCTCCTCCATTTTGTATAAATCCATCGAATTATCTATCATCTTAAGAATAGAATTACCGCTGCTGTGAATTGCCTCAATAATCGCCCGCTGTTCAGCCGTGGGATTCTCGTAATCCAGCAGTATTTGAGATCCTCCTATAATTCCATTTAAAGGCGATTTTAGATCGTGTCGTACTATGCGCTCCATGTCATTTCGCAGTTGTTCAACCCGCTTTTGTGCAGTGATATCTCTTGCAATATGAACTATTTCTTTAGTCTCCCGGCCATTATCAATGACCGGCCACACCGAAACCTCAACAAAACGTTGTTCGCCCTTACGGTCCAAGTGAGTATGCACCACTGGAGTACCTTTTTCTTGTACATATAAAGGACAAAAGTGTTTCTCGCCTCTGCATACTTCATCCCTTCCGTGGGTAATCCTATAACAGTATCCACCAATTACCTCATCCTTTGTCCGACTATGCACCTCAAGGAATGTCTGGTTTACATCTATAATTTTAAGGCTTTCCCGGTCCAACAGGGCAATTTCTTCCGGAATGTTGTTGAGCATTGTATCGGAAATTCGCTTCGATCGGTCTATCTCTCGACGCTGAGCTTCGAGCTCACGATTTCGCTCCTGCAAACGCTGCATAAGTAGAGCGTAGGGCTCTTGCACGGCGGTCACAATAATACCTCGATATATCAAATAGAAAGAAACAATTTTAAAGTAGTGTCCAATTAGATTAGATAAATCATAGACTCCCACATAGGCAATAAATGCAAATTCGGCGCTGATAGTCAGAAGAATTGACCCGTAAAGATACCAAATTATTTTTTGGGAAAACAGTCCCCGCTTTTTATACAGCAGAATAAATGTGACGGTAAGGATGGTCACTATCACCAGCTCACTTATCTTTTTAAAAGTGGTAAGGCCCTGTCCCGGAATATAGCACACCGGAAAAACACCGCTGAATATAAGTAAAAGAACTGCAGCAAATACCAGCGCCCAGCCGGCAATTATCGCAGGCAATGCAACTCTCTTATGGATAAAAATGAGTGCCAGGAGAAGTGTGACACTCTCTATAAACCGGGCGCTAATCCATAGCTGCGTAGGCAGGTTAGAAGTATAGTCTGCAAATACCCCCATCCCTTCATAGGCGATAGTATGCAAAAGATCTACTGTCCCTACAAAAAAATAGGCTATACCTATAAAAATAAAATAGGAGTTTTCAAAATACCGCCGCCCGTTCCAGGCAAGAAAGAAGATGATCCAGGCCACAGCGACACTAAACATCTCGGCCAACACATGGGCCAGCAGAAAACTATATTGACTGAGAGCAAATAGCACCAGAAACCCACCGACCAGAAGCGCAGCAAGTGTAATAATAGAGTTACGAGTAAGGGATACTTTATTTTCCATAGTTCCAGTTCTTAAGTTATAGTTCTTAGTCCAGATATATTGAATCCATAGGAGAGAGAATTTCAACCGGTAGGTCGGTCTTTTTAGCAAATTTCACTGCATCCTTTCTGTGTCCGACCACCGCTCCCCAATGGTAGGGTATAACCTTCTTCGGCTTAAATTTTTTTAGAGCCCCTGCAGCTTCCACTGCATCAAAGGTATAGGTACCGCCAACCGGCAGTAAGGCAACATCAATGTTTTCTAAGCCTTCCATCTCGGTCACCGCGTCCGTATCGCCGGCATAATATATACGTTTCCCATCCAATTCAATAATAAAGCCAAGCCAGCCATTCTCTTTTGGGTGAAACTCCTTATCCAGATTATATGCTGCCACTCCTTGAACTCGTAACCCATCAAAAGTGTACTCACCGCCGGGAAGCATCACCTGGCCGTAGCCAAGTTCCTCAACTACATCGCCACTGCCAACTATTCGCCCTTTCTCTTTAGATACCGCCCGAATGTCCTCAGGTGAAAGGTGATCATAATGGCTATGACTCACCAAGACAATATCACCGTCGTGGGGTTCGCCGTCAATCTTCCACGGATCTATGTACACTGTAGAAGAACCGCTTATAAGAAAACTTGCATGTCCAAGCCAAGAAAGTATTACCGGCATATACAGCTCCTTTATATTACTTAATCGAGTAAAGGATAACACATATCCAAGGGTTTTCCTATTCCAATTTATTTGCTATTTTACACTTACAGCCAAACACAAGGAGAAATACCAATGGTAGAAGGTTACACACCTAAGCTAAACCTAATCGACACGGAAAAAGCAATTAAAGTAGTTAAAGATACCTTTCAATACAAACTGGCAACACATCTTAATCTACAGCGTGTGAGCGCTCCCCGCTTCATTGAAGTTGGGAATGGCCTGCAGGATGACCTGGCCGGCACCCAGATTCCCGTCGGATTTCATGTAAAACACCGTCCGAATCGTCTCGAGATTGTTCACTCTTTGGCAAAATGGAAACGAATGGCCCTGAAACGCTACAATTTCAGCTCCGATGCCGGTCTCTATACGGATATGGATGCAATTCGTAAGGATGAAGACGTAAGTGAAATCCATAGCGTGTATGTTGATCAGTGGGATTGGGAAAAAACCATCACCTCCGATCATCGAACTCTTGAATATTTGAAATTCACGGTACGGGAGATTTACCGGGCATTAGTTGAAACTGAAGAACTGATAAGTAAAGAGTTTCCCGTGCTCCAACCGAAACTTCCCAAAGAGATCATCTTCATCCACACCCAGGATCTCGAGGACAAATGGCCGAACCTTACCCCCAAAGAGCGGGAGCATAAGGCCGCCCAGGAATACGGGGCTTACTTTCTGATTGGTATAGGAGGAGAGCTTCGATCCGGCGATCGGCATGATGCACGGGCGGCCGACTACGACGACTGGATTACCATAAACGAAGAGGGCACCATGGGCTTGAATGGCGACATAATCGTTCTGGATCCTACCCGTGGTAAAGCCCTCGAGCTCTCATCCATGGGAGTACGTGTATCACCTCAATCCCTTCAAGCTCAGCTGAAAGAGATGGGAATGGAAGAGCGGGTGGAGTTAGAATTTCAGTCCAGTGTAATTGATGGAACTCTGCCCCTCTCAATCGGAGGTGGAATTGGACAGTCCCGTCTCTGTATGCTGCTGCTGCAAAAATCGCATATCGGCGAGGTTCAGGTAAGTGTGTGGCCGGATGAAATGATTGAAGAATACCGTAAAGCGGGAGTAGAGTTTCTATAGGAAATACGACCTTATATTGAGGTTCTTTTATCATGTTAATTATGAAAGAACCTCAACGCATTTGTGTTTCGGGACTTTGGCTTGAAGGCTGAAGTCCCGTTTTTATTTCCTGTTTAAACTCTTCAAACAGCGGCTCCGCCTGTTGCTTTACCTTTGCTTGAAATCGATCGTAGGCTTCTACAAACCTACGCCCTTGTGGGGTGAGCGTAGCCCCTTCTCGCCTATCACCACCCTTTTTGCGATTTACAACCTTAAAGTTCATGTGCTTTTCAAGTTCCGTGAGCATTCGATGGGCCTTAACATAAGAGAGGTTCATATGAGCGGCGGCCTTACGGATAGAACCAAAAGAATCGATGTACTGCAGTAACCACAGCACACCGATTCCCATAAATGAAACTCCGCCGGACTCCGCCAGATACAGCTTTGTCTTAAGGACAAAGTCTAGTCTCAATTGCTCCTCCGGGATATTCATCCAATTCTCCTGTCGAACGCTCCTGTCGAGCTAAAGTAGCTCTCTGGCGGCCTTCTCAATACTGGTATAAAGTTCTTCGATGTTCTCAATATCCACACTGGAATAAGCAACCCGCAGGTACTTGGTACCGATTGCGATGGTGCCAATACCGTATGTATCAAGCAAGTGAATTCGCAGCTTCTCTGCATCACCCCGGTAGGTAAAGGTCATGAAATAACCGGAATTGAAGGGCAAAGGCGTGAGGGGACTGTCGCTGCCTAAGCCACCAAGCACCTCACGTACCTTATGATAGCGCTCCTCTAGAAGTTTGAAGGCATCCTCTTTCTCCTGGATATGTGTGGGGCTTTGCAAGCCCTTGAGCATGAGGCTCTGGGCCATACGGCTGGCATTCGAAATTGAAGCTCGGATAGCTCCCTTTGTTTTCTCCTGTAGCGCTGTATACTGTTCGCTACTCAATCCCTTGCCGGCATAGGTGATAAAACCGAGGCGAAACCCCCAGGCAAGCTCCTCTTTTGTGGCACCGTCAAATTTGACGGCCAATAGGTTCTCGTGTGTATCTGCAAGCAGCCCAAAGAGCGATTCTTTTAATGTGTCTTCCTCATAAAAGAGACCGAAATAGGCATCGTCGATAAAACAGAGCACATCATTGCCCTCTTCAGCCAGGCTGTTTAGCAGTTCCACGATTTTCCGGGCTTCAGCCAGTGATGGTGAGTAGCCGGTGGGATTATTGGGAAAATTCAACACCAGCGAGATTTTCTTGCCACAGCTGCGCAGCGACTCTTCAAGCGCCCCAAGGTTAATGGATCCACTCTCATTAAAAAATGGGAATGTCACAATCTCAGCCTGACGGCGCCCCTCAAAAATAAGTCGATAGTTACCCCAAAACATATCCGGAATCACGACTTTTTCCCCGGCATTCACAAACAAATCGGCGACAATCATAATTCCGTGGGTCAAACCTGAGGTTACCAGGGGTTCGGAAGTTAATTTGCCCTGCAGAGAAGGATTCTTCTGTTCCATCTCCGCCTTCCAAGCCGACCGTAATTCCGGTACACCCGGGGTCGGTGCATAAGGATATATCTCACTTTCAGAAAGTCCTGTAATCAAATTTTGAATACTCGGTAAGAACAGTGGTATATTCTGTTTGGTTGCCATGCCGACAGTTGCATTAAAGCGGGTAGCCTTCTTCTTTGCCTCTCCGGACTGTGAAATAATACCCTTTGGAAAATAAAAACGGGTCCCGAAGTCCGACAATAGGCGTGCGGCTGCCGTACCACCTAATGTTTCATTTAGTTCAAGCGCAATTTTGTTCATAATAATTACCTCTTTTTGCAGTCAACGTATGCTATATCGATAAAAATCGCATTAATTGTATCACACATATTTGGCAATTTAAACCTAAAAAGGCCACCTTTCCCATAAAAAGAAAGGCAGCCGATATTCCGTCGGTAAAAGCAGACTACTTTACAATGTGTGTTCCGGTTTTCCCTTCCAGGGCATCCACTGCCTTATCCAGGGATGTAATTATCGCCTCCTTACCACTCCATTTTGCAAAACGTACCGCAGCCTGCACTTTGGGCCCCATCGATCCGGCTAAAAAATGTCCATCATTAAGATAGGCTTCAGCCTCTGCAACACTAATAAAGTCCAACCCCTTCTGGTCCGGTTTGTTATAGTTAATATAAACCTTCTCCACATCAGTGAGGATCATAAACTTGTCGGCATTTATATCCTGAGCTAGTTTGAATCCGGCTCGGTCCTTATCTATCACAGCATCAACACCCGAAAAACTCCCATCGGTTTCACGCTTTACGGGAATACCTCCACCCCCGGATGCAATTACTATTCCACCGGCCTCGACCAGCTGCTTTATCGATTCACGTTCAACGATAGAGATAGGCTCGGGGGATGGCACCACCCGTCTCCAGCTTTTAGTCACTCCGGGTTTTACTTCACGTACAATATAGCCTTTTTCCTTTTGCAATTCCTGAGCTTTTTCCGGAGTATAAAACGGTCCTACCGGCTTAGATGGTTCCTTAAAATCCGGATCGTCCTCACTTACCTCAACTTGAGTTATAACGGAACATACAGGTCGCTGAATATTCGCCTCCAGCAGACGAAAGCTCATTCGATTCTGCATCATCCAGCCTATCTGCCCCTGGGTCATTGCGCCACACGCAGCCAGCGTTTGTGCAGGAACATGCTCACGCGATTCTTCCTGCTGAATCAACAGCGCCCCCGCTTGAGGACCATTGCCATGGGTCACTACCGGACGGTACCCGGCTTCTATAATAAGGGCCATCTCTCTTGCCGTCTTATCTACATTCAAAATCTGCTCTTCCGTGGTTCCTTCTTCGTGGGCTTGTTTAATTGCATTCCCACCGAGTGCAATCACAACTAGTTCTCCAGCCATATATCTGCTCCTTTATTCATCAAGTATGTAAGTGAGTAGAAATCTACACTGATTACACGGTTTGTTCAAGAGCGCAACAAATTGCAACAACAAATTCACGTATTAAAAGGATACGTAATGAGCGGGAATACGGAATACATTTCGGATCAAAGACTTAAACTCTCCATCCTGTGGTGTTCCCTTGTGCAGCCTCCCGGATTCATCCATAAGCCACACGCGGCTGCTGATTCGCATCAGCAGCTCAAGGTCATGCGAGGAGACTAGGACGGCTGTTCCCTGGGTCCGAGCAATCGTTTCCAGTAGGTCCATCAACTCCACCTTGCGGGTCACATCTAAAAAGGCCGTGGGTTCATCCATCATAATAATTTGAGGTTCCTGGGCCAAAGCACGAGCTACCATTACTTTTTGCAATTCACCATCGCTAAGCTCATCAATGGTTCGATAGCGTAACGACTCTGCTCCCACCGCAGAAAAAGAGTGCTCCACTACATACCGATCATGTGCTGTCATGCCACCTGACAACCTCGTATGCGGATATCGACCTAAAGAGACGATTGTATCAGCCTTCAGGTGGCCCGCATGAACCCTCTCGGTAAGTACAACAGATATCTTTCGTGCCCGCTCTAGAGGACTCATATGGGAGATTTCGGTCTCTCCGATGTATACTTTTCCATCGAGAACAGACTGCAGTCCGCTCAAACTGCGTAGTAGAGTTGACTTGCCACATCCGTTTGGTCCAATTAGCCCCACCACCTCCCCGGAAAAGATAGAGGCTGATATATGCTTTGATATAGTTACCGACCCGCGAAAACCATGGCGGTACCCGGTATGAATGGATCGTGCATCAATCAGCTTCATATAAAACTTCTCCCAGCCCGGCTACGAATTAATACCCACACCACCACCGGCACACCCAAAAGAGCGGTAACCGAATTAAGAGGTAGGATTCCACCTTGCCCCGGCAGGTGGCTCACAATATCTGCGGTAAGTGCAGTCGCTCCGCCTAGCAGCAAAGAGGCCGGGACTATGGTACGATGATCGGCAGTTCGAAAAATGCCACGTGCCAAATGCGGCACTGCCACTCCCACAAACGTGACCGGCCCGCAAAAGGCAGTTACTACCCCCGCCAACAGAGCACCAACCACTATTACTATCATCCTCACTCGAATAAGCGCCACTCCCATGCTGCGAGCGTATTCTTCACCCAATAACAAGGCATTTAAGGGTTTAATAAGTAGGATTCCAAGAAATATTGCGACTCCAATAACAGGCAACAGAATATAGATGTCATTCCAGATAGTGGCACCGAAGCTTCCAAAGGTCCACTGTAAATAAGCCTGCACCCGACCGGCCGCCGAAAAATGGATCATCAGAGTAACCAGCGAGTTTGCCAGATAACCGAACATCAAACCCACCAGCAGCAAAAGTGTCACCGAGCCGATGAATCGGGAGACAAGCAGCACAACCCCCAGCACAGCTCCCGCACCAAAGACAGCCGCTCCAGTTACCAAGGCCTTCATTCCAAAGGGCAAAGTAGCTACAAATCCTCCGGCAGCTCCTCCCATAACCAATACAACTAAAGCCACTCCGAGGTTGGCACCCGCATTAATTCCCAAAACAGAAGGTCCGGCCAGGGGATTGCGGAACAGGGTCTGCATGAATAAACCGCTTAAGGCCAAGCCCATTCCCGCTAGCAAAGCCGTTACAGCCCGGGGCAGACGGAACAGCAAAATTATATCCCGCTGTCCTGATTGCTCAAGGGTTAATCCGCCTGTTTCCGACAACCACTCTGCCGGGCTAAACAAAATTCTCAGAACCCTCTCTAAGGGGATGTCTACCGACCCCTTGAATACATCCAGGGCGAATAAAGAGAACACCGCCCCCAGAATTAAGAGGAAACGAAGAATGATTCCGGCCTTTGAGTGCTTATATGAACCTTGCTTCATGAATGGTTACTCTAAAAATCTGTAGTAATGCAGAGAGTGCCCGGACAGCAGGGATGGATGAAACAGCGAGATGAGATCAGCTAAAATGAGGTCAGGCTGGTAAGGACCGCTTTCATAGAAGTCGTTGCTCCCGGCTTCAGTGGTCCGCGCATCATTGTTAATTACTTTTTTAGTTTGAAATGCCTTTAATTTTAGCAGGCGCTGATCTGCTTGTGACAACTCTTGCAGGCTCGTACTTCCGTATTGATGCAGCCATACATCAGCATGAAGGGCTTTTATAAACACCGTCTCTACATCAAGCACTAAACTGCTTGAGTGGGAGTCACTCGACCACAGATAGTCTCCACCGGCATCTTCTATAAACTGCGCCATATACCCCTCTCCGCCCGGTACAACCCATCGTCCATTCATCGGTCGGTTCATAAGAACCTGCGGCCGTTCAGTGTTTTCAGAAAGCTCAGTCTGTACCATCTGCCGCAGTTCAGTGTATCTAGTAGCTATAGATTTGAAATGCTTTTCGGCCTCTTTACCCTTTCCACACAGGAGACCGATAAACTTGATCCATTCTGCACGGCCCAAGGGGCTCGTCTCCAGATAGTCACCATTAAGGACCACCGGGATAGATGCATCTTTTAATTTGGGAACTACATTCCACTCCCCCTGGGTACTATTGGCCATCACAACTGCGGACTGGAGTTGTACAATCTGCTCCATATCTAGAGACGGCCCATTTCCAACTTGAGGAATATCGCGCTTATCAATAATACTACGTAATTTCTGACTGTAGATATAATCCAAATTATCGATTCCGCTGAGCACATCATCAATACCTAACATCAGCAAGGGGGGCAAAAAAGTAGTAGAAAGGGGGATAAGCTTTTTTATGGGGATTCTTATAATTTGCAGTTCCGACTCATTCGACTCAATTGACAGTCGCTCCCGAAGCTCGTCGGCGGCGATGCCCTGGTGCTTGTCTTGCTCTACAAGTGCATAAGTAATGGAATTGTAATTTTCGAATTCCCGCGGGTGGATATTCAAAAGGGTCACCCCTGAACGTTCTTCAATTGAAAAACCCTCCGCGTATTCTACCGAAAGTGCAGTTAAAGGCTGCAGACTTCCCACGGTCAAGAGCAGGAAGCTGCTGCCAACTACCACCTTTTTTAGTAATTCACAGACCTCAACTAACATAGATTTTACTCCTCTTCGGGAAGAAAAGAAGCATTTGCTATAAAAGAAAGACACCATGAATTCGTAATTCGGTATAGGCATTCTTGGCAAACCAACTTATCTCCCGAAGCTTGATTGCACAGACAAAGTACCAGAGTTTCCTGACTTAGGGCCTACTGTTTCGCCTTCCCGGTCTTTCGCCAGTGGCGGTTTGAAACAGAATTTTACCCAACACAGTGACGGGTTCGCGGAGGATTCACACCCCCTTCCACTGAAATACATTGTTAGCTTTTTTAATAGTAACGAAAACTCTTGTGATTGTACACATTCGCTGGGCAGCAATTCCAAATGTAGAAGTCTTTCAGACTTCTACATTTGGAATTTGCTTCAAATACTTAGCACATATTACAATTTCTTAA
>Ga0209947_1001538_pt1 | contig 13619 bp, 10 predicted proteins | sample SalPonR2_B_D2_MG_FD_185706 | JGI IMG/M metagenome (GOLD analysis project Ga0209947, IMG submission 185706) | Salt pond soil microbial communities from South San Francisco under conditions of wetland restoration - Salt Pond MetaG R2_B_D2_MG... ... | reverse complement strand
ATCCACTACCATAGTCTTAGCATGAAGAAATCCGTTCTCATAAGTATATACTTTTACTCCAAATTTTAGTAATTCTCCTACATAGTTTAATGATGCCCAGTAAACAAAAGGGTGGTCGGGCTTGTTTGGTATCATTATTCTTACATCTACACCAGACATAGCTGCTATTTTTAAAGAATCTATAACACTAGAATCTGGAACAAAATATGGAGTTTGAATATAAATACTTTTTTGGGCCATACTTATCATTTTCACATAATTTTGTTTGATTCTTTCAAATGGTGTATCAGGGCCGCTTGAAATTATCTGTATTCCCTTGTCCCCTTCTCCATCTATGTATGGAAAATATTTGGGAGTGTAGTTCAAGTCATCTTTTCCTGTGCTTCTCCAATCAAGCATAAATCTTATCTGTAAATCTCTTACTGCTGAGCCGTATATTTTAACGTGGGTATCTCTCCAGTAGCCAATTTTTTCATTTAAACCTTTGTATTCATCACCTACATTAAAGCCACCAACATATCCTATCTTTCCATCTATTATAGCTATCTTTCTGTGGTTTCTGTAGTTCATTTTTAAGTTGATTCCAAATAGAGGACTTTTAAAAAACTCTCCTACCAGTCCTCCTGATTCTTTAAACTCCTTAAAAGCACTTTGCTTAACTTCTCTTCCTCCTATTGAATCATATATAAGTCTTACTTCAATACCTTCTGCTGCCTTTTTAGCAAGGAGTTCTATAAGATCTCGTGAAGTTTCATCATTTTTAATAATATAATAAAGAAGATGTATGTGGTTGTTAGCATTTTCTATTGAGTCTTTTAAATCTCTAAATTTTTCTTTACCATCTGTAAAAACTTTAACTTGATTGTCTTGTGAATAATGAGATTTATTGCTAAAAACATTCATTTTTATCAAATCTAAGTACTGATTCATTTCTTTTTCATTCATTTCAAATTTATTATTTTTTATTGCTTCTTCTTGTCTTTGTATATATGATCCGTATATTTTCTTCTCTATTATTTTCATTTCAAATAATTTCTTTCTGCTAAAATTTTGAGCAAGAAAAATATATCCAACGAATCCTAAAATAGGAATCATCAAGAGAACAAGAACCCATGCTAAAGTAGCTGTAGGGTCTCGTCTTTCCAGAAATATAACTACTAATGCCAGCAAAATATTAATAACAAAAATCCAACTTAGCCATCCTAAGGTAAATACCATAAAAATCCTCCAAATAAAAAGTGATTATAAATTAATTATACCATAAAATACCCTTATTTATACACTTAAGAAGGGATAAATAAAAAAGCGGAGAAAAATCTCCGCTTTAAAAAGGGTTTGGGATCAGATTTTGGATATAGCTTCTACCGGACATACTTCTGCACAGCGTCCACAAAGAAGGCATTCGGATTTATCTATTAAGGCTACTTTGCCTGAGATTGAATCACCTGGACATACCTTTGCACATTTACCGCAGCTTATACATTTTTCCGAATCTACTTCATAACCTTTTTTAGTTTTTTTAGCAAATATAGATTGTAGAGTTCCGTAGGGACATAGATATCTGTGCCATAAGGCTTCTTCAAATATCAAACTAAGTAGTACTCCGAATCCTGTTAAAAGAGGAAGTATTGGTAACTTTTTGCCTGACTTCATTGTAAAAGCCATCATTACGACTAAAAGACCTAGGGCAATATACCTTACAGCCGGATTTTTAATCCAGTTGGGTACCTTGATTTTTTTCTTTTTTGATATTTTTTGAGTTGCTTCAGTCAAGGTGTTAATAGGACAAATATAACCACAGTAAACTCTTCCTAAAAATGGAGCTAAAAGTAAAGAGATCAAGAAAATACCAAGCCAAAGCTGGACTCTTCCTATTACCATTATAAAAACAAATGTTGCTAAAAAAAATATTTGCAAAATTTTCTTCATGGGAATCCTCCTTGTAATCTTTATAATATAATTGTATAAGGATTAATAAAAAAGATATGTAACCTAGGGTACTATTTGAAATTAAATCCTAATAGATACTTAGGGGAAAAAGAATCAGAAACAAAAAATCAAAACTTGAAAAAACAGTTAATAGATGTATAATCTTATATGATAGTTGTTTATGTGAAAAAACTAAAAATTAAAATATTGATAAAGGTATAGATTTTGCAGAAATCAATGACTTAGATATAAAAGGATTTTAATTATCCTTATATTGAATAAATGATAGTTAAATTGAAAAATAAGGAGTATTAAATAAATGTATATATTAGATTACCATGTTCATAGTAATTTTTCTCCGGATAGTAAAGCAGATTTGGAAGAAATAATAGTTAACTCATTAAATAAAAAGATTAAAACACTAGTAGTGACAGACCATTTAGAGTGCGACGATAATAGGGAATACTATTCAATTGCATACTTTAAAAAAAGAGAGAAACTAATCAATGAAATAAGTGAAAGTTATAAAAATAAAATTGAAATATTAACAGGTGCAGAATTAGGACAGCCCCAAAACAACATCAGTAGGGTTGAGGAGGTTTTCCAAAAATTGAAATTTGATTATACCTTAGGAGCCCAACACAAGGGATTAAATGGAGAATATTTAGAAAATATTGATTTTACAGTAAAAACCAATGAAAATGTAAGATGCTATTTTGAAGAAGTCTACAAAATAACTAAGATAAAAAAAATTGATTGTCTTGCACATATAGATTTAGTTAGAAGATATGCTTCAAGGATGGGTGTGCAAATAGATATAAAAAAATATGAATATCAAATTTCTGAAATACTTAAATCTGTTATAGAAAATAATAAAGGTATTGAGGTAAACACTTCAGGCATGAGACAAAAAATGGGTGATTTTATGCCAAACATAGAAATACTAAAGTTATATAAAAAACTAGGGGGAAAAATTGTGACTGTTGGTTCTGACTCCCATATCTGCAAGAATGTAGGTAGAGATATATCAAAAGCTTACAATCTTCTTAGAGAAGTAGGATTTAAGTATGTTTCATTATACAGAAATGGGAAATTGGAATTTGAGAAGTTAGCTGATAAGAAAATTGAATAAAATATATTAATTTGTTATACTTAATTGAAATTAAAATCAGACAGGAGTAAGTTATGGCGCAAATTGAATATTCGTTAGAAAACAAAGGATTTAAACAGCTTATGGCTGTATCTTTAGGGCATTTTACAAATGATTTTTATGTTGCAACGATAGCACCTATATCAGTTTATTTCGCTTATAAATTGGGTTTAAATTTAACTCAACAAGGATTGATATCTGTTGCAGTACTTGTATTTTCATCATTATTACAACCTGTATTTGGCTTATTATCAGATAAAAAAGGAAAACCAAAACATCTTATTATTTCAATTATATGGATTGCGGCTTTGATAAGTTTGTCAGGAATAATAAATAATTTTTATATTCTACTTATTGTAATTGCACTTGGTTCTTCTGCATCAGCCCTTTATCATCCCTTAGGATCTACTACAGCAGTAACTTTAGGACGTAAATCTAAAGGGACTAGTTTATCAATATTTATGACTATAGGAGGATTTGCTGGTCCTGTTGCTTCTATTGTTGGATTGTGGATTGCTGCTAGTTTTGGTATAGAAAAAATAGTGTTTCTTGTTGTCCCGGGTATCTTAGTAGCTGGATTTATGTATTATTCTGGAGTTCAAAATATAAAAATAGATACTTTTGAAAATAGAAAAAAAGACAATATTGAGAATAAGATTGAAGAAGTTAAAAAATTAAGCCTAACTAAAAAAAGTATGTTTTGGTTGGGGATACTTATATATATCAGTATAATGAAAGTTTTGAGCGGAAGATTTATTATAACCTACGGTATTCAGATTCTTTCTCTTAAAAGTTTTACTTACGGTGCGATTTTATTATCCATACACCTCTTAGGTAGACCTATAGGGACAATGACTGGAGGAATACTAATAGACAAGATAGGAGATAAAAAAGTATTTATTTTTGGAATGTTTTTAAGTTTATTAAGTTTATCTTTAATTGGATACGGTAATAGCTGGTTAACTGCATTAGGTGTTGGAAGTTTGGGGTTTTGTTCTTCTCTAACCAATACAGTAGGTGTGTTAGTAAGTCATAAAATTATCCCAGATAGTCAGTCATTTGCTACAGGTATAATAATGGGAATTCCTGGTGGTGTAGGTTCATTAACAATGATAATTTTCAGTGGGCTTGCCGATGTAAATGGATTAATATATTCTGTAAAAGCATTAATTTTACCTTTTGCATTAGCAACAATACTTACATATTTTATGCTTTATAGAAGAAATCAATAATATTTATAAAAATAATGTTTGACAAACAAATAAATCTGTTTTATAATTGAAAAAATTAATTAAATGTAACATAAACTATGATAGGAAGAGTAAATAAGTCGAAAAATCAGAGCGAGTAGGTGTTAGTGAGAGTCCTATATTAAAAGATTTATTGAAGAACACCCTTGAGTTTCCAACCGAAATTTATTAAAGTAGACTTGGACGTGGACTGCACGTTACAGCAGTTAGGTATCGATATTTGATTATCCGTACTAAATGAGCGCCAATTTTGGTTAATTAAGGTGGCACCGCGAAATTCAACCTTTCGTCCTTAAGATTATATGAGAATGTAATTTTAAGGACGGAAGGTTTTTTTAATTTATGTTACAAAAGAAAGGAAGGAAAAAAATGAAAAGAACATTGTTATCAGATTTAAAAAGAAAAAAAGAGAAGGATCAAGTATTACTAAATGGATGGATACACAAGATTAATAATTTCAAAAACTTTTCTTTCGTAACACTAAGAGATAGAAGTGGATTTGTTCAAATGATAGTAGAAGATGAAGAACTTCTGGAAAAGTTAAAGCTTGAAATATCCGTAGAAGTAAAAGGAGATATAGTATTAAATGAAAAAGCACCTGAAGGAATTGAGGTACATGTAGATTATTTAAAAGTATTAGGTAAGGGAGAATATGATTTGCTTCCCTTTGCAATAAATGGAAGAAAAATAGATGCATCTCTTGAAAAACAGCTGGATTACAGAACAGTAACTTTGAGAAGAAAAGATAAGAGGAGTATTTTCAAAATTCAGCAAGGTATAGTTGAAGGATTTAGAGAATTTTTAACCAAAAAAGATTTCTCAGAAATACATACTCCTAAAATTATTGGCAGCGAAACTGAAGGTGGTTCAGAAGTTTTTACTGTAGATTACTTTGGACAAAGAGCTTTTTTAGCACAGAGTCCTCAGTTTTACAAACAGATGATGGTTGGTTCCGGAATGGAAAGAGTATTTGAAATAGGTGCGGCTTACAGAGCTGAACTTCACAGTACATGGAGACATTTAAACGAATATATGAGTTTAGATTTAGAAATGGGATTTATTTCCGACGAGCATGATATAATGGATATGGAAGAAGAAATGATGAAACATATAGTATCTAAACTAAAATCTGAATATAGGGAGGAACTTGATACATTAAAGGTAGAACTTCCCCAAATAGATAAAATCCCAAGAATACCTCTAGATAAAGCACAGGAAATACTTTTAGAGAAATATGATAAAAAATCCCCAGAAGGTAATATAGATGGTGAAGGGGAAAAGTTAATATATGAATATGTAAAAGAAAAATATGGAAGCGAGTTTGTTTTTTTAACAGATTATCCAAAATCTAAAAGACCACTTTATACAATGCCTAAAAAGGATGATCCTGAGAAAACCAACAGCTTTGATTTAATATTTAGAGGACTTGAAATTACCACCGGTGGACAGAGAATTCACGATTATAGTTTTCTTAAAGAGCGAATAGTAGAAGAAGGAATAAAACCTGAAAATATGGATTTTTATTTGGAGACATTTAAATACGGAATGCCACCTCACGGAGGACTGGCAATCGGGCTAGAAAGACTTACAATGATGCTGCTAAAACTTGAAAACATTAGAGAAGCAACCCTATTTCCAAGAGATATAAATAGGATTAAACCATAGGAGGAAAAGATGAAAGTAAGTAGAGATGAGGTTAAATATATAGGAAAACTGGCAAATTTAAGGTTCAATGAAGAAGAAATGGATAAGTTGATAAAGGAATTTGAAAGTATACTTGAACATTTTGTAAACTTAGAGGAAGAAAATCTTGATGGTTATGAAATGTATTCCTTTGATGAAAAATCCCTAAGGACAAGAACAGATGAAGTAGTTAATTTTGATAATAGGGATAAACTTTTTTCAAATGTAAAGAAAATGAGAGATAAGTGCATTGAAATTCCAAAAGTTGTAGATTGAGAGGTGGATTATGTATAGTGTTAATGAAATAAAAAAAGGATTGGAAGAAAAGGAATTTTCTACAGTAGAGATAGTTAGAGAATATTTAGAAAAAATAAAAAAGAAAGACGATAAAATTAAATCTTTTATAACTTTAAGAGAAGAAGAAGCTCTTAAAGAAGCTGAAGAAACGGATAAAAAAATAGCTTCCGGTAAAAAGCTTAAAATTTTAGAAGGTATACCTATAGGTCTTAAGGACAATATAGCTACAAAAGGGTTGAAAACCACCTGTTCTTCAAAAATTTTGGAAGACTTTATACCTCCATACGATGCAGGGGCAGCTATTAAGATAAAAGAAAAAGGTGGAATAATACTTGGTAAACTAAATATGGATGAATTTGCTATGGGTTCATCGACAGAAAATTCAGCTTTTTTTGATACAAAAAATCCTTGGGATTTAGAAAGAGTTCCTGGTGGATCATCAGGAGGATCTGCGGCAGCAGTTTCAGCAGGTTTTGCACCTATTACCTATGGTTCTGATACAGGTGGTTCTGTGCGTATTCCCGCATCATTTTGTGGTGTAGTAGGTCTTAAGCCAACATATGGATTGGTTTCCAGATACGGACTTATTGCTCTTGCATCATCTTTAGATCAGATAGGCCCCTTTGGTAAATCCGTAGAGGATTGTATATACGGTCTGAAGGGAGTGCAGGGATTCGATGAAAAAGACAGCACTTCAAAAGATGTGAAAATGCCGGACTATTTTAAAGAAATAAAAAAAGGAATAAAGGGCTTAAAAGTGGGAGTGCCGGAAGAATTTTTTGCCCATGGTATAGATAAAGAAGTTAAAGAAAAAGTGGAATACAACATAAAAATACTGGAAAAATTAGGAGCTCATGTAGAAAAATTCAGTCTTCCTATTACCGCTACAGGACTTTCAGCCTACTATATAGTTTCATCAGCAGAAGCTAGCTCAAACCTTGGAAGATATGATGGAGTAAGATATGGAGTAAGAACCGATGAGTACAAAAGTTTCAAAGAGCTTATAGTTAAATCTAGAACAGAAGGTTTTGGTGAAGAAGTGAAAAGAAGAATAATGCTGGGAACATACGCCTTGTCTTCTGGATACTACGATGCATATTATAAAAGAGCTATGATATTTAGGAAAAAGGTTGAAAAACTTTTCGATGAAGCTTTTGAAAAATACGATGTTGTTGTATCACCAACCCTTCCAGTCTTGCCTTTTAAATTAGGAGAAAAAAGAAGTAACCCTATGGAAATGTATCTATCGGATACTTTTACAGTAAATATAAACTTAGCAGGTATACCAGCGGTATCGGTACCAGCTGGATTCAGCAAAGAGGGACTTCCTATAGGAATTCAGTTTATAGGAGATAAATTTAGAGAAGATATACTTTTTAGATTTGCTTATGCCCTAGAACAAGAGATTAAATTGAATCTAAATCCTTGGAAGGAGGGAAGATAATGGGTGCTTATGAAACAGTGATAGGACTGGAAATACATGTTGAATTAGGTACAAAATCAAAAATATTTTGCGGATGTTCTACAAAATTTGGTAGTAAAGCTAATGAAAATACTTGTCCTGTATGTATAGGGTTGCCTGGAGTAATGCCCGTACTTAATGAAAAAGTAGTAGAATTAGCAGTTAAGGCTGGTCAAGCAATAAATTGTAAAATAAACAAGATAAATAAAACAGATAGAAAAAATTATTTCTATCCTGACCTTCCAAAAGCGTATCAGATATCACAATTTGATATGCCTGTATGCTCAGATGGATACTTAGAATTAGGAGACAAATTTCAAGGTAAAAAGGTCGGAATAACGAGAATTCACATAGAAGAAGATGCAGGAAAGCTTATTCACTTGGAAGATGAAGATGTAACTCTTATTGATTACAATAGAGCAGGTGTACCTCTTGTAGAAATAGTTACAGAACCGGATATAAGAAGTGCAGAAGAAGCTTATAATTTTCTAAAAAAACTGAGAAATATACTTGTGTATTCGGAAATTTCCGATTGTAAAATGGAAGAAGGTTCTTTAAGGTGTGATGCTAATATTTCCATAAGAAAAGTAGGTTCTGATGTCTTAAATACTAAAGTTGAAATAAAAAACATGAACTCCTTTAAGGAAGTACATAAGGCTTTATTAAAGGAAGAAAAAAGACAGTTGGAACTTTACAGATATGGAGAAGAACATAAAATAGTACAGGAGACAAGAAGATGGGATGCAGGAAAAGGTAGAACTATAACAATGAGAACAAAGGAAGATGCCCATGATTATAGATATTTTCCGGAACCAGATCTTCCGCCTATGATATTAGAAAAAAAATATATAGATGATATTAAATCTAGTATTCCAGAACTTCCTATGAAAAAAATGGAAAGATTTGTAAGAGATTACGGTTTGTTACAGAAAGATGCTGAAGTAATTATTGATGAAAAATCAACAGCGGATTATTTTGAAGATTTAGTATTAAAAACAAAGGATCCTAAGGAATCCAGCAACTGGTTGATTACAGAAGTGTTAAGAAGTTTAAAAGAATATGATGAGATACCGGTAACTTCAAAGCAACTTTCAGAATTGATTAAAGAGATTAAATCTGGAAGTATAAGCAGAAATGCTGGGAAGAAGGTATTTGATAAAATGTGTACTAGCGATAAGATGCCTGAGAAAGTAATAATAGAGCTTGGGTTAAAGCAGATAAGCAGTGAAGGTGAACTTGAAAAAATTGTAGGAGAAATATTAGATAATAACATAGAAGCAGTAGAAGATTTCAAGAGTGGTAAAGGGAAAGCTTTTGGATTCTTAATGGGGCAGTCTATGAAAGCAACAAAAGGAAAGGCAAACCCTGGGGTATTGAAAAAACTGTTAGAAGAAAAATTGAAGAAATAAAGCAAGAATTGATAGATTTCTGTTTCTTTATAATTTATAGAATTATCTCTTAGTTAGCCATAAGCAATGTTTATAGAGGATAAGTAAAACACACTACATATTGTTAGACTTTTAACAATATGTAGTGTAAAATGGAATATATTTATTTAAAGTAAAATACTATTTTGGGGAGACATTATGCTGAAAACGATTTCATTCAAACATTCTTTAAAATTTAAGATAGTTTTTGTAACTTTTCTAATAATCATAATGCTAATAGGTCTTCTTTTATATAAATTCCATAAAGATCAAGAAGATATGATAAAAATGCAGGAAGACAATTTAAATCAAATAGCAGTTGATACAATTCAAAGAAGATTTAAGGTGAGTTATCAAATATTAGAAGTAGGGGTAACTCAAATTTTAGAAAATTCTTCAATAATAGAATCTTTTGCTGAAAGAGATAGAGAAGAATTACTAAATTTAGTGAAAAATCCTTTTAATGAACTTAAAGAAGTAGGAGTTACACAATTTCACTTCTATTTAGCTGATAATAAAAGTTTTTTAAGAGTACATGAACCTAATCTTTTTGGTGATAATTTAGAATTTAGAAAGACTATATCAACTATAAACAAAGATCCAAATCACAAGGCAATTAAAGGTATAGAAGAAGGTATTCAAGGGTTATGTTTACGTTATATTCACCCTATATATTATAATGAAGAATACATAGGAAGTATAGAATTAGCTATGGAATTAGAAGATAGAATTTTAAATATATTCAATAATGTAAGTGGAGGAGAATGGTATCTATACTCTATAAAAGAAAATCAAAATTTTTTGATGAAAGGGACAACGGATGAAGATGCTTATCCTATTAATTTCAACGAAAAACATTTAGATGATTTAAAAAAGGGTGAAATCATTGAAAGATATGATTCACCATATATAATACAGATGATACCAATTACAGATTTTGAGGGTAACCATTCATACTATCTAAAAAGAGTTTTCAACAATAGTGAATTAATAGAATTAAGCAATAAATATACTTTTAACAGTTTAATATATTCGTTAATTATTGCTCTTTTAGGAATGTTGATGCTATGGTTAGTTGTGAACTATCTACTAAAACCTCTTAGTTATTTAGAAGATAAGACAAGACGTTTCATGGCTGGAACTCTCGATGAAAGTATTAAAGTTGATACAAAATCAGAGATAGGATATTTAGCAGATACTATGGAAAAAATGAGATTAGCCTTACTCAAAAGAGAAAAAAAGTTAAAAGAATTAAGTTTCAAAGATTCTTTGACAAAATTATATAATAGACATTACTTAGAGCATATATTTAAGGCTTTCGATGAGAATAAATCTTATCCAATTTCAATAGTAATAGCAGATTTAGATGGTTTAAAAGAAATTAATGATAAAAAAGGTCATTTAGAGGGAGATGAACACATCAAACTATGTTCTGAAGTTATGAAAAATGCTCTCAGAAAAACAGATTATTTATTTAGAATAGGTGGAGATGAATTTGCATTTTTAATGCCAAAAACGAATAAGGATGATGCAAAGAAAGTTTTAAGTAGAATAAGAAAAGAGGTAACTAAATATAACAAAGGCATTAAAGATATTGAAACACCTATATCTATTTCATTAGGAATAGCAACTTGTAACAATAATTGCGAATCTCTTGAAAAAGTTATGAATTTAGCCGACAAAAGAATGTACATAAATAAAAAAAGAAAAAGAGTTGCAAGATAATCAGAATGACTAAATATATAAAGTGTAAATTTTTTAGTAATCAAAAGCTAAGTTTCATTAGTTTATGATAGCTATTTATTCTATAAATTGATGGGTGTTTACATAGGTGTTTAGAACGCTTATAGACCAGTGAAGGTGGGGGCCGGTAGAGAAACCTGTGGAACCAATTTCTCCGACGAAATCACCTTTTTCTACAAAATCACCTTTTTCTACATCCATAGTATTAAGATGGTAGTAGCTTGTGAAAAGGCCTAATCCGTGATCTATGATTATGGTGTTTCCTGTTAAGACCATCTCTTTGGCTAGTGCTATATTTCCGTTATTACAGGCATATATAGGAGTACCTTCCGGTGCTGCTAAATCAAGACCTGAGTGTCTAGAAGAAGTAATCTCATCGTTTACATATCGGATTTCTCCGTAATCCGTTGTAAGAACGTAATCTATTTTTACTGGGATTTCAAATTGTCCATCCCAAAGTTTCTGTGAAGATACATTACTTCTGGCTTTCTGTACATATTCTCCAAACTCTTCGTAGGCTTCATTATTTCTGGTAGTGTCGGATATTTCCTGGGAAATATAAAGGTACTGTGTAGGAAAATCCTTAGAAATTACGTTGAAATTTTTTTCTATAGTTGTATTGCTACCTTTATCATCACTTATTTTCAAGCTGATGTTGTAGCTACCTTTTTGAGCCCAAATATCCAGTGGCAAAATATAGGTATGGCGATTTTTTGAGATGCCTTTAGAGATGCTTCCAAAAGGTGCATTAGTTTCTATTTCTATTTTTGTATTATCTTCCACATTATCTACATACAAAAAGAGTACATTACCAGGAGGAATATTCTCAGAACTGAAGCTTATTATTGGTTCTAAGTCAAAGTCTAAATTTGCAGTACTTATAATACTTCCGTGATAATCTCTATTTTCTTTTTCTTCCCATAAAACTTTAATCTCTAGCTTATAATCTCCTTCTTCTTGTATATTATCTACTGCTTCATCAAAGGTATTTCCAGAGGAAATAAGAGTATCTTTGTTGTAAATATTGTAATTTATTTTATCAAAATCTAAATCGCTTAATAAATATAGTTCATCATCTTTACTCAGAACTGCTTTCTCAGTATTTTGTGAAAAATCAGATTTGTTTTCGATAAATTTTCCAAAGTAGTCCTTATAGTTCCAATTAATGTTATAGCCTAAAGTTGTATATTCATTATTTAGATAAAAACTTACTTTTGGCTCTTTAGAGTTTGGATTGTTGAATATATATTGTGGATTAAAATCCAAATCATTAAGGCTAAAACTATGGAAATCATTAACAACGACTATATTTAACAGTAGAGTTCCTAATATTAATATTATAATAATTAAAGCTTTTTTCATTTAATCACCTAAATTTCTTTATGTTATTATTAATTTATTATATTATATAACTATAACAAAAGAAATTAAAGAAAACAAAGGAGGAAATTAGATGATAAGGGTTAATAAAGAGATATGTATAGGTTGTGAAAACTGTGTAGCTCATTGTTTGCAGGATAATATTGAAATGGAAGACGGTAAAGCTCAAATGGTAAAAGAAAAATGTATTTACTGTGGTCACTGCGTAGCCCTATGCCCAGTTAATGCTATTGAAATAGATAACTATAATATTGATGAAATTAAAAAATATACTCCGGAAAAATTCGATATAGAAGAAGAAAATTTCCTTAACTTCATGAAATTTAGAAGAAGTATAAGAAAATATAAAGATAAAGAAGTAGAAAAAGAAAAAATAGAAAAAATAATTGAAGCTGGTAGATATTCACCTACCGGAGGGAATAGACAGCATATTTCTTACACTGTAGTTAAAAACAAGCTTCCTAAATTAAGAGAATTGGCAATCAATAAATTATATGAACTTAGTCAAGAAATTAAAAAAGGAAAAGATAAAGGGTTTAACTACAATAAAGCTACATTAAATAGGTATTGTAAGGCTTGGGAAAAGATGTACGAAGAATTTCAAGAGGGAGAAGATAGACTTTTCTTCCGAGGTGATACTCTTATTATAGCCAAAGGAGATACAAGATTAAAACCTACACCACAAATGGAGCTAGGAATAGCTCTATCTAGAATGGAGCTTATGGCCTACACTTTAGATCTTGGAACCTGTTATATAGGATACTTTATGACAGCTTTTTCTAAAAGTAAGGAAATAAGAGATTTTTTGGAGATTAAAGATTATGAGGAAGTAGTAAGTCCTTTGATAATAGGGTATCCAGATGTTAAGTATATAAAGACGGTACCTAGAAATAGAGTTAAGATCGATTGGGTCTAAGTTTCGAATAAAGCTTTTTAGTATATTTTAGTAATGAGAAATATGATATAATTAACATAATAAATTGGTAGGTGATGTATAGAATGAAAAAAAATCTTTTTTTAATTTTAATTATAATATTAGTATTTTCTATAGTTGGATGTGGCGATAATAAGGAAGATGTGCCAGGAGAAAATAATCCTGAAGAAGAAGAGGAGCCTGAGGAAAGTCCAAGTAAAGAAACTGAATTAGAAGAGCCTGAAGAAGTAGAGGAAGCTGAAGAAGCTGAGGAAAAAGGCGAGATTGACTTGAATAAATACTACAATATGGGAAAAGACTTATACGACTTAGGACTTTTTGGTGGAGTAAGTGAAAGTGAATATGTACCAAATCTAGAAGGTAG
>Ga0209947_1001536_pt1 | contig 13621 bp, 13 predicted proteins | sample SalPonR2_B_D2_MG_FD_185706 | JGI IMG/M metagenome (GOLD analysis project Ga0209947, IMG submission 185706) | Salt pond soil microbial communities from South San Francisco under conditions of wetland restoration - Salt Pond MetaG R2_B_D2_MG... ... | reverse complement strand
CGTCCATGAGTCAGCCGCTCGGCATGTTCGCCGTTCCCTCTCGCGTCAAACTGTTTGCCATCGCCTTTGTAGCCATCGGCATGCTGACGTTTTCCATGTCCAGTTTCGCGCAAGACGAGTTGGGCGGCGATGATCCCCCAGCAGCCGCCCCGGCAGAACCGGCTGCCCAGCCGCCCGCCGGCGAACCCGCTGCCAATGGTGGCGGTGACGGAGAGTCGGACAACGATGAATCGTCGGTACTGGGCTGGATTGTCGAGTCACTCGGCTATGGCTATCTGCTGATCTTTCTGGCGCTCTCTTTCACACTCGTGTCGCTGATGGTGATGAACATCTTGGCTTCGCGTCGAGAGAACCTGGTGCCGCAAGAGTTGGTCGATGGCTTCGAAGAGAAGTTAAACGAAAAGGAATTTCAGTCGGCTTACGACTTGGCTCGGACCGATGAATCGGTGCTCGGACAAGTCCTCTCGGCCGGCTTGGCCAAGCTGTCCAAAGGCTACAACCGGGCCCTGGAATCGATGCAGGAAGTCGGCGAAGAGGAGAGCATGAAGCTGGAACATCGCCTGAGCTACATGGCATTGATCGGGAACCTCAGCCCCATGATCGGGCTGTTCGGCACCGTACATGGAATGATCAGCTCGTTTCAAATCATCGCCACCAGCGGCAGCACCCCCGAGCCTTCGGAATTGGCCAAAGGGATCTCGACCGCGTTGTTCACCACGCTGATCGGACTGGCAATCGCCATCCCCGCTTTGGCAGCCTACAACATCCTCCGCAACCGCGTCGCACGCCTGTTGCTGGAAGTCGGCGTCAGCAGCGAAAACCTGATGAGCCGCTTCGAAGACGTGCAACCTCAAACGGCCAAAAAGTAGCAGACGATGCGCGTTAAAAAAGAAAATGCCGAGATCGCCGAAGCCGATCTAACGCCGATGATCGATATGGTCTTTCAATTGATCGCGTTCTTCATGGTGTTGATCAATTTTGCTCAGACCGAATCGCACGACGAGGTCAAACTACCGAGCAGCCAATTGATCAAGCCGCCCGATCAGCCGTTTGAATTTCCGATCGTGCTGCACATCACGCAGGACGCCACGGTCTATCTCGGCGGCAAAGACTACACCGCCGAAACGCTCGCCCGTGGATTGAAAATGGAGCTCGCCGTCGCAGCGGCCCAGCAAATGGGTCCTAGCGATGCGAACGTGATTATTCGGGCTCACCGCAACACCGCGGCCGGTGAAGTGCAAGAGGTCATTCGCGCTTGCCAAGCACTCGATTTCGTCAACTTTGGCTTACGAGCCAAAGAAGACCTTGGACAAAAAGGACCGGGCTGATGAAGATCCGAAACAAAGAAGATGCGACCAAGACCGAACTGTCGATGACCAGCATGATCGACGTCGTCTTTCTGCTGCTGATCTTCTTCATCTTGACCTTTAAAATCGTCGAACTGGAGGGCGACTTTGGCATCAAGATGCCGCTCGCCGGCAGCTCCGCAAGCACCATGGATGACTTCGATGTGCCGATCAAACTGCGGATGGAAGCCGACACCGATGGCAATCTCACCCGCATGCGGCTGAATGAAATCGATTTGGGCACCAACTTTGACACGCTACGCGGCACGATCACCCAATTGGTTGGTAATCAAGCGGGCCCGGATGCCGAAGACGGGGGACCCGAAGTCGAAATCGACACCGACTTTAATCTGCGATACGAGTACGTCATCGCGGCGATCACGCACGTCAGCGGCCGCAAAGACGGCGACCAAATTGTGAAACTGGTCGAGAAGATCAAGTTCGCCGCACCGCGACGCTAGAAACCGCGACGCTAGAAACGATGAGCCACGTTTGGCACACGGATCAGCCGTTGGTGGAGGGTCACGATGCTGGCTGCGAGAACCGTGGCTATCGGCCTGTTGATTTAATCGTTTGACCCGCAGCCGAAGGCGCAGGTTCCGCCTTTGGCCTTCGCCTCCGGCTGCGGGTCAAACAATACGAACGTCAAAATGCAATAAATCAACAGCCAGCTATCGCCAAAACGGCTGCTCCGAAGCGAGAACCGTGGCTATCGCCGAGACGGCTGATTCGAAGGCTCGCTGTCCCACCAGGAGGCGGTATCTATGAGTACAACTGAATCGCTTTGATGATGTCGTCGAGTTCGTTGGGGACTGCGATGGCACGATTGGCATAGCTCGCTTTCTGCACACCGCGACTAGCCAAGACCTTATTGAACATGTCTTGGTCGGTAGTGTGGTACGCCACCGTGGCCGTTGGATCTTTCAGCTCGTGGCCGGTCAGCACACAAACGACGCGATCACTCGGAGCGATCACCCCTTCACGGCGTAACAGCTTTGCGCCTGCCACGCTGGCCGCCGAAGCGGGCTCACAGCCGAAACCGCCCGCACCGACTTGGGCTTTGGCATCCAAGATGTCTTGGTCGCTGACTTGCCGGACCACGCCATCCATGACGTCCAAGGCCCGCAGGCATTTTTTCAGATTCACTGGTCGATTGATTTCAATCGCGCTGGCGATCGTATCGGCTTTGGAACCCTCGCGGTCCATCTGGTCGTTGTAAACCCGAATTGGATCCATGTTGACGTTACCACCGTTCCAGCGAACGCCACGACGCTCGAACAATTCGTACAAAGTGTCGGCACCACCGGCGTTGATCACCGCCAACCGTGGGATTCGATCAATCAGCCCCAGTTGCTTGAGTTCCGCGAACGCTTTTCCAAACGCGCTGCTGTTCCCGAGGTTTCCACCGGGCACCACAATCCAATCGGGAATTTCCCAGCGGAGCGCTTCCAGCACCCGCAGCATGATCGTTTTCTGACCTTCCAAGCGGAACGGATTCACACTGTTGACCAAGTAAATGCCCAGTTTGCTGGCGATTTGCTTGACGCGAATCATGGCGTCGTCAAAGTCCCCGGCGATCTGCACCGTCAGGGCACCATAATCGAGGGCTTGGCTTAATTTGCCGTAGGAGATTTTTCCACTGCCGATGAAAATGACCGCTTTCATTTTTTGCGTCGCACTGCAGTACAGCGCCAACGAAGCACTGGTATTTCCGGTACTTGCGCAGGCGGCGCGCTTGGCATTCATCATGCAGGCGTGGGTAAAGGCCGCGCACATTCCATTGTCCTTGAAGCTCCCCGACGGATTCATCCCCTCGTATTGAAGGTGCAGGCAACCTTGGTTCAAGCCGACGAACTTGCCCACCGCATCGGTCTGCTGCAGCAAAGTCTGGCCTTCGCCGACGGTGACAATTTCCTGGTGCCTGCAAAAGGGCAGCAACTCATGAAAACGCCAGACGCCGCTAAATCGAACGGGATCGAAGCGCCGACTCCACATCGCCTCAAAATCGCTCAGCTTTGTCGGCACCGCCGCCTGGTCCCATTCATAGGCGATATCGAGCAAATCCCCGCATCGATCGCAAGATGTCCGGACGCTGCGTGCTTCGTAGGTCGCTGCGCAGGCAGGATTGATGCAACGCTGGAAAGCGAGGTCGGTTTGCATATCATTATGAGCGGAGGTGTCAGCCGACTGGAGCATTTCTTTGGGATCCGTCTAACAGGAACAAATTTCTCGGGTCACTGGGTTTCGTCTCTGGAGCCACCATGACCATATCTCAAGCCACCGAGGGAGCAGCCACCATGTTGGCTCCCCATCCCCGGCGCAACCAGCAGTCTAGTGCAAGCCCGAGTTTTCTACAGAGTAGATCGACCGGCGGTGACATCGGCCTCGACCCAAAAACGGGCATTCCGGGGCGTAACTCGTTTTGTCGTAACCATTTGAGTGAAATCCAACGACAGCAATTGTCGGAACGAAAAATCCCCCCTACAGTGTCTTGACCGCGACGATTGGCGAAAAAACGCCTGACTCGATTCCCACTGCGAAGCGACCATCGTTCCGTTTCCGATCCATTCTTGCAATTCGAACAGCAAATGGCAAAGAAAAAGACTCGTGACTATCAGCCGTTTGAGCAAATGCTGCGGGCGCTTCGCAGTCGCCTGCGGGGCGACGTGCAATCGATGTCCGACGCCGCCTTGCATGGCGGTGACGATGGAAACGGCGACTTATCGCACGTACCCACCCACATGGCAGACAAGGGAACCGACGCCTTCGACCAAGAATTCACCCTCTCGCTGGTCGAAAGCGAGGAGGAAACGCTGCATCAAGTCGAGGCCGCCTTAGAACGACTCGGCCAAGGGCAGTACGGAGTGTGCGAAGACTGCGGCAAACTGATCCCGAAAGAACGCTTATCTGCCATCCCCTTTACTGCCTACTGCGTGAATTGTGCCAGCAAGCTCCAAAGCTGAATCGAATCGACCCCTCTCCGCAATGGACAGCGAACCGCTCCCTCGCAACCGCACCGTGGTTTTCGGACTGCTAGCGATTGTCGGTGCGACGCTCGACCTGTTGACCAAGCAGTGGATGTTTGCCTGGCGCGGGCTTCCTTCACAGCGTGACGTGTGGTGGTTGATCGACGGTTACGTGGGGATTGAAACGGCGGTCAACCCAGGGGCTGTGTTCGGCTTGGGGGCTGGCCGTGGGTTACTGTTTGCCGCCCTGTCGGTGCTCGCTGGGCTAGGCATTGTGACCTGGCTGTTTTGGTATCGAGCGGCTCATCATTGGTGGCTGACGATCGCGTTGGGCTGTGTGATGGCGGGGATCCTCGGCAATCTTTACGATCGCTTGGGCCTCTGGTGGCAGCCTGACTACCAAGAATCTTGGCGGAGCGGAGTCCGCGACTGGATTTTGCTACAAGCCAACGATCGTTGGAAATGGCCGAATTTCAATATCGCCGACAGCCTACTGGTCCTCGGTGCCGGCATGCTGCTGTGGAAATCGTTTTTCCCCGACCCCGAACCGAGCTCCCCGCCGACGACGCCCGACAAGCCCAGGCCGAGCGTCGAGACAACCGCTGGCGATCGCTGAAACAGTCCCGCGACCGCTGGCGGATCGACGCCTGCTGTTGCCGCCTTCCCACCCTGTCGATTTGCAAAACCACCTGCCTCTCTACTCTTTGGCTCTCTAAAACACCATGCGTTGTCCCGATAACTGGTCCGAACTTCACGAAGGCCGCTTGGCCAAACTGGTCCCGATTGCCGAAGCGGCTGGCAATAGCACACGTGCCTATTTCGGGAACTCCGAACTGACAGTGGAATCGAAACAAGACGATTCTCCGGTGACGGCGGCCGACCGACATGCCGAACAACTCGTTCGCAAGCAAGTCGCCGAGGCCTTTCCGACAGATGAGGTATTGGGAGAAGAATTTGAAACGCAACCGGGCACCAGCGGCTATCGCTGGATCGTCGACCCGATCGACGGCACGAAATCTTTTGTCTCCGGCGTGCCGCTTTACTCGACGCTGCTAGCGCTGGAATACAACGACGAAACGCTGGCTGGAGTGATCTACATCCCAGCGCTCAACGAGTGCGTTGCGGCAGCGAAAGGGCAGGGGGCTTGGCACCGGGCGACTGGCAGCGAGGACTGGGTGACGGCCCATGTTTCGGCGAGGAAGAAACTCTCCGAAGCGATTTTCCTGACCTCTCAAGTCGACTCGTTCGATGCCCGAAACGCTGCAACGGCCTATAAGGAACTCGAGCGTGCCGCGTGGATTTCCCGCTCGTGGGGTGACGGCTATGGATACCTGCTGGTCGCCACAGGTCGCGCCGACGTAATGGTCGATCCCGTAGTGAACGCCTGGGACGTAGCGGCCATTCGCCCGGTCATCGAAGAAGCGGGCGGCAAGTTCTCCTGTTGGTCGGGGGAACCGACCAGCCGAGGGCCCGACGCGGTGGGTACCAACGGCAAACTGCACAAGGAAGTGCTCGCGATCCTCCAGCAACATGGCAACGTGCCAGCATAAGGCGCGGCCGCACTATTGACGCTTTTTCATCGTGATTTCTATACTAAGGGACTTCGGATTGGCTATTTCAGCCAGTCCCACTTCCGCTGATGGACCAGTCACATGAATAGCGATCGTCGGCACGAACTGCAAAAAAACGAATTAGCCGATGCGTTGGGCACCTGGATCAAGAAGCTGGAACCCTACGCACCGGCCATCTTGACCGGCTTGGTGGTCGTCGTCGGCGGCGTGCTAACGGTCGGTTTTCTGCAAAGTCGAGCTGCGAATCAACGCAGCGATGCGACCTTGACCTACCTGATCCATGCCGGTCAGTCGGATCCTGAAGCACTCGAAAACGTCAGCAAGAATTACCCCGGCACCAAAGCTGCCTCGATGGCGACCCTGGCAAAAGCCGATGTCGAGCTGGCAGAGGGTATCGATGGCATGTTCACGGTGCGAGAAAAGTCCGTAGAACAACTGGAAACGGCCGTTGCCGATTACCGCCAAGTCCTGGCCGAACTGAAGGATCCGCTAATTCAGTCTCGCGCTGCCTTTGGATTAGCACGCGCCCAGGAGACGCTCGGCAATGCTGAAGAGGCCATCGCGGCTTATGAAAAGGTCGTGGCCGTCGGCGAATCCGAGGAAATGGTGGCCGCTGCCGAACAACGCATCGCCAGCCTACAACGCCCCGAGACACAAGAATTCCTGGCTTGGTTCAGCGAACAGACACCCGAACTGATGGATCCGTTGGCACCGGCTGATACGCCTGACACCAGCTTGGTGCCCGACAGCCCAGACATTTCGTTGCCTGAAACGACTCCTGCTGCAGAACCGCCAGCCACTGTCACCGAAGAAACCCCTGCAGAAGAAACCCCTGCAGAACCCACGATGACCCTGCCTCCGGCAACCGGAACGCCTGCCGAACCAGAAGCGCCTGCCGAGCCAGAAACGCCTGCCGAGCCAGAAACGCCTGCCGAGCCAGAAACGCCTGCTGAGCCAGAAACGCCTACTGAGCCAGAAACGCCTGCTGAGCCCGAAACGCCTGCTGAGCCAGAAACGCCTACTGAGCCAGAAGCGCCTGCCGAGCCAGAAACGCCTGCCGAGCCAGAAACGCCTGCTGAGCCCGAAACGCCTGCTGAGCCCGAAACGCCTGCCGAGCCAGAGACGCCTGCTGAGCCCGAAACGCCTGCTGAGCCCGAAACGCCTGCTGAGCCCGAAACGCCTGCTGAAGCGGCCGAACAAACCACTGAACCGTTGCCTACCGTCGGTGATTGATCCTGCTGAGCCGACTTCGGACTCGCCCCAGGCTGACGAAAAGCCACAACCTCCATCGGTCTCTGCTAGCGGAGCGCGGGAGTTCATCGTTCCTGAATCGGTTGCTGGAACCCGAATCGATATCTTCCTGACTTCGGCGATCGATGGTTTTAGCCGCGAACAACTGCGAAAAGCCGTTCACGAGGGAGGCGCACAGGTTGATGGGCGTGATGTCCGGCCCAGTTTTCGCATCCGCCCTGGCCAGCGCATCCGCTTCGTGGTTCCCAGCCCGGTGGCTGACGGACCTCTGCCTGAAAAAATCCCACTCGACATTTTGTATGAAGACGATGGCTTCGTCGTCGTCAACAAACCGGCTGGCATGGTCGTCCATCCGGCGCGAGGCAATTGGTCGGGCACGCTGACCAGCGCATTGGCGTATCACTTCCAGTCGCTGTCCGACATCGGTGGTCCCGCGCGGCCCGGCATCGTGCATCGACTCGATCGCGATACCTCGGGGGTGATCCTGGTGGCAAAAACGAACGCCGTGCACATGCACTTGGCGGCTCAGTTCGCCGACCGAACCGTCGAGAAGGAATATTTGGCGTTGGCGGTTGGCCGTATCGACCATGACCGCGACCGGGTCGAGGCCCCCATCGGACGCCATCCATTTCAACGCGACAAGATGGCCATTCGCGAAAATCACACCACCAGCAAACCGGCGTCGACTTTCTATGAAGTTATCGAGCGGTTTCCGACAGCCACCTACGTGCGTTTAAAACCCAAGACCGGTCGAACGCATCAGATCCGCGTTCACTTGGACCATATCGGCACGCCCGTGCTGTGCGACAAACTCTATGGTGGACATTCGACGCTAACGATGTCCCAACTGCTCCGGCAGAAAGCCACCGGGCCCGCCCCGACGGTCTTGGAGCGTCAAGCCTTACACGCGCATCAACTGACGATTCAGCACCCTCAGTCGAACAAGCGACTAACTTTCACCGCTCCGCTGCACGCCGACATGCAGCGCGTGCTGGACATTTTGCAAGCCAACCGGTAAGCGAATCTGGCCTGGCTGATCTGCCTGCACGCTGACGGCGCAGACCGCGGCATGAGGCGGGCTTCACGCGGGTGCCGTCGCCTTATCCAGGCAGCGACTGATCTGGCGAACCGCCTGCCGCAGACGCTGATCATTTTCGACTAGGGCCAACCGCAAAAAGCCTTCTCCGGCGGGACCGAAACCGCTGCCCGGGCTGACCGCGACATCGCCTTGTTCCAGCAGCATCATGGCAAAATCCATCGTGCTCATCGCCGATCGCCACGGCTCGGGGACTTCGGCCCACACGAACATCCCTGCCTTCGGCAGCGTGACCTTCCAGCCCAATCGGCGCAGCCCATCGACCAGCGTATCGCGTCGCTTCTGATAGACCAACGACTGGGCTTCGACGGCCGCCTCGGTTTCCCGCAGGGCGACGATCGCAGCGATCTGGATCGCTTGGAACATACCGTAATCGTAGTAGCCTTTGATCGTCCCCAGGGCCCGGATCATCTCCGCGTTGCCGGCGCAGAAGCCGACTCGCCAGCCCGCCATGTTGTAGCCCTTGCTCATCGTCGTGAACTCGACACCGACCTCCATGGCACCGTCGGCCGCCAGAAAGCTCGGTGGCTGGTAACCGTCGAACGCAATGTCGGCATAGGCAAAATCGTGCAGCACCATGAATTCGTACTTCCGCGCCAATCGAACCACCTCGACGAAGAACGAAGGATCGATCGTTGCCGACGAAGGATTGTGCGGATAGTTGACGATCAAAACCTTGGGACGCGGCGTCAAGTTCTCACAGGTGTAAGCGACGTTGGCGAGGAACTTGTCGGGGTCGGCAACATCCAAGGCAACCACATTGCCAGAGGCCAGGATCACGCCATACATGTGGATCGGAAAGTAGGGCGACGGGATGATCGCGGTATCGCCGGGCCCCATCAGTGCCAAGCACATGTGGGAGAAACCTTCCTTGCTGCCCAAACACGAAATGATCTCCGCCTCGGGATCCACGCGGACACCGTACTTGCGGTAGTACTTGCTAGCCACTTCGCGGCGCAGGTTCGCAATTCCGTTCGATTTGCTGTAACCATGATTGCGTTCATCCGCAGCCGCTTCGGCCAACTTGGCAATCACCGAAGCTTCGGGGGGATCACTGGGGTTGCCCATCCCCATGTCGATCACATCGGCTCCGTTGCGACGCTTCTCGTACAGCATCGTATTGATCCGGCCAAACATGTACGGCGGCAGACGATCGACACGACCTGCGACTTTGATCGGAAACGCCTCCGCCTCATGATCCAATGGGCTGCCAGATTCGCTGGGTGGATCGATAGCCGGGCCATCAAGATTGATTGCATCGCTCATAAAGCATCGCACCGCGGGGGCGCTCACCGATTTCTTACAGACAAAAACAAAAGGCATACACTACGTAAAGCGTATTGTCTCACCTGAACCAGCCCTTAGCCCAGGGGGTAGCCAAGCCGATTTTGGCAAAAAAAGCCCAACAAAAACCCGGCTTGCAGGGGTTTCCTGCAAGCCGGGCTGCGGTTCATCATGATCGGCCAGGGTTCGTTTAGCGACGCTCGGTGGCAGACACTTGGCGAACTTTGCCCAATTGGGTGCTTTTTGCTAGGAAGTTATCGATCTGAGCCGACTCTTTGAGCGAGTCCATCGTATCGGCCATCGCCAGTCGTTGCTTTTTCTCGAAGATATCCTGCGACAACTCTTCGCGAACGGCCTCAAAGTCGGTCACGACCGGTTCGGTGTACCCGATGCAACGCAGCAGCACCCAGCGGTCCGCTCCGGTGGAGATGATGCCGCTCATCGCTTCCACGCCACCCGGCTTCAGCTTGAAAGCTTCGCGTTCGAGAGTGTCCTGCCCGTTGTGGCGGGCTAGCGGTGGCACGCGTCCGTAATTGCTTTGGCTCATCGGCTCCATCGAGTACTGATGGGCCAGTTCCCCAAAGAACTGGTCGGTCGGATTGGCTCGTGCCATATCCCAAACCTTCTGTGCGGTGCGCTGGTCCCCCAGCACGATCGCCAGGACCTCGCAGCGAGGCCCATAGTTGGCTTCGAAACCTTTACGGAGGTCTTCTTGGGTCACGTCGACTTGACCCTCAACCAGTTTCTTCAGAGCGACGGTCGGCCATACCGAATCGCGGAGATACAGTTCACGCACCTTCGGATCGGCTTCACCCAACATCGCCTTCATCCAAGCTTCCACGTTGGGCTTGCCTTCCGCGTCAACGTAGCCGAACGAAACGGCCGCCCGCTGAACTTCGGCTTCGATGTCGGTCGACTCGACTTTGCGACTGGCTTTGCGCAACGCCTGAGTCAGCAACTTGCGATTGACTTCTCCGTCGAGCACCAATTTTCCGTGCCGTTCGAGACATTCGGCGGCGACTTGCGAAACGGTTAGTTTTTGGCCGTTAATAATCGCTGCCACGCCGGGGTACTGTTGGCTTTTCTGTTCATCCCCAAGCACCTTCACCACTTTGGCTTCTTGCTGCAGTTCGCCGAACAGCTTGGATGCCGCAACGCGGACTTTTTCGTCGGCAATACGGTCGCTGATTTGCTGACGGACCAATGGCAAGGCCTGAGCGGAGGGGGGCGTCGGCGGCAGATGCCTGACAGCTTGCAAGATGACCCACTGGTCGCCCAACGGATACACTTTGGATATTTCGTTGTCGGCGAGACTAAATGCCAGCTCTTCGAAATCGGCATCGCCGGTGTTGCGACGGATCGGCGGGATCAAGCCATGCACGCTGGCACTGGTTTCGTCCTCACTGTGATGCTTCGCCAGAGCACCGAATTCTTTTGGATTGGCGACTGCTTGACGATGCAACTGCTCAGCTTTGGCGCGGTCAGCGACCATGATCATGCGGCACTTGACCGCTTCGCCGAATTGACTGATGAAAGCTTTGCTGATTTCCGCCTCGGTGACCTCCACTTGATCGGCCACCAAAGCTCGCAGCGAGAGCATCGGCCAAACCACGTCACGGCTGTATTGCTGCGGCGAGAAATCGCGTTCTTCCTGCAGTAGTTGCAGGTAAGCTTCCGTGGTCAAGCCAAACTTTTTCGCGATGCGGATCACTTCGTCTTGGACTTGTTGACCGGTGATTTCGATCCCTTTGGCCTTGCAGGCCTGCACGATCAAATAGCGGTTGACCATTTCGTCAAGGATTTCTTCGCCATGCCGACGCACCGCCTCTTGAGCCAACTGGTCACGAGTAATGGGGTCGGCATTGACGACCGCCACCACATCATTGGTGGGCTGCTGCGCCAGCAGTGGGCTTGCGGCGAACAGGCCTGCCAGACAGACGGCGACCGATCGCATCATCGTCACATGTAGGGTCCACACGTTCATGTCGGTTCCTCCTTGAACCAGTCTCTGTTCGGTTTTGGGCTCGTCCACATTGTCTGACGAGCGTCGATTCCGGCGAATCCTAAAAACTTTGCCTGTTTGGCTCAAGATCATTCTCTGCCTCGCCGAAGGCCGCTTCGAATGGAGCGTTTGGCTCGGCGAGATCCGGCCTAGACAGTCGGTGGCAAAGTTGCGTATCAGTCACCGTAGGGTGGCGTTCGGCTGCCGGTGTTTTAATGAATGAACGAAACGACTTACTCCGTCTGTGAGGCATATCCCACGATGAACGTGAACTTTTTCTCTTGGTTGCGCGACGGCGTTCGACAATCGGTATTGCTGGGCGTTAGTGACGCGATCGAAACCCTCGGCACGCCAGCCGAAGAAGACCAACTCCATCCCGGCGTGGCGGCGCTGCTCCGTGACGGCAATCAAGAATCGAGCAGTGAGCCCAAGCGGGTTGGCGGATCGTCCACTCGTGGACGGAAGCGTCTGGGCAAATCGCTGAAGGAACTCGACACGGCGACCAAGTAATCCGCCAGGCTCGACCTCCAGAATGAAAGGGCAGGGCAGGGCAGCGCAGAACGCACGTGGCGGCTTCCCAATCAACGGGCTCTCGACAACACTCATTCGATCTGTTGTTGACTTGCTACCGACCTGAATGGGGTTTCCGACATGCCTGCTGCACCCCCACGCCCGGCCGTGGTTTTGCTCTCTGGTGGCCTGGACAGTGCGACCTGCTTGGCGATCGCGCATGCGGAGGGCTTTACGCCGCATGCGATCAGCTTTCGTTATGGCCAGAGACACGAATTCGAACTCGATTGTGCTCGGCAGGTTGCCCAACGAATCGGCTCCGCATCGCATCGGATCGTCGACATCAACCTTGCCCAATTCGGCGGCTCGGCACTGACCGACGCGGCGATCAAGGTTCCCAAAAGCGAGTCCGTGGATCAACTTGCGGCGGGCATTCCGGTGACCTACGTGCCGGCCCGGAACACGGTCTTTCTGTCGCTCGCACTAGCCTTGGCCGAAACGTTAAACGCACGCGATATCTTCGTCGGCGTGAACGCGCTCGATTACAGCGGCTATCCCGATTGCCGTCCCGAATTCATCGCAGCCTTCGAGCGGACCGCGAACTTGGCCACCAAGATCGGGGTGGAGCAGCCCGGCGCGATCCGGATCCACGCGCCCTTGATTGATCTGACCAAAGCCCAAATCATCGCGCGCGGTCTCGCGTTAGGCGTCGACTATTCGGAGACCAATTCGTGCTACGATCCACAAACAGGCGGCAAGGCGTGCGGCCACTGCGATGCCTGCCTGCTCCGCCTCCGCGGGTTTGAAGAGAACGGTCTACGAGACCCTGCGCTGGCGGTGTAACTCCGACATCGCCATGCAGCGGCGGGTGTGATCGGCAGGTGAGGCATGGTGCGAAGCCATTTCGAGTGGCTTTGAAGCGGCTAAGCAGCTTCCTGCGCCAACGCGCGACGGACCGCGTTGTCGGCGCGAAGCTTGATCAAAAACAACAAGATCCCGCACCACACAAAAGCGAACCCCACAATTCGCCATTTTCCAAACGGCTCGCCAGCGACAACCGCTCCGACGATCAACTGCAACGTTGGACCGATATATTGCAACACGCCGATGGTCGACAAGGCAACGCGCTGGGTCGCCAGAGCGAATAACGTCAGTGGCACGACGGTAACGACGCCACCTCCCAACATTAACAACCGAGTGGTGGTGGTACCGCTGACAAACGCCCCTTGGCCATCGCTGTGTAACCAGCTCAGGTAAACCAAAGTTGGCAGCACAAGGACGCTGGTTTCCAGCAGCAACCCGGCGAGGGCAGGCAACGGAGCTTTCTTTTTGATCAAACCATAGACGGCGAACGATGTCGCCATGGCGACCGCTGGCCAGGGTAATCCGCCACCGGCGACGGTCATGACCCCGACACCGATCGCGGCCAACAAGATGGCGACCCATTGTTGCCAGCCCAACCGTTCGCCCAACACGGCGACCCCCAGTAAGACGTTCAACAGCGGGTTGATGTAATAGCCCAGCGAAGCGTCCAGAATGCGATCGTTGGTCACCGCATAAACAAATGCCAGCCAGTTAATCGTGATCATCGCGCC
>Ga0209947_1001530_pt1 | contig 13646 bp, 16 predicted proteins | sample SalPonR2_B_D2_MG_FD_185706 | JGI IMG/M metagenome (GOLD analysis project Ga0209947, IMG submission 185706) | Salt pond soil microbial communities from South San Francisco under conditions of wetland restoration - Salt Pond MetaG R2_B_D2_MG... ... | reverse complement strand
GTAGCCAGAGGTACCTGGCCCGATACTCGTTCTCAACCGTTCCAGGTCGAGAATAGCCAATGTCGCGCGTTTATTGCCAACTGCACTAGCGCTCGATCCGTTCGAACGCCGTGAATCCCCCAACCGGCCGCAACGGAGTCCGATGACTCTCCGGCAGTAGCGGATTGATGCCGTACCAGAAAATGGAGCTCATCATGGACGCATGGCAAGTGTAGATGCTGCCGTCGCGGGCAACGACGACGGCCGCCTCGCTGCTATCCGGCATTGCCGTCCAGGTGCGGAGTGATCCGTCAGCCGGGTCGAGTCCTGCCAGCACCGCTCGGTGTGGCTGCGTGAAGAACACCCGGGAGCCCGGGTCGTGGAAACGGTAGCCGACGATGAGCACGACCCACAGAGTATCGGCGGTAATGGTTGGCACGCTGTTGACGACGGCGCGGGGCTGCCCTTCCGGGAAGTACGGCGGCAATGCGCTGCGCTGTGGGAGCAGCGAAGCGGCGAGTTCATCGTAGTCCCGCTGCCAGATCGCGCGGCCGCTGCCAGGGTCGAGCGCACTGAGCGTCGAGGAACGGTCCGGCAGCGTGTTGGTTCCCGTATAGACCGTCCCGTCGGGCCCGACGGTGGGCGATGCGGCAGGTCCCGCCTCGTCATAGGTCCAGAGACGGCTACCTTTCACGGCGTCGTAGGCCGCCAGGCGGCCGGCGGTATTTCCTGTGTACACCTGGGCGCCATTCGGCGAGATGCTGGTGGTGGTCGCGCAGCGTCCGTCGAAGGCTCTGGCGAACGCGATCTCCGCTTTGCCGGACCGGATACGAACCGCATACAGGATGGACTGCCCCGAATCGCGGCCGGCACCGGTAATGTAGATCCAGCCATTGGATGGATTCACCGAGGGCGAATTCGTCACCGGGTAATCGAAGCCGAAGAAGCCCGGATAGATTGCTTGGGCCGTCCCGGAGTCCATGAGTCCGCCCGCCCATAGTCCGGGCGGCGGAACCGGGCCTCGCGGGTAAACACCCTCGGGAAGCATCATGACGGGCATCGCAAGCGAACCGTTCTCGCGGTCGAGAAGAATCACCCTGCCATCGAGCGTCACGCCGCCGACGGCACCGTCCATGGTGAAAATCGACGAGGCAAAACTCTCGGCTGCGCCGAGCGTCGCGAATGCAGTCTTCCAGCGGACCGTTCCGTCTCCCGCGAAGCACCAGAAATAGTCCTGGTCGCCGACGAAGACGTTACCTTCGCCATCCAGTAACGGCGCGTACGGCACCGCCCGGGGACCCAGACCCTGGCCGCCCTCCCATGGCGCACTTTCCCACAGTAGTGCGCCGTTGGGGTCGTAAGCATGCAGATGACTGGTCCCCTGTCCGCGTCCACTGCAAATATAGAGACGGCCGTCCTCGGCAACGGAAGGACCAAACAGCACCGCCGCTCCTCCCAGGGCATGCCATTTCCGTTCATAATCAGCGTCGGTCGCAACAGATACCGAATCGGAGTTACGGCTGTCGCCGTGGATACTGTTCCACTGCGCGCGATCCCATTGCGAGTCCGGTCCGGGCGAACTCATCGACGAGTCGCCCTCCTCGCTTCCTCCAGGCACTGATACACCGCCGCGCAGAGTGCGGTGCTGCGGGGATCGCCGACCAACTCGCCACCCATCCGGCTACAGGTGTAACCCATGGAGAGTTCGTTCGCGGAATCGGCGCAGCCGAAAGACCCGCCCCAACCGCTGTGGCCGAACGTGTCGGGATTCGGCCCGTAGAGACCGATGTTGTTGCGGACGATACCCGAACACCACTGGAGCGGCAGCCCCAGGAGACCGTCGACTCGCGACGAGCGCACCGTCTTCAGCGCCGAGAGCGTCCGTCGTCTCAGGATCCGGCTGCCCTCAGGTGTTCGCCCGGTGTTAATTATGTGGTAGAGCCCTGCTATCCCGTCAGCGGTGGCATGCCCGTTGGCCGCCGGCAGCTCGGCGCGTCTCCATTCGAGAGAGTTCGCGATGGCGGCGTCTAGCAAAGGATTCGTGAGTGCGAGCACGGCAGCATGAGGCATGTCAGCGGGAATCTCCCGATTCTGCGGCGGCGGCGGAATGACCGAAGCCGCGCGAGCCTCTTCCTCTTCGCCGACGCCGATGCAGAAGTCGATGTCGTGCGCTCCCGCGATCTCCGTCGCCAGCAAGTCGCGGATGCCCGAACCCGTGACCCGGCGGGCGATTTCATCCGCGACGAAGCCGAATGTCATCGCGTGGTAGACAGTCTGTTCACCCGGCGGATGCAGCGGACTCTGGTTCGCGAGCAATGACACCATGCGCTCGCGGTCATACAGGTCGTCCACCGTCACCGGTTCTGCGAACCCCGACAGGCCCGCCTGGTGGGAAAGCGCCTGACCCAGCGTGATCTGCGTCTTGCCGTTCGCCGCGAACTCCGGCCAGTAGGTCGAGACCGTCTCCTCGTAGTCGAGGACACCACGATCTACGAGCCACGCGAGTACGATGGCCGTCGCCCCTTTCGTCGTCGACCAGACATTGACCAGCGTATCAGCGGCCCAGGGAGATTCGTTTTCCGGCACCCGGTAGCCACCGGACAGTGCAACGACGCGCTCGCCCCGATGGTATGCGACGAATCCTGCTCCTGACTCCCGGTAGACATCGTCGCGCCCGAAATTGGCGGCGAAGACCTCCCGAACCGGCTCGAATCCCGGGGAGACGCTGCCCTGGATGATCATACTGGCGTACTAGCGCAGGGCTCGAAGCTTGAACGTCACGCCCCAGGTGCGGGGTGCACCGTAGGTCCGCCCGCCGTTGCCGATGCCGTTATCGAAGGCATGCAGAAGATACTCCTCGTCACCGAGATTCTTGCCCCAGAATGCAACCTCCCAGCGATCGTCGGCATCGCGCAGAGCGACTCGTGCACCCCAGACCGAGAAGTCATTGGCGGCCAGCAGCTGACGATTGACGGCCTCCTTGAAGGTCTCACCGGTGTAGCTGTAGTCCGCCTGCACCGACAGGAAGCCCAGATCTCCGACCGGCCACTCGTAACGCGCGAGCGCGTTAACGCTCAGCTCCGGCGCGTTGGGCAACTCGTTACCGGCGGGCAGCAGACCGCCTCCGGGTGCCGCGAAGCTGCCTAGCTCCGTATCGAGCCAGCCGGCTGCGAGTTGCAGGTCCAGACCGTCCACAGGTCGCCAGAGCAGGTCAAACTCGGCACCCAGGATCTCGGCTTCGTCGACGTTGGAAAGCTTCAGCACGGTCAGGCCGCCGGCGGGCACCTGCGTGAAGGTCTGGACATCCTCGTAGTCATAGTAAAAGGCAGCACCATTCAGCCTCAGCGTGTTGCCGAGTGTCTGGGACTTGAAGCCGATCTCCCAGGCTGTCAGCGTCTCGCTGTCGAAGGGCTCCAGGGCGGCATCCGAGGTAACGAAGCCGCCGCCGAAGAAGCCGCCGGACTTGAAGCCGCGGGCGACGCTGGCGTAGACGAGCACATCGTCGCTCGCATGGTAGTTCAGCCCGAGCCGCCAGGAGGGCTCGGTGTCGTCGATCTCGTCATCGTTGAACGCGAGCTGGAAAGGTCCGACGAAACCCGGGTTGCACACCGGACTCAGCAGGCACGATGTGCCGAAGGGGTTCTGGTCGGCCATCCCTCCAATGTATTCCTTCTCTTCGCTCGTGATGCGCAGGCCGCCGGTCAGTGACCACGCGTCCGTGAGGAACCAGTCCCAGTGCACGAAGGCCGCCGCCGACGTGGTGGTCTGCTCCGATTGGATGAGTACCTGGGTCAACAACAGGTCCGACAGATCGCCCGGCACGCGGATATCGACTTCGTCTCGGGAAAAGAAAGCGCCCACGATGAGGTCCAGATCATCGGTGGCGGACCAGGCGTAACGAAGTTCCTGCGTGATCTGATCGATCTCGTCCTGAACGTCGAACTCCGCCTGCACGAACGGTCCGGCGTCCGTGTCCGAGTAGGCCTTGCGCTCGAACGAGAGCCAGCCGGTCACCGAGGTGAGCGTGCCCGCACCGACCGCAGCATCGACCGTCAGCGTCGTGCCGAAGCTGTCGTTCGTGTACCGCGCGTCATTGTTCCAGTCGCCGGTGTAGGGATTACCGTCCGGGTCGCTGTAGCCGAGAGCGTCGACGCAGTTGACTGGATCGATTCGGCCCTCGAGAGCAGGCTGACAGGGGGCTGGCGGGAACACGCCAGGCTGCAGCGTCCCGAAATGCTCGAACTGGCCCGCTTCCGAGTCGGCCGACGAGGCCTCGATTTTCAGATTCACATCGATGGTGTCCGTCGGCAGCCAGGCCACCTGGAATCGGCCCGCATACTCCTCCCGGGCACCGACGTCCTCGCCGCCGAGCGTACGACTTTCGTAGAAGCCCTCACCCTGGTTGACCGCGCGGCCGGCGAAACGCACGGCGAGCGTATCGCTCAGAGCCCGATTGACCATGAAACCACCTTCGGCGAGGTCGTAGTCCCCGGCGCCGAGGTCGAGGCTCCAGTCGTTCTCCATCGTCGGCTTCGCGGTGATGAAGCTGATCGCGCCGCCCGTCGTATTCCGGCCGTAGAGCGTCCCCTGCGGTCCTTTCAGCACCTCGACACGCTCGATGTCATAGAGCTGGAAGGTCAGCTGCGTCGTGGAGGTCAGGAAAACCTCGTCGAGATAGACACCGACCGTCGGATTGTTGTTGGCGCTGAAATCGTTCAGGCCGACCCCGCGGATCGTGAAGACCGGAAACAGTCCGGGCGAAATCTCCTTGACGTTGATATTCGGCGCCGCGGCCTGGATGTCGAGCGGTGTCTCGATACGTCGCGCTTCCAGTTCCTGCCCGGAAAGCGCGTTGATTGCAATGCCAATGTCCTGAGCCGACTGCTCCGTTTTTTGTGCCGTTACCACTACCTCTTCGATAACCTGGCGGTCCTGAGCCAGCGCAGGAACCGAAGATGCCGCAGAGGCCAGACCAAACAAGAAGGCGGTGTGCAGGCGAGTGAATAGCCGAGCCATGGTTTCTCCCCCGAAACGTGTGACCGGCGGTCACTATCACCCCGGGGCGACCTCGTCCGGAAGGACAATTACGTTCGAATTACAGGGGACATTTTCGCTCAGCTATCCTAACCAGACCGCCCCAGACGGCTCCGATAGTCGCTGGGACTCTCGCCGAAGCGGCGCTGAAACGCGCGTCGGAAGCTGCGCGCATCGGAGTAGCCGAGTCTTTCGGCCACGGTCTCCACGTCGTGCCCGGCCTGAATCAGCATGAGGGCCCCGGTGCCGAGTACCTCGTCCCTCAGCTCACGGAAACGCACATTCCGGCGCGCGAGCTTGCGGCGTAGTGTGGCAACGCTCATCCCGGCGGACGTGGCGATGGCCTCTTGACTGGTGACCCCGTGACGCACCGCGTGATCCACATAGCGGACGAGATCGCCGGATGCCAGATCCTCGTGCCGGCCGCGGAGCTGCGCCAGCAACGCGTCGTACATCCCCTGCCGCCAGCCATCGAGCGCCGGAACGTTCAGCGGCAGATCCGCCACCTCTGCCGGATAGACTATCTCGATGCCGGTACCGCGAAACTCCACTTGGCTGCCGAATGTCGCCAGGAGCTGGGGCGCGACGCGATTCCTGCCGCGCCCGGTCCGGAACCGGCGCACCGGCAGCAATCGTCCACTCATCCAGCAGAACGTGCAGTGCCACGGCAGGCAGGCGATCTCGAGATAGATCTGCCGAGCCGGAGACATGCCCGATGGGAAATCCGCTGCGAGATGGACATCTCCGAGGCGTCGCCAGTGCCTCACCTGCAGATCGGGGACCAATAGATCGACGGCCTGCGCGAAGACCTCGATGGCCTCCCCTACCGTACGGCTGTGCGCGGTGCGCGCTGCAACCAGCTCAAGCGTCCCGACAGGAACCCGGTGCGTGCTCTGACCGAGCAGCTCGTCGTCAAGGATCGAAACCCGGGCAGAGAACAGACGCCAGACGGCATCGACAGCGAGAAAACCACGTGGATCCGAAAGGGCGCCGACCGACACGTCGGCGAGCCTCACCGTCTCATCCAGACCCCCGGGGGGCCCGCCTTCGGGAAGCAGTACCGCGAGCAAATCGCGGACCCGCATGAGAGGAATCAGGTCATCGCGGCCAATCGTGCTCATCGTTATCAACAAGCATGCGTCGAAAAACTACGACGCAAGATACTCGCGCAGGGAATGGATTTCGGTATTCCGATAATTTCCGAGGGCGAGCATCGCCCTGCCCCCTGTGACGATCAAGTCAGCGCGCCCCGTACGGGCACACTCGAGGATTCGATTATCTGCCTCATCAGTCAGTATCGTGATACGCCCTCGTGGACGGACCAGATCACCGATATCGTTCAGAAATAGCGCAATTCGACCGTGCTCCTCGGCATCACGAGCGAACTTCCGGGCCAGCACCGTGAGGAGTTCGTCGATGATCGGTCGGGAGAGGACTAACTCATCCACTCCGTCGAGCACTCTCCGAATCGCGGCATCCCCCCTACTGCCGGGAAAAAGGAAAGCCGAAACGAAGATGTTGGTGTCGAAGACGGCCCTCAATCGCTGAGGTTCCGACGCAGGTCTTTCTCCGTCAGGACGCCCTTCTCTCGAGCTTTCCTGCTCCAGATTCCCTGAATCCCGGCGTACTCCCGCTTCAGGTACTCCCGACGCGCCAGTCGCAGCGCGTCCTGGACGACGGCGCTGATGTTCGCCGACTTCGAACGATGATCCGGCATCGTTCAGATACAAACCGCACCCCCGCATCGGGCTGACGTCTTTAGTGGACTCGATCTCTCCTGTTCAGCCAGCATCGTCGGTTCGAAAACCCTCACTCGTCCAGGCACCCATCGAGCCAAGGAACAGATCCACTTCGTCGAACCCCGCGCGCAACAGCAGGCTCGCGGCAATCGTCGCGCGCGTGCCGCTACCGCACATGAGAGTGTAGCGTCGTTCTCGGTCGAGTTCGTCGAGCGCGTCTGGCAGCTTGCCCAGGTAGATGTGCTTCGCGTCCTGAATCTCCGCCGATGCGACTTCGTCGAACGCCCGTACATCGAGCAGGGTCCAATCATCGTTGCCCGCATCGAGACGCTTGCGGACGATGTCGGCACTCACCACCGGCACGACTGCAAAAGCCCCGCCACTGGCCGCCCACGCTGCGAGCGAGGGCGCGAGAAATCCCTCCATATTGTCGTAACCGATACGCGCGAAGTGACGAGCGGCCGATTCAGCCTGACCGGCATCGTCGGCGACAAGCACCAATCGCTGCCGAGGCTCGAGCAGCCAGCCGGCATAGGCAGCGATCGTGTCGGCTGGCAATGCGATACTGCCCGGCAAGTGCGCGCCCAGGAATCCCGAGGCGCTACGCACGTCGACGACTACGACATCATCACGACAGGCTTTGAGCGCCTCGGCGGTCAGCGGCGTCGGCAACAGCGGTTGTGGGACGGCCGACGCTCCACGCAGATTCAGTGCCTCCATGTGTCTGAAATAGGGCGGGTACTCGTGGTGCTCGGCGAGCTTCGCCTTTACGAATGAGTCGCGATCATCAATCGCAAGCCGGGGGTTGTTAACGCGCTCATAGCCAATGGTCGAAACTTCACGGTCGGCCATCCCGGAGCCACACACTGATCCGGCACCGTGCGCGGGGTATATGACCGCCTGATCGCCAAGGGAAATCAGTTTACGCAAACTATCGAAAAGCAGCCCCGCCACCTCTTCGGCGCGATCAGGATAAAAATCGGTGCGCCCGACGTCACCAATAAACAGTGCGTCACCGGTAAAGACGGCGACAGCTTCTTCGCCGAAATCGGTGTCATAGACGGCATACGAAACGCTGTCATCTGTGTGTCCCGGCGTTTCCATGACATCGAGTCGTAGCTGCCCGATGTCGAATCGAGCACCCTCCTGCACCGTTTCAGCATAAGCAACGTCACCATCAGCATTGGGCCCATGGTAAACGCCGGCACCGGTGCGTTCAGCCAGTATGGCTGCACCGGAGAGCAGATCTTCATTTCGATGCGTTTCGAAGATATGCGTAACGCGGCAGTTCTGCACTGCTGCCATCTCGATGTACACGCTGCAGTCTCGACGCGGGTCGATAACGGCAGCCTTGCCATCACTGCCGATGAGGTAAGAGAGATGGGCTAATCCGTGACTTTTCACCTTCTCGATAAACACCTTCTTCTCCTCCTGTAATCCCTTTTTTCCAGGGATCGGATGACCGCGCTTGCGACGGCGGCCCGCCGATTACTCCCGAGAGAGTCTGACTGGCACCAGCCGCAGTCAATCCGCATTTCTTGCTATGCCGAGCGGGCCGCACCGGGTCCATTCAACGACTCGGTAACCTATGTCCGTCCCCTGTACGGAAGAGCCACGAATGAGGTCAGCTCACAAAGGCCCCGACACAGCCTGAAATAAGCACATGATTATGTTACAATTTGCTAATCGAGCTCGGGCAATCGCGGCTAATTCGAGTCAGTTGCTCGAGTGCTTCTGAGCAACGCCACGGAGGTGAGAATCATGCTTAGCTGGGCTATCGCCTTTTTCATCCTCGCCGTCATCGCCGGTTTCCTCGGATTCGGAGGAATCGCCGGCACTGCGGCGAGCATTGCAAAGATCCTGTTCTTCATTTTCCTTGTGTTGCTGGTTGTCAGTGCAATCGCTCATGCGGTGCGTGGGCGTCCACCCGTATAACGCAAACGACACGCACCGGCGGTAACACGACCGTTTATTGGCACTGCTGGCGCCGATTGCCGGTATTCTGATACTGGTGGCTTCGGGACTCCTCAACTACTACGTGGTTCCCGGCTACCCGATACTGATCGGTCTGTTCGGCGGGTAACGGGGCACTCGCGTCGGATTGGTCACCTTGGCTGCGGGCCGTTTGGTTGTGCCTGCCCTGACATCAAGGAGTTTATGGCCCCGTCCGGGTTGACGCCAGCGAAGCCGATAGCAATCCCTAATTTCACAACACCACCGCAAAAGGAAACGATATGAGTCATCTTCAGAGAATTACAAAGGTATTTGCGATAGCCCTCATCATAGGGTTCTTCGGGGTCGGGTTGACAGCCTGCGAAAACGAGGGACCTGCCGAGGAGGCCGGCGAGGAAGTCGACGAGGCATTCGAAGAGGCGGGTGACGCTATCGACGAAACCGCGGACGAGGCTGAAGACGCCGCGGACGAAGTTGAAGACGAGCTTCAGTAGGAAATTAGGATATATAAGAGAGAAGGCAATCAACGAGGAGATTATTGATGAGCCAGAATGAGATGAAAGGCCAATGGCGCGAACTCAAGGGTCAGATCAGACAGCGTTGGGGCAAGGTGACGGATGATGATCTCGAGCGCATCTCGGGAAAGACGGATGAGCTGATCGGCACGCTGCAGCAACGCTATGGGGAATCCAAAGAATGGGCCCAGGATCAGGTCGAGAAATGGCAAAAAGAACTAGGCGATTAACGACAGGATAGGCGCGTCGATCGCGGCGCCACTATAACTGCGAAATTAATTCAGAAGCGGCTTTCAGGCCGCAAGGAGGAACCTGAACTCATGGGTTATCTCTCAAGGGTACTCACCACCATCGGTATGCTGGTTTTCATGATCGGTGCGCTGACGGCATGTAATACGACCGAAGGCCTTGGCCAGGACGTCGAGGCTGCGGGCGACGCAATCGAGGAGGCCGCCGAGGAGACTGAAGAAGAACTGGAGGACTGACGACCTGGTTCTCCTGGTCGGCTAGTTCTTGTCATCGTCAGTGAGTCGTGCTTCGACGCCGCGCACATACCGGAGCGTGAGGAAATTGATCAGGGACATGACCAACGCCACCTCATAGCGCTGAAAGGCAACTGCCATTCCAATCAAGCCGGTATTCCAGATGCTGGCAGCTGTCGCCGTTCCACTCACGCTACCCTTGGTCTTGAGGATGGCGCCGCCACCGATGAATCCGATGCCTGTGATTAACCCCTGCAGGATACGGGACTCCGCCTCGGTAGAGTCGAGGACGGATATGCCGACCAGCGTATACCCACATGCGGCGATTGCGACGAGCGGAAACGTGCGAAGACCTGCTCCGCGGCTGGAGCGTTCACGATCCCACGCGACCGGAAGAGCAATGAGCCAGGCTATCGCCAGGTGGAACAGGTTGGACCAGACTTGCTGCCAGGTGATGCTGAGATCCGTCATTCCGGCACCTCACTTTTCTGATATACCGCGATTCAAGTACAGCCCGCCTCGCCAGACGAAATATAAGAGCTGAACGGTCGGACTCGACGCCGGTTTCCACAGCAAGCGTATCACGCTATCGAAAGACCAGATGCCGCGGGTCATCGCCCGCATCGAGTCGCATCCGGCCCGGTTACCTTTGACGAGTTCCAGTCGATTCCACCTCAAACCTCCTCTGGTGGGGCGACGACGGACGGCATTTCCGGCGCTACGCTATACTGCACCAATCGTATGACGCCGATAGAGGATTCCTGGAAAATGGCGACAGTACGCAAAACGATCACACTCACGGACGCCCAGGACGACTGGATCAAGGCGCAGGTTGCCAGCGGTGATTACACCAATGACAGCGAGTATCTCCGCGACCTGATCCGGCGGGAGCAGGAAAAGGCCAGCGCGCTGAAGGCCGCCATCGACGAAGGTCTCGCCAGCGGCCCGAGCGACCGCTGTCTCGACGATATCTGGGCCGCGGCGGAATCTCGATACCGGGCATCGAATAGCTGACTACCGTTTCTCGAAGCGGGCGGCGATGGACCTCGAGGCAATCGCCGAATACACGATCGAACGGTTCGGCATTGAACAGGCGCGACGCTATCGCGACGAACTGAGCGCCTGCTTCGATCAACTGGCGGCCAATCCCAGACTCGGCCGACGCGCCGAGCAGCTCGGGTCTGCGCTGCGCCGCTATGAGCACCGTTCACACATCGTGTTCTACCAGACAACCGATACCGCGATCCTCATCGTCCGTGTCTTGCACTACCGCATGGACGTTACGCGGCACTTCTAGCCCGCTGGCGATTCGGCCGCTTCCCCTCATGGATTCGGCCGCCGGGTCTCCGGGGCCGCGCCTCGAAATCTTGTGTTCCAGTGAAGTACAAGCTCGTCGGAGAATAGCCGCGAGAAAGCGTTGCAACACCGATTTCATGGCAAAACGACTGGAAAGCGGGGTGCGACATCGGTGCGTCTTGCCGATAGACTGAATCCGTAAGCCGCTGATCTTAGATCGCTATTCTGAATCCTTTCGTCCAATCCATCATCGGCGCAACCTGTATTTCTCGGCGATGTGTGCAATTATTCATGTGGCTATTTTGGCAGGAATGTCATGGGGATGCGTAGCCTGCGTGCTCAAGCCCTTCAGGCGTTCTCGACGATCCCGGACCGAAAATGGCCAATGACGCACCGAGTCGCACCGGCAATGACGCACTTTTTTTTCCGGCCGAACTAACTCATCCTGCATCCGAGAATGACGCCAATCGGCCGTACGGGATCAACCATGCCTTTGGTCCTGCCTCGTTGATCATCAGATCGTCCCCATTTATTGAGGACTGTTCTGACGGCGGCGTTCGCAATTATTTGCCTATTTTTTCTTGCCCTCAAAGTCAGGCACAGGCCGTGCCGCGGCTTCGGCGGCGGACGTCACCGCCCCGTTCTTCTTGATGTCCTCGATCAACCAGTTCATTTCCTTGATCTCGCGTCGTTGCGCGCGAATGATTTCATCAGCGAGATCTCGGACCCGGATGTCGCGAATCTCCGCTCGCTCGCTGGTCAGGATGGCGATGGAGTGATGCGGGATCATTGCGCTCATATAGGAGGTGTCCTGAACGGTAGCCTGCGAACGCACCAGCCCAAGGGCCGCCAAAATCACGATAAGGCTGCCTGACAAGATGGCCAGATTCACTTTCCGATTGTCGTACATGCCCAGCATGTAGCTCAGCATGACAATGGCCATTCCCGCGCCCATGATAAGGGTCATGTAGAAACGAGTTTCACTCCAGCGGACATGACTAACTGCGTAGCTGTTCAGGTACATCAACACGAACATCACTACCATCGAGGTGCCGATCATGGCAGCAAAGCGCCAATAACCGGGTTTGTTGCGTTCCACGTCTCTTCCTCCTATTGCCGCAAATCGTCGATCGCCGGCGTGGCGTTAGCGATCCGCTTGAAGTGAATTCCAGCCCTTTTGGGACTTACCGCCGTTCGGCTAGTTACTTGCGAAGATCTTTCAGGCGGGTTTCGTACTCTTCCCTGTCGATCTCTCCGTCAGCGTACCGACGCTTCAGTCGCTCCTCGGGCGACTCTGCACCGGTCCCGTCCGACCGGGACATGGTTCTGCTAATGACCCACACCGCAAGCAGGATGAGCGCCAGCGCCAATATCCACCAGATCCACATGCCTGCCATATGTCCTACCCCGTGCCATTCATTCACGGTTGCTTCCCCTTGGCTGACTGCGTCTCGCTTTAAAACGCAAAGCGCAAGCCCGCGCCGCAAAACCACTGGCCGGTATCGGCCCCGGCATCCTCCGCGATGTCCCGGGTCTCACCGAGCGTTGTCGTGTAACGCACCAGCAGATAGGGTGCCACTTCCCGTCGAAACTCGTAGCGCAGACGCAGATCCACCTTCACGTCGGTGAAACCGCTGCCGAGGCCTCGCTCCGGGATGTCCTGGGCGCTCACGCCGAGCGCCGCTCGCGGCTGCAGCACCAGGCGCTGGGTGATCCTCAAGTCGTATTCACCCTCTGCCGCCAGCGTCAGATCGCCGTGTTCGGAGAGATACAGAGAGCTATCCAGTTCGAACTTGTAGGGCGCGAGGCCCTGCAGAGCCACCACCGCGGACCAGCGATCCTCGTAATCTCCCCCCCACTCGTTGGCGTACTGGAGGCCTGCCTGAAAACTCCAGAACGGCGTCACCAGACGGGAATAGAGTAAGTCCGTCTCGCTCTCGCCTTCGTCGGCCCCTTCGAAGACCGCCTCTCCTTCGCTCTTCCACCAGAATTTGTGAAAGTCACCGCCCAGCCAGCCCTGTGCTTCCCAGCCCAGGTGATCCGTGCCGCCGTCATCGGCGAGCCGGTATTCCAGTTGCTCGATGAACGTGAAAACGTAGGTGTGGTCGTCGGGGACGGGATCCGGGAAGTGGCCCGGCGGCGGGGTCGCCGAGTACTCGAGCACCTCGTCGATTGTCATGCCCTCGGGGAGCGGCGGCTGCTCGACCGAAGGAGCCGTCTTGTCGGCATGCTCCCGCGCGGACTCGTGATGCCCGGGGCGCTCGGCGGTGGTCGGCAACTCGGGCATCTCCTGCGCATGAGCGGACAGCGCAACTGCCGCCGCGCCGGCGGCGAGCACTACTCCATGGATATTACGCGCCGACACCGACCGGACCCTCGGCAAGCGAGCGCACGACTGCCACCGTGCGGAACATGCCGGCTTCCATGTGATAGAGCAGATGACAGTGGAAGGCCCAATGGCCCGGCGCATCCGCGGTGATATCCACGGTGAGCAGTTCTGCCGGCTGCACGATGACGGTGTGCTTGCGCGGATTATCCTCAAGCGTGCCGCCGGCATAGAGATCCATCCACATGCCGTGCAGATGGATCGGATGACTCATCATCGTATCGTTGATCATGTTGATCCGCAGGCGCTCGCCGTACTGGAA
>Ga0209947_1001524_pt1 | contig 13670 bp, 12 predicted proteins | sample SalPonR2_B_D2_MG_FD_185706 | JGI IMG/M metagenome (GOLD analysis project Ga0209947, IMG submission 185706) | Salt pond soil microbial communities from South San Francisco under conditions of wetland restoration - Salt Pond MetaG R2_B_D2_MG... ... | reverse complement strand
CTCCACGCCCATTGCCGAATATATCTACGGCACCGGCTGTTCGCAGGGCAAGCGCGTGCAGTGTTTCGGCGGGGCCAAGAACCACATGATCGTGATGCCCGATGCCGATATGGATCAGGCCGCCGACGCGCTGATCGGCGCAGGATATGGTGCTGCGGGCGAACGCTGCATGGCGATTTCCGTGGCCGTGCCGGTGGGCGACGAGACCGCCGACCGGCTGATCGAGAAACTGGTGCCGCGCATCGAGAAGCTCAAGGTCGGGCCCTACACGGCGGGCGACGATGTCGATTACGGCCCGGTGGTGACGGCGGCGGCCAAGGAAAAGATTCTCGGGCTGGTGCAATCGGGGCTGGATCAGGGGGCGGAACTCGTGGTCGATGGCCGCGATTTCAACTTGCAGGGTTACGAGGACGGCTTCTTTGTCGGCCCGCACCTCTTTGACCGGGTGACGCCCGATATGGACATCTACCAGCAGGAAATCTTCGGGCCGGTGCTATCGACCGTGCGCGCGGGCAGCTATGAAGAGGCGCTCAAGCTGGCGATGGACCACGAGATGGGCAACGGCACCGCGATCTTTACCCGCGATGGCGATGCGGCGCGCGATTTCGCCAACCGGATCAATATCGGCATGGTGGGCATCAACGTGCCGATCCCGGTGCCGCTGGCCTATCACACCTTCGGCGGCTGGAAGAAATCGGTCTTTGGTGATCTCAACCAGCACGGGCCGGATGCGTTCAAGTTCTACACCCGCACCAAGACCATTACCTCGCGCTGGCCGTCGGGGATCAAGGACGGCGGCGAGTTCAACTTCAAGGCGATGGACTGAACCGGGAAAGCAAGAAAGGGCGGCCAGCGCGGCCGCCCTTTTCAAGTTCGCGGTACCAATCGACTATGAGCGACGCCGCCGCGCCAGCCCGAGGCCACCCAATGCGGTGAGCAACAAAAGCCCTGCCGCCGGAAGCGGCACGACAGAGGGCTCGAAAGACACGGTCACGGATTTGAGCTTCCACGAGTCGGCATAGAAATCGTTAAACGCCCCCACGCCAAAGACATCGGTCTGAAAATCGGGGTCAAAACCCTCATACGGATTGTTCGCGCCAACCCAGATCGGGCCGATCGTGGCATCGTTGAGGCCGATATCGCCGCTGTCATCATCATCGAAGATCAGCCGGAAATCATCATAGTAATCGTAGTATCCAAACGAGATCGCCTCGATCGTGACGGCCTGGGAAAAGCTGATCTGGATGAAATCCTTCCATCCGCTGCCATCAACCGTATGGCTGTTATCACCAGACGAGTTAACAACCCCGGCCCCGCCATAATAGCGGCCGATATGAGCATCGGTGTGTAGCGTGGTACCTGTGATGATGCCGTCGGCGCTCTCGGTGAAGCCCTCGATCGAGCGTGCATCGAACCGCGCAGTCAGCCCCTCCTGTGTGAGATCAAAAAACGACGGTAGCGAGCCATAGCTCAACCCGTCATTCCCACCCAGATGAAACGTCGTGGTCGTGGCGGCAGACGCCGCCGACCCGCCAAGGGCGGCCATCAATACTATGGACTTGAAAAAATAATTCATACTTCCCCCGATAAAGCGCTAAAAACCGGCTGATCGTGCTGGGCGCGCTTTTTTACAAAGCAGATCATACATGCAGTAAAATAACGCATTCGTGATCTCGTCACAAGGTATGACGGAGCGTCATCGGGTTGAGTTGTCCATGAAATACGGGAACACTGTTTCGATTCTGGAAACCCACGCAACTCACGGAAATCAACTCAATGCGCATACACTTTTGGGTATAGCTACGGGTGTCGCGTGCCTCGCGGACCTTCTAGAATCAGGGCACGCCCCGCAGACGGGCGGCGCGCATTCAGGAGACGAAGGACGATAGCGCGACGATGCGCTTGCCGGTTTCCCTCGGAATGTGCTGAACTGTCCGCAGTCATTCGGAGGAGTATATTTCTTGGCCTATATCAGCCCCGATTTCACCATCGGCGTGGAAGAGGAATATCTTCTCGTCGATCTCGACAGCCTTGCCCTGGCCAATGCGCCCGAGGCGCTGATGACGGCGTGCGAGCAGGACCTGCAGGATCAGGTCAGCCCCGAATTCCTCAATTGCCAGATCGAGATCGGCACCCGCGTCTGCCGCAACATCGGTGAGGCGCGCGAGGATCTCAAACGCCTGCGCAGCACCGTGGCACGGCACGCGAAGGAACATAACCTCGCGCCCATTGCCGCCTCGTGCCACCCGTTTTCGGACTGGCGCAGCCAGACCCATACGGACAAGAAACGCTATAACGAGTTGCAGCACGATCTCGCGGGTGTGGTGCGGCGGATGCTGATCTGCGGCATGCATGTGCATGTCGGGATCGAGCCGCCCGACCGGCGCATCGACCTGATGAATCAGTTGAGCTATTTCCTGCCGCACATGCTGGCGCTGAGTTGCTCCTCGCCGTTCTGGCAGGGGCAGGATACCGGGCTGAGTTGCTATCGGCTGACGGTGTTCGACAACCTGCCCCGCACCGGTCCGCCACCCCGGATGGAGAGTTATGGCGAGTTCGACCGCTCGGTGCAGGCGCTGGTGGATCTGGGCGTGATCGAGGATGCGAGCAAGATCTGGTGGGATCTGCGCCCCTCGTCACGCTTTCCGACGCTGGAATCGCGGATCTGCGACGTGCAGCCCCGGCTGGAGGATGCGCTGACGCTGGCAGCATTGACGCAATCGCTGGCGCGCATGCTGTGGCGGCTGGCGATCCACAATCAACGCTGGCGGATCTATGACAGCTTCCTCGTCTCGGAAAACCGCTGGCGGGCGCAACGCTATGGGACCACCGAGGGGCTGATCGACTTCGGGAGGAGCGAGATTGTCGACATGGCCACGCTGGTCGAGGAAATTATCGAATTGGTTCAGGAGGATGCGGCGTTTTTCGAGGCGGTGGCCGAGGTTGAACATGCCCGCGACATGCTGGCGCGCGGCACCAGTTCAGAGCGGCAGCGCGCGGTCTTTGCCGCCGCCCGCACCACCGGACAGACCGAGGCCGAGGCGCTGCAATCGGTGGTGCGGCACCTGATCGAGGAATACCACGCCGACCTCTAGGCCCGGTAGCGATGACAATCCTGTGAGCGTGCGGCCCGAATGCGGCCCCGCCCCTACGCATTCGGGCGGATATTGCCTATGTATCGGCGATAATCCCGACCAAGAGGACCGAGCACAATGACATCGAACTTCACCCGCCGCACAGCCATCGCCACCGGCATCGCCGCGCTGGCCACGCCGGGCCTGCTGCGCGCGGAGACCACCGTGAACCGCCGCAATTCGTCGGCTTTCGTGACGCGGGACTGGCGCGATCACTTCGACAGTCTGGGCAAGGGCTGTATCGTGGCTGATATCGACAGCCGTGCGCTGCATTACTGGGGGCCCGATGGCGAGACTTACGCGCTGTTCCCGTCCTCGGTGCCGCTGACCGAAGAACTGACCCGGCGCGGCTATACCGAGATCGTGCGCAAGCGGGTTGGCCCCGACTGGACCCCGACGCAATCCATGCGCGAGCGCGATCCGACGCTGCCCGCCTATATGCCGCCCGGCCCGGAAAATCCGCTGGGCACCCATGCGCTCTATCTCAGCTGGCCCGCCTATCTGGTGCATGGCACGCATGACACCCGCAAGATCGGGCGGCAATCCTCCTCGGGCTGTATCGGGCTGTATAATCGGCATATCGAAGAGCTGTTCGGCATGGCGCAGGTCGGCACGCAGGTGCTCTTGCTCTGACCGCACCGCCCTTGCAAAGCATCAGCGCCCCGGGTTACCCCTCGGGGCGTTTTCTTTTGTGGCATCCGGGCCGGAGGGCGTTGCGCCTTGCAAAAGTTCTGCAATAGTTGCTAATTAAACAAGCGTTCATTTCAGCAAACAGGAGCCCGTGATGGACTTTGCCCTCAGCGAGGAACAGACCGCCATTTTCGACATGGCGCATGCCTTTGGACAGGACCGGATCGCGCCTCATGCCCGCGATTGGGAGCGCGAGGGCACCATTCCCAAGGAGCTGTGGCCGGAGATTGCCGCGCTCGGGTTCGGCGGGCTTTACGTGAGCGAAGAGGCGGGCGGCTCTGGCCTCTCGCGGCTGGATGCGACGCTGGTGTTCGAGGCACTGTCGATGGCCTGCCCGTCGGTCGCGGCGTTCCTGTCGATCCACAACATGTGCGCCAAGATGATCGACAAGTTCGGCTCGGACGAGATGAAGGCGCGGGTGCTGCCCAAGGCGATGACGATGGAAACGGTGCTGTCCTACTGCCTGACCGAACCCGGATCGGGTTCGGACGCCGCCGCGCTCAAGACCCGCGCCGAGCGCACCAATGAGGGCTACACCCTCAACGGCACCAAAGCGTTCATCTCGGGCGGCGGATATTCCGACGCTTACGTGGTGATGGTGCGCACCGGGGGCGACGGGCCCAAGGGTATCTCCACCGTCTATGTCGAGGACGGCGCAGAGGGCCTCAGCTATGGCGGTCTGGAGGATAAAATGGGTTGGCGCAGCCAGCCAACGCGGCAGGTGCAGTTTGATAATTGCAACATTCCTGCCGCTTATTTGGTCGGTGAAGAGGGCAAAGGTTTCACATATGCGATGAACGGGCTGGATGGCGGGCGACTCAATATCGCGGCCTGTTCGTTGGGTGCGGCACAGCAGGCACTCACCATGACGCTGAGCTACATGGCTGAGAGAAAGGCGTTTGGCAAACCCATCGACCAGTTCCAGGGGCTGCAATTCCGTCTTGCCGACATGGAGATCGAGTTACAGGCCGCACGCACTTTTCTGCGGCAGGCGGCGTGGAAGCTGGACAACGACACACCCGACGCAACGAAATTCTGCGCCATGGCCAAGAAATTCGTGACCGAGGCGGGCAGCCGCATCGTCAACCAGTGCCTGCAACTGCATGGCGGCTACGGCTACCTGGCCGATTACGGAATCGAGAAGCTGGTGCGCGACCTGCGGGTGCATGAAATCCTTGAAGGCACCAACGAGATCATGCGCCTGATCGTGGCGCGACAGATGCTGGCGGACCAATGAACGGTGACATTCACATTCGCAAGGAAGGCCGTACCGGACGGATCACCCTGACCCGGCCCAAGGCCTTGAATGCGCTGAGTTACGACATGGCGATGGCCATCGAGGCGGCGCTGGATGACTGGCGCGACGACGCGGAGGTGGCGCTGGTGCTGATCGACGCGGAGGGCGACAAGGCCTTTTGCGCGGGCGGCGACATTCAGCAGCTTTTCGACACCGGCCGCGCCGGGGATTTCGCCTTTGGCCGGCGGTTCTGGGCCGATGAATATCGCCTGAATGCCAAGATCGCCGAATACCCCAAACCCTATGTCGCGCTGATGCAGGGCTTTGTCATGGGCGGCGGTGTGGGCATTTCCTGTCACGGGTCGCATCGCGTTGCCTGCGAGAGCACGCAGATCGCCATGCCCGAATGCGGCATCGGTCTGGTGCCGGATGTGGGGGGCTCGCTCTTGCTGGCGCGGGCACCGGGGCGGATGGGGGAGTATCTGGGGACCTCTGGCACGCGTATGGGCCCTGAGGACGCGATATATAGCGGTTTTGCGGATGTTTACGTGCCGCAATTGAAGTGGGATGACTTGATCGCGGCATTGGTCGAGACGGGCGATCCAGCGGTGATCGACGCCGCCACCGAGACGCCTCCGACGGGCAATTTGCGCGGTATCGAGTCGCAGGTCGCCGCACATTTCGGCGGCGAGCGGTTGGGCGATATCGTCAACTCGCTGCGCGCCGAGGACAGTGACTTTGCCAAGCAAACGCTCAAGGCGCTGTCGCGCGGCTCGCCGCTGTCGATGGCCTGCGCGGTCGAGATGGTCCACCGTCTGCGCGGCCCCGGCGCGGATATCCGCCGCGCGCTTGGCCTTGAATATCGTTTCACCTATCGTGCGATGGAAGAGGGCGATTTCCTGGAGGGCATTCGCGCCGCGATCATCGACAAGGACCGCGCGCCGCACTGGCAACACGCGCTGGAGGGCCTGCCCACAACGGCGGTCTCATCCATGCTGATGCCCCTTGGGGCGGACGCACTGACATTCGAAAGGGAGGCAACGACATGAAAATCGGGTTCATCGGGCTGGGCAATATGGGCGGGCCCATGGCGGCCAATCTGGCCAAGGCCGGGCATGAGGTGACGGGCTTTGACATGGCCGACGTCAAGATCGAGGGCATCAAAATGGCGGGCAGTGCCGCTGCCGCCGCCGAGGGCGCGCGGGTGGTGATCACCATGCTGCCCAATGGCGACATCCTGCGTAAGGTGGCGGCTGAGGTGATCCCGGCCATGGAGACCGGCGCGGTGCTGCTCGATTGCTCGACCGTCGATGTCGAAAGCGCGCGCGACGTGGCCGCGCAGGCGCAAGCCGCAGGACTTTCGGCCCTCGATGCGCCGGTGTCGGGTGGCGTCGGCGGGGCTGCGGGAGGCACGCTGACCTTCATGGTGGGCGGTGACGAGGCGGGGTTTAACACCGCCCGAGAACTCTTTGATATCATGGGGAAAAAGGCGGTGCACTGCGGCCCATCCGGCAACGGTCAGGCGGCCAAGATCTGCAATAACATGATCCTTGGGGCCACCATGATCGCCACCTGCGAGGCCTTTGCGCTGGCCGACAAGCTGGGGCTGGAGCGGCAGGCGATGTTCGACGTGGTCTCGACCTCCTCGGGCTATAGCTGGTCGATGAACGCCTATTGCCCGGCCCCCGGCATCGGCCCTAACTCGCCCGCCGATAACGGCTATCAACCGGGCTTTGCCGCCGATCTGATGCTCAAGGATCTGCGCCTGTCGCAGCAGGCCGCCGAGGCGGTCGATGCCGACACGCCGATGGGCCGCGCGGCCTGTGATCTCTATGCGGAATTCGTCGAGCAAGAGGATGGCAAGGGCCGTGATTTCTCGGCAATGCTGCCGCGATTCGAGACGCGCGGACGCAGCTGATGGGATGGGTCGCGCGTGCCCCCGGCCTGCCCGTGCTGGAGCCCGACGCGGTGGCGCTGCTCGACCGGCTGACCCCGATGCGCGTGCCTGCGGGACAAGTGCTGTTTCACCCCGGTGAGACGGTCAAGGGATTCGTGATCGTGCTCGAAGGCCGGGTCGACGTGTTCCTGACCGGGGCTTCGGGGCGCGAGATGCTGCTTTACGCGGTGGAGCCGGGGCAAAGCTGCGTGCAATCCACCCTTGGGCTGATGGGCGGTGAGGATTATTCCGGCGAAGCGGTCGCGCGCGGCGAGAGCGAGATCGTGCTGGTGCCGCGCGACACGTTCCTGCATCTGATGGATCTCTCGGACGTGTTCCGCAAATTCGTGTTCGCCGCCTTCGCACAGCGCCTGCAATCCATGATGCACCTGCTGGATCGCGTTGCCTTTCAACGAATCGAGACGCGGCTGGCGCAATGCCTGCTGGAACGCGCCGAGGGCGACACGCTGAAGGCCACCCATGCCGAGATCGCGGTGATGATCGGCACCGCGCGCGAGGTGGTCTCGCGCCGTCTCGATGCGCTGGCGCGGCGCGGGATCGTGGCGCTGGATCGCGGCGTGGTGCGTATTCTCGACGCCGAAACCCTGAGCGAATTGGCCAGCCTTGATATGTGAAAACGGGGCGGCGCTGCGCGCCACCCCGTTCGAGTCATGGGCCTTGAGGATTTGAATGCCGATCAGGGACGCGGCGGCAGGATCACCCGGTCGACCACGTGGATCACGCCATTCGACTGTTTCACATCGGCGATGGTGACGTTGATCACCCGCCCGCGCTCGTCCTCGAGCATGATCTTGTCGCCCGAATAGGTCGCCTTGAGCTCGCAACCGCCGAGCGTCGGCACGATGTGCATGCCGCCATCATCGTCGATCATGCCCTTGATCGCCATGGCCATCGCATCGGCGCCGACGACGTGGCAGGTCAGTATCTGGGTCAGTTGTTTCTTGGCTTCGGGCTGCAGAAGCGCCTCGACCGCGCCGTCCTTGAGCATGCCGAAGGCGGCATCGGTGGGCGCGAACACGGTGAACGGCCCCTTGCCCTGCAACGTCTCGACGAGGCCTGCAGCCTTGACGGCGGCGACCAGCGTTTCGTGATCGGCGGAATTGACGGCGTTCTCGATAATGTTCTTTTCGGGATACATCTCGGCCCCGCCGACCATCGGGTTGTCCATCGCGGCAAGCGCCATGGTGGCGGTCAGGGCAAGCGCGCCGGTGGCTGCTAAAATCTTCTTGGCTGTCATGTCGTGTCTCCTCGGTTGGATCAAATGGCCTCCGGGCCATTGGGCCGAAGGTCACGAGGAGGCACGACACGGGGGGCGAAAGAGTTTCAGATTTTATTCGCAACCGTGTTGGAACGGTGTTGAGGTCTTCGTTTTTGGCCTGAAGCTGCCGTTGACATCTAGGACCAATGCGCGGAATCGAGGTGCCGCAGGCACCGCCGCGCAGCGCCCGACCGCCCCACCGGGCGGGCGCTTTTGCAACGTTTCAAGCCATTGAAAACGCGGGAGTGTTTGGCTGGCATAAAGTGCGGTCCACCGAGGTTGCTGCGCCCACCCGGCGGTCGGGCACCGCGCGGCTCATCTCGTTAACACCAAAGGTCCGCTTCAGGCCAAGCCCCCCCGCACCGCCCTCAGACCGGCGCCCTAGCTCTCCTGCACCGGTCCCACGGCGAGCACGTCGCCGGTCGGCGCGCCGGTCGGCGAGCCACCTTCGGGCTCGTCTGAAATCGCCAGCACGGCCCCGGCGACGCGTCCGCGCAGATCGTCTGCAACCCGCAGGATCGCTTGCGCATCCTGCGGCATCACGCCAAGCGAGACCGGCGCGTCTTCTCCGGCGATCAGCCACAGTTCCAGCGCCCGCCCCGGGGCAGCCCCCCCGGCCTCGCGATCGACAAAGAGCGCGCCAGTCGCATCATCATAGACCGCCTGCACCACGAGACTGCCATCCTCTGCCGCGATCTGCGCCACATAGGGCGGATCGACCGGCGGCACCGGCCCGCGCTCGACCAGATCGGGCAGGCCGACGGCCAGAACAAGCACCGCCGCCGCCGCGAGGCCACCGCCCCACAGCGTCAGGCGCCGCAGCCACGAGCCCCGTGCGCGGGTGTCAAACAGCCCCGCCTCGATCTGCTGCCAGACCCGGGCGGGCGGCGCTTGCGGAGTTACATCATCGGTCAGGCCCGCGAAATCCTCGGCCCATTGCGCATAGAGCGCGCGCAATTCGGGCTCGCGCACCATGCGCGCCTCGAACGCGGCCGCCTCCTCTGCCGAGAGCAGCCCGAGGGCGTATTCCCCCGCAAGGACCCGGTCGTCCCGGTCTGGCTGGTCCTGATCGCTCATCGCGTCAGACACTCCCTCAGGCTCAGCAGGCTGCGGCGCAGCCAGGTTCGCATCGTATTGAGCGGCACGTCGAACCGCGCCGCCAGATCGGCATAGGTCTCACCCCCAAGATAGGCGCGGCGCACTGCCTCTGCATGTTTGGCGGCGAGTTCCTCGAAACAGGCCACAAGGCGGCCCCGCTCGGACGCCGCGACGGCAAGGGCCTCGGGCCCTGCCGCGTCATCTGCGATCCGCTCTTCGAGTTCCGCCGGTGTCTCGGCCCGGCGCAGCTTGCGCAAGCGGTCCACCGCGCTGTTGCGGGCAATGGTGATCAGCCAGGTCATCGGGCTCAGCCCGTTGACAGTATACCTGTCCGCATTGTGCCAGACCTTGACATAGATCTCCTGCAACACCTCTTCCGCCTCCGCGCGATCGTTCAAGACACGCAGTGTCACGCCAAAGAGTTTCGCCGAGGTGGCACCATAAAGCGCCTTGAACGCGGCCCGGTCCCCCTGAGCCACGCGCGCTATCAGATTTTCGATGTCCGCGCGTGTCGTCATTCAACCGCCGAAGTCCTGTTCGCCGCCCAACCTAACACGCCTGTGCCATATGACCAGTCCTGCATCCCCTTGAGGCCAATCCAATCTTGCCCCTTCCCCTTGCCCTCACCTGCGATATGTTGCACGACGAGACGCAAATAACGACCCGATTGAAGGACCGGCGACATGGCTGACGGCACGATTGACATCAATGCGAAACCGACCGAGGAAATCTCCGTCCGCGACACCTTTGGCATCGACACGGACATGATCGTCAAGGGGTTCCCGGACCGCAGCGAGCGCGTGCCGGAATTCGATTCGACCTACAAGTTCGACCCCGACACGACGCTGGCCATCCTCGCAGGATTTTCACACAACCGCCGGGTGATGATCCAAGGCTATCACGGCACCGGCAAATCGACCCATATCGAGCAGGTCGCGGCGCGGCTCAACTGGCCCTGCGTGCGGGTCAACCTCGACAGCCATATCAGCCGCATCGACCTCATCGGCAAGGACGCGATCAAGCTGCGCGACGGCGTGCAGGTGACCGAGTTTCACGAGGGCATCCTGCCCTGGGCTCTGCGCAACCCGACCGCGATCGTGTTCGACGAATACGACGCGGGCCGCGCCGATGTCATGTTCGTGATTCAGCGCGTGCTCGAGGCTGACGGCAAACTGACGCTGCTCGATCAGAACGAGGTGATCACCCCCAATCCGTTCTTCCGCCTCTTCGCCACCGCCAACACGGTGGGTCTGGGCGACACCACCGGCCTTTACCACGGTACCCAGCAGATCAACCAGGGCCAGATGGACCGCTGGTCGCTGGTCGCGACGCTCAACTACCTGAGCCACGACGCCGAGACCGCGATCGTGCTGGCCAAGAACCCGCTCTACAACACCGCCGAGGGGCGCAAGACCGTGAGCCGCATGGTGACCGTGGCCGATCTGTCGCGCACCGCCTTCATGAATGGCGAATTGTCGACCGTCATGAGCCCCCGCACCGTGATCGCCTGGGCGCAGAACGCCAATATCTTCCGCAATGTGGGCTATGCGTTCCGCCTGACCTTCCTCAACAAATGCGACGAGTTGGAGCGCCAGACCGTGGCGGAATTCTACCAGCGCTGCTTTGACGAGGAACTGCCGGAAAGTGCGGCGAATGTGAGCGTGCAGTAAAGCCGCGTCTGGGACATCATGAACAAACCCTCCGACAACCCCGCCGATCCGTTCAAGAAGGCGCTCGCCAATGCCACCAAGGTGATGGCCGACGACACCGATCTGACGGTCAGCTACTCGGTCGATCCGGCGGGGATTTCGGGCGATGCGATGCGCCTGCCGCAGGTCAGCCGCCGGATGAGCCGCGAGGAAGTGCTGATTGCGCGCGGCACCGCCGATGCGCTGGCGCTGCGGCACAAGTTCCACGATGCCGCCCTGCACAGCCGCTATGCCCCGCCCGGCGACATGGCCCGCGATCTCTACGAGGCGATGGAAACCGCCCGCTGCGAGGCCGTGGGCGCGCGCGAGATGCCCGGCACCGCCACCAATATCGATGCCAAGATCGCGCAGGACGCGACGCGCCTGGGCTTCGAGCAGATCACCAATTCCGCCGACGCCCCCCTGCCCGCCGCCGCCGGTTACCTGATCCGCCACCTCGCCACCGGGCGCGACATGCCAAAGGGCGCGCAGAACGTGATGGAGCTGTGGCGCGGCTTTATCGAGGAGCAGGCGGGCGGCACTTTGGAAAACCTGCAGGACACGCTTGCCGATCAGACCGCCTTCGCCAAGTTCGCCCGCCGGATCATCGAGGATCTGGGCTATGGCGATCAGTTGGGCGAGGACCCCGATAGCGCCGAGGACGATCAGGAGGATGACGCCGAGGAGACCGGCGAAGAGCAGGAAGAGCCCGACAGCAGCGGTCAGGATGACAGCGACGAGGAAGAGGCCGAGGCCGACCCCGAGCGCAGCCAGGACGAGCAGCAGGATGCGCAACAGGCGCAGGTCAGCATGGACGAGATGTCCGACGAGGACATGGACGAGGAGACAGAGCTGCCCGAGGGCGAGGCCCCGCTGGAGCCGCCCGCACCGCAGCCGATCTCGGACGCCGACCCCAATTACATCGTCTACAACACCGAGCATGACGAGGAAATCCGCGCCGAGGATCTGGCCGACCCGGTGGAGCTGGAACGCCTGCGCGCCTATCTCGATCAGCAGCTTGAGCCGCTGAAGGGTGCTGTGTCACGTCTCGCCAACAAGCTGCAACGCCGTCTTCAGGCGCAGCAGAGCCGCAGTTGGGAATTCGACCGCGAGGAGGGCATTCTCGATGCTGGGCGTCTGGCCCGCGTGGTCGCCAACCCCACCACACCGCTCAGCTTCAAGGTGGAGAAGGATACCGAGTTCCGCGATACCGTGGTGACATTGCTGCTGGACAATTCCGGCTCGATGCGCGGGCGGCCGATCTCCATCGCCGCGATCTGCGCCGATGTGCTTGCGCGCACGCTGGAGCGGTGCTCGGTCAAGGTCGAGGTGCTCGGCTTCACCACCCGCGCCTGGAAAGGCGGGCAGAGCCGCGAGAAATGGCTGGCCGAGGGGCGGCCGCAACTGCCCGGCCGCCTGAATGATCTGCGCCATATCGTCTACAAATCCGCCGACGCGCCGATGCGCCGGACACGCGACAATCTCGGCCTGATGATGAAAGAGGGGCTGCTCAAGGAAAATATCGACGGCGAGGCGCTGGAATGGGCGCATAAGCGCATTGTGGCCCGCAAGGAGGCGCGCAAGATCCTGATGGTGATTTCCGACGGCGCGCCGGTCGATGACAGCACGCTGAGCGTGAACCCCGCCAATTACCTTGAGAAACACCTGCGCGACGTGATCGCCATGGTCGAACGCCGCAAACAGGTGGAACTTCTGGCCATCGGCATCGGCCATGACGTGACCCGCTACTATGACCGCGCGGTGACGATCACCGATGCCGATCAACTGGCGGGCGCGATGACCGAGCAACTGGCCGCGCTCTTCGACAGCGACCCGCGCGCACGGGCGCGGATGATGGGGATCAGGAAGGCGGTCTGAGGGCGGGTTTCGGCCTGAAGCTGCCGTTGCCGTGAGCCGCGCATCGACGGGCCGTGGTGCGGCGATCCAACCTCAGTTTTGTAGCGCTTTATATTAGCCAAATCCGAAAAACATCAGAGCGCAGAGCAGGTTGCAGCGAAATCGCCGTGCCGGGGGGGGCCGGCGATGCGCGGCTGCCTTCGGCCGCGTTTCGCGCAGGTGCTTCAATCAGATGGCAGCTCAAGGCCGACATCACCACCCGCCCTGCCCCGTTCAAGTACCCCCAGCCTGGCCCGTCACGGACCGGCGCACCATGTCCCAGTAGACCGCCTCGACCTCGGCCAGCGACAACCGGCCCTTTTCGCGGAACCAGGTGTTCACCCCCGTCAGCATGGCAATCAGCGCCATGCTGGCGATGCGCGGCTCGGTGACCACCATCACGCGCGCCTCGGCACCGGCCCGGAGGATCGCCTCGAGCCGCGTCTCATATTCGCGCCGCAAGCCCTCGATCAGCTCGAAATTCTCCGGGCTGAGATTGCGCAACTCCATGTAGGACACAAAGACCGCCTCGGCACGGCTGGTGTTGAAGCGGATGTGAAACCGGGTGAACGCCTCAAGCTGCGCCATCGCGCCGCCCGCCTGCGGGGCTTCGGCATCCCAGGCCGCCAGCAGGTCCTCCATATGGGTGCGCATCAGATCAAACAGCAGCGTCTGCTTGTCCGGTGTGTAATTATAGAGCGCCCCGGCCTGC
>Ga0209947_1001515_pt1 | contig 13709 bp, 13 predicted proteins | sample SalPonR2_B_D2_MG_FD_185706 | JGI IMG/M metagenome (GOLD analysis project Ga0209947, IMG submission 185706) | Salt pond soil microbial communities from South San Francisco under conditions of wetland restoration - Salt Pond MetaG R2_B_D2_MG... ... | reverse complement strand
AGGGCCGGATCGACCGTGCTTCGGCGCATCTCGCGGAGCTTCTGCCCGCGGCCCTGCCCGGGAGTGTGGCAGATCTTGGCGCGGGCTGGGGCTACCTCTCGGGCGCCATTCTTGCCCGCGAGGGGGTGGAAACGGTCCATCTTGTCGAGAACGACCGGGTGGCGCTGGAAGCTGCACGGCGAAATCTCGACGATGGCCGGGCGGTGTTTCACTGGGCCGACGCGACGCGCTGGAGCGCCCCCGCATTGCTGGACCACGTGGTGACGAACCCGCCGTTCCATGCCGAGCGAAAGGCCGAGCCCGAGCTTGGGCGGGCCTTCATCCGCGCGGCGGCGGCGATGCTCAAGCCGAAGGGCGGGCTCTGGCTTGTGGCAAATCGACACCTTCCCTATGAAGCCGCCCTTGAAGGAACGTTTCGCGAGTTGCACGAGGTGGGCGGCGACCCGGGGTTCAAGGTGATCCACGCCACCCGCCCGCGCGCCGGCCACCGAACGGGAAAGACACGATGACACTCGCGATCACCGGAAAGACCGCCGTGGTGACCGGCGCGGCAAATGGTGTCGGTCTGGCCATCGCCCGGCATTTCGTCGAGCGTGGCGCGAACGTGATGTTCGCCGACATGGACGAGGGGCGGCTCCAGTCGGAACTCGGCGACGTCAAGGACGAGAAGGGGGCAGCGCGCTACTTCGCCGGTGATCTCCGCGAGAAGCTCGCCCGGGCCAATCTTCTGTCGGCGACCCTTGACGCCTTCGACCGCGTGGACGTGCTGGTCAACGCTTCGCGCCAGGTCGAGGTTTCCGACCCGCTCGACCCGAAGGCCGACAAGGTCGAGGCGTTGCTGGCCACGAACCTTATGATCTCACTCAGGATGACCCAGCTCTTCGCGAAGAAGATGATCCGGCAGGGCGAGGAGGAGAGCACCGAGGAGGAAGCGCGCCCGTCGGGTTCGATCATCAACCTCTCGTCGATCGCCGCGCGTCGAACGGTGCCGGAGATGCTGGCCTACTCGGTGAGTTCAGCCGCCCTCGACCAGCTCACGCGTTCCATGGCCGTGACGCTCGCGCCGCACCGGATCCGGGTGAACGCCATCGCGCTCGGCTCGGTCATGTCGGCCTCTCTTCAGGGTGCGCTCCGCGATGAGGACGTTCATCGTCAGTCCATCGTCGATCATACACCGCTCGGTCGGATCGCGGGGGCCGGCGAACTGGCGGAAGTGGCGCAGTTTCTCGCCTCGGACGGGTCGGGCTTCATGACGGGGCAGGTGCTGACCGTCGATGGCGGGCGGACACTGCTCGATGCGGTCGACGCGCCTGTCCACTGACGTTGACAGGTCGGTCCGGGGTTGATCTGTCGCAAGGAAGCACGGCCCGGCTGCTGCGAAAGCTCGGCAAGCGCAAGGGAGGGAAGGCGTGACCGAACAATTCGACGAGAGAAAGACACGGGCCGCGGGCTGGTTCCGCCAGCTGCGTAACGAGATCGTGGAGGCCTTCGAGGGGCTGGAAGACAGCCATGCCGATGGCCCGCTCTCGGACGCCGAGCCGGGCCGCTTCGAAGTGACCGAGACGCGCCGCACGTCCGAGGATGGCTCGGATGCAGGCGGAGGCCTCATGAGCGTGATGCGCGGAGGCCGGGTGTTCGAGAAGGTCGGGGTCAACGTCTCGACCGTCTACGGAACGCTCGGCGAGCGGGCGCAGAATGCGATGGCCGCGCGCAAGGGCATTCCCGGCATGGCCGACGATCCCCGCTTCTGGGCCTCGGGCATCAGCCTGGTGGCGCACATGCAGAACCCGCATGTGCCCGCGGTGCACATGAACACGCGGATGTTCTGGACCCCGCATGCCTGGTGGTTCGGCGGTGGCTCCGACCTCAACCCATGTCTTGAATACGACGATGACACAGCGCATTTCCACGCCGTCCAGAAGGCGCATTGCGATCCGCACGGGGCCGAGATCTATCCGAACTACAAGGACTGGGCGGACGAGTATTTCTACATTCCGCACCGGGGCCGGGCGCGCGGTGTGGGCGGCATCTTCTTCGACGATCGCAACACGGGGGACTGGGAGAAGGACTTCGCGCTGACGCAGGACGTGGGCCGGGCGTTTCTAAAGGCGTTTGTTCCGCTGGTCGAAAAGCGCCGGGTGCAGGTCTGGTCGGAAGCGGACAAGGAGGCTCAGCTCGTTCACCGCGGTCTCTATGCCGAATACAACCTCGTCTACGACCGGGGCACGAAATTCGGCCTCGAGACCGGGCACGACGCAAATGCGGTGCTCATGAGCCTTCCGCCAGTCGCGAAGTGGATCTGAGTCTCAGGGGTCCGGCGCTGGGATGAACCTGCCGTCGTTGCCACCGTAACGCTGGTGACCGCCCCGAAGAATGCTGGGGCCGTCGCCGCGCTGCGCGTCTCCGCCACCATTGAAGAGCGCGCCGAGCGTGGCGAGGAGCCCGAGCTTCTCCTCCACGCCCGACTGGTGCTCGGTGAAGGTCGCGCCGTAGGTGCCGACGAGGTCTTCGTCTTCGAGTCGTGACCCCCTGGGCCCCACCGAATAGAGACTGGCCGTGGCGTAATAGGAAATTGTGCCGTCGCCGTTCAGCCTGCCCTCGCGGAGTTCGAGGTCGGCGATGACGCAATTGCCCCGCTTCTCCCGCGATCTGTCGCAGGCGCGTTCGATTTCCTGATAGAGCGTGCGCTTGGCCGCGTCGCGGCCTTCGGGCGGGACGGCGATGCCGCCCTCGGCCGGAAGCCGAAGCCGGGCGCGGTAGAGGTCGCGGGGGCCCTCGACGGTGGTGTCGCCGAGTGCATGGTCGGGGAGGTAGCCCACGACCGCCTCGATTTCGAAGACGCCGTCCTCTGAGGTCTCGTCGACGGTGGCCGAAGACACCGCACAGGCCCGCCCGATGGTCTCGAGCACCACCGGGCATTCCTTCTCGAGGGCCCGCCGCGAGGCTCTGGCCAGGACCCAGAGCTCCTCGAACTCGGGGTCCGGCCTCGTCTCTCCCTCGTTCAGGAGATCGGCGAGAGCGAGGGTTTCGGTGTATGTGATCGATCGGCGTCGGGTGAACCTGTCCTCGACGAAGAGCGCGTCGATCTCGCGGCCCTCCCCGAAGCTGCCCCAGACGTCGAGGACCCGGCCGCCGGCATCGGCGATGGGACCGGGGACCGAAGTTTCGCCGGACATCGCGTTCTCGACCTTCGCCTGCATGCCGAGCGCGCCGAGGTTGATCGCCAGAAGCGGGATGCCGAAGATCACGAAAACCGCCCCGGCGAGGATCAGACGCCACTTCATTGCCGACGCTCCATGGGTGCCGGGTTGACGATGGAGAGGTCGCCTCCCGCGGCGGCCTCGGCGAGCGCGTAGCGGCGCCGGGCGAGATCCGCCTCGCGCTCGCGCGCCGGGGCGGCGTAGAGCAGGGGGCCTTCGTGGGCGATGATGCGGGCGCCGGTCAGCGGCCTGTAGGTCGCGCGGACCTCGGGCGAGGCGGGCAGGGGTCCGACGAGCATGTGGTTCGCCGCGAAGGCGCCGACAGTGCCGGGCTCCGAGGCTTCGCCGAACGTCGCCGCGAACCACCTGTCATAGGCGGTGTGGCGGGCGGCGGATTTTTCTTCGAAGTCGCCGCCGGCTGCGCCGGGACGGTTGAACATGTCCCACCAGGGCTGTGCCGCGCGCCATGGCTGCGGCGCGCAGTCTTCGGCAATCTCGAGAAAGGTGACGGTTGTCTCGGGTGTCAGAGGATGGACTGCGTTGCCGGGGTTGCCGACGACGACGACGTCAGCGACTTCGACGCCCGTCGTGGCGTGGAGGTTCCACACGACCGGTCGGCCCGCGGCCTGGAGGACGAGGTAGAGCGGCGCGCTTTCGTCGGTCAGGACGATGTTGACGACAGGCACCGGCCGGCTCTCGCCCGAAGGGCGTTCGTCGGCGGGATCGTCGGAGCGCTGGAGGTTCGCTATGAAGTTCTTCGCGCCGGCGGAGAGATCGCGCACGGTTACGGCGTGATAGCCCGACGGCTGCAATCCCTCGAACACCTGCACCTTGACGAGCTTCTCGCCGGCCGCGCGGCCGGGGGCGGTGCAGCCTGCTTCCGCGGCGCGTTCCATGACCTCGATCGGGGTTTCGAGGGATTGTTTCATCGGCACACCGGCGAGGGCCGACTGGACGAGGTGCATCTCGTCGCCGGGTCCGATCAGCCCCGGGTGCTCGACCTTCCAGCCGTAGAATTCCGCACTGCGGGTTTTCTCGGGGTCGGTGACGAGCCGATCATCCGACGGCCCACCGGCGCTGCGCATCTGGCCGCCATTGCCGAAGGCGATGCCGAAGGCGGACGCGAAATCGCCGAGGGAGGGCGCTGCGGTCTCGCTATTGTCGGGAAGGTCCTTCCCGTCGGCCATCTCGCCCGTGGTCGAGGTGAAAACGACGAGGCCGATAGCCCCCGCCAGAAGACCGAACATGATACCCTTGAAGCCCATCGCGCCGCTCGCTCCGCTTGCACCCGGCCCTCACTAGACGCGGGGTTGGGCAAGAAAATGGCGGCTTCCGGGCTATCCCCTGATCGCTTCGAGCAAACGGTGGACGTTCTCGGGGTCGGCGTCGGGCGTGATCCCGTGGCCGAGGTTGAAGATATGCGGCCCGCCCGAGAAGGCGTCGACGATCCGGCGGGCCTGGCTGACGAGTTCGTCTCCGCCGGTGACCATGAGCTTGGGGTCGAGATTGCCCTGAACGCAGCCGTCGCGCTGGACATGGGCGACGGCCCAGTCGAGATCGACCTTCGTGTCGAGGGCGACGCAATCGGCGCCCGTGGCCTTCGCGAAGCCCTCGTAGCGGTCCTTCGCCTCGCGCGGGAAGGCGATGACGGGGATGCCGGGATGGCGGGCCTTCAGTTCGCCGATGATGCGCTTGGCCGGTTCCAGCGCGTAGGCATCGAAGTCCGCGCCCTCGAGAGAGCCCGCCCAGCTGTCAAAGAGCTTCACCACCTCCGCGCCGGCCTCGATCTGTTTCGAGAGGTATTCGATGGTCGCTTCGGTGATCCGTTCCATGAGCCCCTCGAAAGTGGCCCTGTCCGCGGCCTTCAGCGCATGGGCCGGGCCCTGATCGGGGGTGCCGCGCCCGGCGATCATGTAGGTCGCGACCGTCCACGGCGCGCCCGCAAAGCCGATGAGCGTGGTCTCTTCGGGAAGTTCGCGTGTCAGGATGCGTACCGTCTCGTAGATGGGGTCGAGCGTGTCGTGGATGGCGCTGGCGGGCTTCAGCGCGGCGAGGCCGTCGGGGCCGGTGATCGTCGAGAGTCGCGGACCCTCTCCGGTGACGAACCACAGGTCCGCTCCGAGCGCCTGGGGAACGAGCAGGATGTCGGCGAAGAGGATCGCCGCGTCGAAGCCGTAACGGCGGATCGGCTGGAGCGTGACTTCGGCGGCGAGTTCGGGATTGTAGCACAGCGACAGGAAGTCGCCGGCTTTCGCCCGCGTCGCCCGGTATTCAGGCAGGTAGCGGCCCGCCTGCCGCATGAGCCAGACCGGGGGGACCTCCTGTCTCTCGCCGCGGAGCGCCTTGAGGATCGTCTTGTCTTGGCCCATGGTTTCCCCCGCCCTTCGAATGCCCCGAGGGGTCTCCCGGAGGTAAGGAAATGTCAAGCCGGATGGACATTGTCACCCCCCCTGCGGCTTGCTAGGGCTGGTCCATGACGATTGACCTGCCCAGCCCCGCCAAGACGCTGAAGATCGGCACGAGAGGCTCGCCCCTCGCGCTCGCCCAGGCCCACGAGACCCGGGCGCGGCTCATCGATGCGTTCAGCCTCGCCGAGGACGCGCTCGAGATCGTCATCATCAAGACGACCGGCGACATGGTTCTCGACCGGCCTCTGAAGGAGATCGGCGGCAAGGGGCTCTTCACCAAGGAAATCGAGGAGGCGCTGCTCGACGGACGCATCGACATCGCCGTTCATTCGATGAAGGACATGCCGGTGGCCCAGCCACCGGGGCTTGCGCTGGACTGCTACCTGCCGCGGGAGGACGTGCGCGACGCCTTCGTTTCGCCGGACGCCGGAAGCCTTGCCGAACTCGCTGCGGGCACGAAGGTGGGCACGTCGAGCCTGCGCCGGCGTGCGCAGCTTCTCAACAAGCGGCCCGACCTCGAGGTCGTGGAGTTTCGCGGCAACGTCCAGACCCGGCTGAGAAAGCTCGGCGACGGCGTGGCGGCGTGTACATTTCTCGCCATGGCGGGGCTCAACCGGCTCGGCATGGCCAAGATCGTCACGGCCCCCCTCGCACCCGAGGACATGCTGCCGGCGGTCGCGCAGGGCGCTATCGGGATCGAGCGTCGCACGGACGATTCACGCGCCGCGAGCTTGCTGGAGGCGCTGCACGACGGGCCGACGGGGCGCCGTCTCGCCGCTGAACGGGCGTTTCTCGCCGCGCTCGACGGCTCCTGCGAGACCCCGATCGCGGGGCTTGCGGAGCAGGACGGCGGCACGCTGCGGCTTCGGGGCGAAATCCTGAGGCCCGATGGTTCGGAATCCCATTTCGACGACTGGTCGGCGCCGGTGGAGGATGCCGCCAGTCTGGGCGAGGGCCTCGCGCGGGACTTGTTGTCGCGCGCCGGCGAAGGCTTCTTTGACTGGCGGGCGGCCTGAGTGGGCTCAGATCGCCGGGCTGTGCGAAGCCTGGTTCATCGCATAGACGTCGAACGAACGTGCGATGAGGCGTGCCAGCGGCAGGGCGTCGGGCTTGATCGACATCCCCTCGGAAGTTGAAAAGACCATCGGCCGGAACGCTTCGTCGAGCGTCCCGAGCAGCGCGATGACGTCCGCCTTGGCATGTCCCCGCCGCCGTGCGAGTTCGCCCGCGTCGACCCGGTGAAAGCACATCAGCGCCTCGATGACATCGGCCCTCAGACGGTCGCCCTCGGTGAATCTGTGCCCGCGCGCCACGGCGAAACGGCCATCCCGTATCGCGGCGGTGTATTCCGAAGTCGAGGCCGCGTTCTGGGCGTAACCGCCCGGGTAGCGCGAGATCGACGAGGCACCGATGCCGATGAGCGTCTCCGACTGGTCGTCGGTGTAGCCCTGGAAGTTTCGCCGCAAGGTCTCGTTGGCGGCCGCGACCGCGAGCCCGTCTTCGGGCTTGGCGAAGTGGTCTATGCCCACCGAGACGTAACCGTCGGCCTCGATCAGGCGCGATGCGGTCTCGAAGAGCCGCAACCGTTCGGCGGGGTCGGGCAGCCTGTCGGCTGGAATGAGGCTTTGACGCCGCGCCATCCAAGGCACGTGGGCATAGCCGTAAAGCGCGATCCGGTCCGGCGAGAGCGAAAGCACCTTCATCACGCTTTCGGTCATGCGCGCCTGGGACTGACCCGGAAGCCCGTAGAGAATATCGGTGTTGACGCTTCCGACACCGGCGGCGCGCAACTGTTCGACCGCCCGCCTGGTGACGTCGAAGGTCTGGCTTCTGCCGATGATCTCCTGCACTTCGGGGTCGAAATCCTGCACCCCGATGGAGGCGCGGTTCATGCCCGCGAGGGCCAGTGCCTCGATTCGCTCGGCGTCGATCTCGTTGGGGTCGATCTCCACGGAGAATTCCGCGCCGGGGGCCAGCGGAGCGGTCTCGAAGATCGAACGGGCGAGCGATTCGATCAGCGGTGCGTCGAGGATCGACGGAGTTCCCCCGCCCCAGTGCAATCGCGACAGTTTGACGCCCTCGGGCAGGTTGCCCGCGATGATCTGAAGCTCCTGGGCCAGCGTGCGCACGTAGGTACCCACCGGACCCAGCGTCGACGTTCCCTGAGTGCGGCAGGCACAGAACCAGCACAGCCTTCGGCAAAAGGGAATGTGCGCGTAAAGCGAGATTTCCGCCCCGGGCTCGATCCCCGTGATCCAGTCGGCGACGACTGGTGCGCCGACATCGTTATTGAAGTGATTGGCCGTCGGGTAGCTCGTGTAACGGGGTACACGCGCGTCGAAAAGACCGAGTCTGCGGAGTTGCGTAAGCCTATCCATGGTGGTCTAGTAAACCTGAATTGACACCTTTACTTTGACTAGGATCAAACAGGATTGCGCGCGAGCCGATGCACCACAGTGTTCCGGATCTGAAGAGTTGTCGGGATTGCCCGATACGTCACAGGGCCGTCTGTGCCCGCTGCGAACCCGACGAGCTCGAGCGGCTCGAGGAAGTCAAGTACTACAAGACCTACGAGGCCGGTCAGACGATCATCTGGGCGGGCGACCGTCTGGAGTTCGTGGCCTCGGTTGTCACCGGCGTGGCGACGCTCAGCCAGACGATGGAGGACGGCCGCAAGCAGATGGTCGGCCTTCTGCTGCCGAGTGACTTCATCGGCCGTCCCGGCCGCGAGACCGCCTCGTTCGATGTCGTCGCGGTGACCCAGATCGTGATCTGCTGCTTCCGGCGCAAACCGTTCGAGGACCTGTTGGTCTCCACGCCTCATGTCAGCCAGCGGTTGCTGGAAATGGCGCTCGACGACCTCGACGCGGCACGCGAGTGGATGCTGCTGCTCGGCCGCAAGACCGCGCGGGAAAAGATCGCGAGCCTCATCTCGATCATCGCGCGGCGCGACGAAAGGGCAAAGGAGGCCTCGTCGAAGGGCAAGCCCCTCACCGTCGCGCTGCCGCTGACCCGGGAAGCGATGGCGGATTACCTCGGTCTGACGCTCGAGACGGTGAGCCGGCAGATATCGGCACTCAAGCGCGAGGGCGTGATCACCCTCGAAGGCAACCGGCACATCGTCATTCCCGATTTCCAGGCGTTGATGGACGAGACCGGAGACGATTCCGACGGTGGCATGCTGTTCTAGCCGATTCAGTGGGCCATGATGACGGGAACGCTTGCTTCCTCGAGGATATCCCGCGTCGCGCCTCCGAAGATCGCCTCGCGAAAACGCGAATGTCCGTAGCCCCCCATCACAAGAAGGTCGCCGCTGACGTCATTCATGTGTCGCATGAGCACCTCGGACACTTTCGGCATCGTCTTCGCCAGCACGGTTATGTCGGGCCGCACGCCCTTTCGCGAAATCGCCTCGGCGAGGGCGCCGCCGGGATCGGATCGGTTGGCACCGTGGCTCGGCGGGTCGATGACGACGATGTTGACCGATTTCGCCTTCTGGATGATCGGCATCGCGCCGCGAATGGCGGCGAGAGCCTCTGCGCTGTCGTTCCAGGCGATGACAACATTCTCGCCCTTCACCGCATGGTCATGTCCGGGCGGGACGACGAGCACCGGAGAACGTGTTCCGAAGAGCGCGGCCTCGGCAATCGCGGCATCGTCCGCCATGCGGCCCTCGCCGTAGGGCTTGGGCAGCACTATGAGGTCGGCGAACTGCGCCTGGCGAGCGACAGTCGCTCCGACCGCCCCGATCTGGATCGCATAACCTTGCGCTTCCCAGCCGAAGGGCCGGCCTGACAGCATCTTCTCGACGGCCTTGTAGGTCTTTTCGGCGTCTTCCTGGGCCGCTGCGATGGCTTCCTGGACGGCGATCGCATTGGCGCCCGCGAAATGGGTGCCGAGTTCGATACGGTCGATCCCGAGGCAGATCGCGTCGAGATGTCCGCTTGCGGCCTCTGCGAACGCAGCCGCGGTTTCCACCGCGGACCGGTCGGCCACGGCATCGCGGACCACGGTGGCGATTGTCGAATAGCTCATGGCGCGCTCCTGAATCTTATCTGTTTCGACCCTTGCACCCGCAATCAGCACCTGTCCTTGACGCCCGTCAACAGATCAGCGGCAACCCGTTGACATGGATCAAGGAGCGCGGCTCCACCTCGGGCCAGAGAGAGGGGGCCGAAGTCCGTCCAACGAGGAGAGGGATTCGGCGCAAGGGAAAGGGACGCGGAATGTGGGATTACGTTAAGCTCGCGCTTCTTGGGGCCATCGTCGTATTCGCGGCGATCGCAGCCAATTTCGCGCGCGACCTCGCCTTTCAGGTCCATGCCATCCTGATCATGCTGGTCGCGGGTGGGATGTTTCTGTGGCAACTCCGCCGGACGGATGAACCGAAGCCGGTGATCGACCAATCGAGCTACATGGACGGGGTCATCCGCTACGGCGTGGTCGCGACCGCCTTCTGGGGCGTCGTCGGCTTCCTCGTGGGGGTCGTCATCGCCTTCCAGCTCGCCTTTCCCCAGCTCAATTTCGAGTGGGCGCAGCCTTTCGGCAACTTCGGCCGGCTTCGTCCCCTTCACACATCGGCGGTGATCTTCGCCTTCGGCGGCAACGCGCTGATCTGCACCTCGCTCTATGTCGTCCAGCGCACCTCGGCTGCGCGGCTCTGGGGCGGCAACCTCGCCTGGTTCGTCTTCTGGGGCTACCAGCTCTTCATCGTGCTCGCGGCCACGGGCTACCTGCTCGGGGCGACGCAATCGAAGGAATACGCCGAGCCCGAATGGTACATCGACCTCTGGCTGACGGTGGTCTGGGTCGCCTATCTCGCCGTCTTTCTCGGCACGATCATCAAGCGCAAAGAACCCCACATCTACGTGGCGAACTGGTTCTACCTTTCCTTCATCGTCACCGTGGCGATGCTGCACATCGTCAACAACCTCTCTGTCCCGGTCTCGATCTGGGGCTCGAAGTCGGTGCAGGTGTTCTCCGGTGTGCAGGACGCCATGGTGCAGTGGTGGTACGGCCACAACGCCGTGGGCTTCTTCCTGACCGCGGGCTTCCTCGGCATGATGTACTACTTCGTGCCGAAGCAGGCCGAACGGCCGGTCTACAGCTACAAGCTGTCGATCATCCACTTCTGGGCGCTGATCTTCCTCTACATCTGGGCCGGTCCGCACCACCTGCACTACACCGCACTGCCGGACTGGGCCTCCACCCTCGGCATGGTGTTCTCGATCGTGCTCTGGATGCCCTCCTGGGGTGGCATGATCAACGGCCTCATGACCCTCTCGGGGGCGTGGGACAAGCTCAGGACCGACCCGATCATCCGGATGATGGTGATCTCCATCGGCTTCTACGGCATGTCGACCTTCGAAGGCCCGATGATGTCGATCAAGGCCGTCAATTCGCTGTCGCACTACACCGACTGGACCATCGGCCACGTGCACTCGGGTGCGCTCGGCTGGAACGGGATGATCACCTTCGGCGCGCTCTACTTCCTCGTGCCGCGGCTCTGGAACCGGGCGTCGCTCTACTCGCTGCCGGCCGTCAACTGGCACTTCTGGCTCGCGACCATCGGCATCGTGCTCTACGCGGCGTCGATGTGGGTGACCGGCATCATGGAAGGCCTGATGTGGCGTGAAGTCGACGCGAACGGCTTCCTCGTGAACAGCTTCGCCGACACCGTGGCCGCCAAATTCCCGATGTACGTGGTCCGGGGCCTCGGCGGGGTTCTCTACCTCACCGGCGCGATCATCATGTGCTGGAACCTCTGGATGACCGTCCGGGCCGCGCCTCAGCGCGCGGTCTCGAGCGCGATCCCGGCAGAATAAGGAGGGCCGACAGAATGGCTCAGGACAAGGAACCCATGCCCACGTCGGCGACGGGTGTCGGCGACCGGCCCGTCAGGAAATCGATCCTCGACCGGCACAAGGTGCTCGAAAAGAACGCCACGCTCCTGCTCGTCGCGTCCTTCGTGGTCGTGACGGTCGGGGGAGCGGTGGAAATCGTGCCGCTCTTCTATCTCGAGAACACGATCGAGGAAGTGGAGGGCGTACGGCCCTACAGCCCGCTGGAGCTTACCGGTCGGGACATCTATATCCGGGAGGGCTGCTATGTCTGCCACTCCCAGATGATCCGGCCGATGCGCGACGAGGTGGAGCGCTACGGGCATTACTCGCTGGCCGCGGAATCGATGTACGATCATCCGTTCCAGTGGGGCTCGAAGCGGACCGGGCCGGACCTCGCCCGAGTGGGTGGACGGTACTCGGACGAATGGCATGTCGACCACTTCACCGACCCCCAGTCGGTCGTGCCCGAAAGCGTGATGCCGAAATACGCCTTCCTGAAAGACCAGTTGATCGACGGCGAATACGTGGCCGACCTCATGTCCACCCATCGTTTCATCGGTGTGCCCTACACAGATCAGATGATCGAGCTCGCCCGTGCGGACTTCCGCGATCAGGCCGACCCGATGAGCGACTTCGACGGACTGCTCGAACGCTACCCGGGCGCGCAGGTCAGAAACTTCGACGGCGAGCCCGGGATATCGGAAATGGACGCGCTCATCGCCTACATGCAGATGCTGGGCACCCTGGTCGACTTCTCGACCTTCACACCCGACGCGAGCCGGTGAGGGGGAAAGATGGCAGAACCGACACTCTTGGAACAGATCTGGGAGAACAAGACCCTTGTCTGGCTGTTCGGCGCTTTTGTGGTGGCCGTCCTGTTCACCTTCCGGCCCGGGAGCAGAAGGGTACATCGCGACACCTCCGAGATACCTTTCCGGCATGAAGACAGACCTGCGCCCGCTGAGGGCGACGACAAACCAGCCACGGAGCGGCGCTCCGACGGCGATTCGGAGGAGGCGCGCCAATGAGCGACAGCCCTGAAAAGAAAAACGAAGAGGGCTATGGCACGACGGGCCACAGCTGGGACGGTATCGAGGAATGGAACAACCCCCTGCCGAGGTGGTGGGTCTGGACCTTCTACGTGACGATCATCTGGGCGGTGCTCTATACGATCGCCTACCCCGCGTGGCCGCTGGTGAGCACCGCGACATCGGGTCTTCTGGGCTACTCGTCGCGCGCCGAGGTCGAGGAGCAGATCGGCGAAGTGGCCGCGCGGAATGCCGCCATTACCGAGCGGCTCGCCTCCGTCGATCTCGCGGCGCTTTCCGACGACACCGAATTGCAGACCTTCGCGGTGAATGCCGGTGCTTCGGTCTTCCGCAGCCATTGCTCGCAATGCCATGGCTCGGGCGCGGCCGGGGTCGCGGCTTCAGGCTATCCGAACCTCCTCGACAATGCGTGGCTCTGGGGCGGGCAGATCGAGGAGATCGCCTATACCGTTCGCCACGGCATCCGAAACGAGCAGTCGTTCGACGCGCACTGGTCGGAGATGACGGCCTTCGAGGGGCTGATCAGCGACGAGGAAATTGCCCAGGTGGTCAACCACGTGCTCGCGATTTCCGGGCAGGAGCATGATGCCGCCCTGGCGGAAGAGGGCGAACTGGTGTTCCTCGACAATTGCGCGGCCTGCCACGGCGACAACGGCGAGGGCAATCACGACCTGGGCGCGCCAACCCTCAATGACGCGATCTGGCTTTACGGTGGCGACCCCGAAACCATCGAGGAGACCGTCCGGTACTCCCGCTTCGGTGTGATGCCCGCCTGGTCGGAGGAATACCGTGGGGCCGCCGGCCTCACGGATGCCGAGGTCAACGCGGTCGCCGCCTATGTGCACCAGCTCGGTGGCGGCGAGTGACGACGATCTGAGACCCTGAGGGGGCACCGCCCCCGAAGGTAGCACCGGCCCCGGATCCTGTTCGCGCAATCCTCCGGGGCCGGTCGCGTTTCTTGCCTCAGGGCAGTATTCACATGCATCTGTCATCGTCTTCGCGGACGTGGGTCACGCAAGGTGAGTGACGAGCGGGAAAACCGGTCAGGACGGCGGATCCTTGTCGCCACCCTCGCTGAAGACGATGCGCATGGCGTCGTGACGCCCTTGACCGATGCGCCCGGTCACTGAACTCGAGGCGACCGGACCGGCTGGCGGGCTTCCGGTCGAATATCCGCTCACCGACGGTCTCGTCCCGGCTTGGCGCCCC
>Ga0209947_1001504_pt1 | contig 13765 bp, 15 predicted proteins | sample SalPonR2_B_D2_MG_FD_185706 | JGI IMG/M metagenome (GOLD analysis project Ga0209947, IMG submission 185706) | Salt pond soil microbial communities from South San Francisco under conditions of wetland restoration - Salt Pond MetaG R2_B_D2_MG... ... | reverse complement strand
TGAATATATTGAGGTTTTTTATAATAAAAACCGTTTACATTCTTATTTAAATTATAAAAGTCCAGAAGAATACGAAAATGAAAGAAAATCGTCTAAACTATGTGTCTAATCTAATGGGGGAACCTCAATCAGTATCTTAACACGATGGAATAAAGCTTTATCTTCAATTCAAAAGATTTGTTTATCTTCTTTATTAATACTTTTAGTTAAGACAATTTGCACCTTTAGTAGATCTTCTAGTTTATAACATTGTTGTGCTTTTTTAGATATGACTGTTCTTGCAATTTTGTTTTTTTGCAATATGTACTGATGAATCATAATGCTGCAGTTGGTATTTGTTAAAAATTAAAAGTAATTTTTCAGTATATATAAAAATTGACCATCAAAAATTTAAATTTTAGACATTTTTTCGAAATTTAATCGATCTTATATTAACAAGTAAGATTAATTTAATTTATTTATGGACATACAAATATCCTTGTTATATTTTTTGGATCTTATTTAATAACAAGAACAGACGTTTCTGCATGACGGACAACCCTTTCGCTAACACAGCCAAATTTAAATTTCCCGCCTTTATTTTCACCTTTATCTGCTATAATTATTAAATCACATTTATTTTTTTTAGCTAAATTACAGATTACTTCAGCAGGATTCCCATATTTTATTACTTTTTCTACTTCTACTGGTTTATTTTCAAAAAACAATCCAACCTTATCTAAAATCTTAACTGATCTTTCTACTACCTCTTTGATATTTATCCTTTTTAATTCTTCTAAGCATTCCTTGGTTACACATTGCACCTCTTTTAAATCAATAATAGGCGTTAAAAGTACATTAAGTATAATTATTTTTTCTATCTTGTTCCCATACAAATCAGCAGCCTTTTTAGCAGTTTTTAATGAATTATTTGAACTATTTACAGCTAATAAAGCTTTTTGCATCCTCCTCACCTCACATATTAGTATAATACTATATATCTATATGTGAACCTCCATCCCCAAATCAAAAACAAGATTTTTAAGCTGGCTTCTAACTGCTTCATATAAATTAAATTTCAATCTATACTATTAGGTTAGTTTACAAGATGTTTGATATTTAACTGTTTTGACCTAAAAATTAGGCAATCCTTAATCTTGAAGGAGGCTTCACAACCCCATTATCCCTGGCTTGATTAACAAGTTCAGGAATATATTTTTTTACCCAAAAACTTACACGTTATATTTAACGAACCATTGACATCAGCATTTATAGTTAACCCAATATTCGTTTTTAAAAGCCCCCTTTCAATTCGACGAGATTTATTGTAATTATCTCTATTTAGTCTTTCTAAATCTAAGGCAGAACAACCAAAAGTGTGAGTTTCGTTATTTGCTTTATATCTCCAATTATTATTTTAGATACTTGATGTTTTTTAACTATATTAACTATTTTTACTTTTAATAGATCTTCCATTGATGATATAGTTATCTACACTGTCTTTAAAAGTTAATGTAGTAAGATTACTTAAACCTAAATCAATACCTATTATATCGCTACCTTTTGGTTTATCTTTAACTTCAATTTTATATATTACTAATAGAAACCACTCCTTAGAAAGATTATCTTTTTTTATCCTTACTTGTTGAAAATTATCTAATTCTATAATGCTTTCAATTGCTGTTGACAACTGAAATTTAAGACTTTTCACATTATATTTAGATTTAATCTCTTTAGATAAGGGCAGTAACAGTTTTCCTTCTCTAACTCTTCTAGCTAAGTTAGTAAATATGATTTCAGTTGTAAATTGAGTTTTAGGAGGTTTATTATTTATGAGTAGAGAACTTAAAAGCAATCGTCATTCTTTTTATAGTTTGAAATGTCATTTAGTTGTGATTACAAAATATAGAAAGGAGAAGACGATCATGTACATATTTTATTTGAAACTCCCCCCAGGTGCAGTTATCTAAATCAGTTAACACTTTAAAAGCTGTATCTTCAAAACTTATTAAAAAGAAATATGAAAAACATTTAAAAAGATATTATTGTAAATCTGCTTTTTTATCTAAAAGCTATTGCCTTGTATCTACTGGTGGTGCTATTATCGAAACGATTAAAGAATATATTGAAAATCAAGGAAAATAGTAATTTTAAATTCAATATTTGATTAAATTTTAAATAGCCAATTCATCACCACTTTAATCACAGATTTAGATGAAGTTTTCTTGGCTGTCTTTGATAATTTCATATACCCCAAAATATTTTTATAAAAATAGGTACAATTACTGCTAGAAATAATTCAAGTGGTGCTCCTACAATGATATAATCTTTAAAATTATAGCCACCTGGACCGTAAACCATTAAATTGGTTTGATACCCAATTGGGCTAGCAAAAGATGCGCTGGCTGCAAAAGTAACTGCCAGTATAAAAGAAAATGGATTAGCCCCAATTTGATTTGCAACACCTACGGCAATTGGAATCATTAAAACTACACTTGCATTATTACTGATCAAATCAGTGATTAATGAGGTAAAATAATAAAATATACCTAAAGTTACAATGGGAGGTAACGCCCCAGTCAGTGATAAAATCTCTTTTGCTAAATATTGAGCAGTACCAGACTGTTCAACTGCCAGCCCTAGGGGAATAAGTCCAGCCAACAAAAAATATACTTCCCAGTTAATTGAATTAAATACCTCCTCGGGTTTAACTACATCAGTAATTACCATTGCTACTACTCCACCTAAAGTTGCTATTGCTATAGATAAAATATTAAAGGTCGCAGTTAATACAACACCCATAATGATCAAAAGAGATATTATAATTTTTGTTTTACTGTAATGTGGCAACTCATATTCTTTTTCGCCTATTATAAAGTTGTCATTTTCTTTTAAACGATTGAGAGTTTTACCACTGACTAAAAGTAGTAATATCTCCCCAGATTGTAATCTATAATTCTCTAAATTATTATGGATTACTTCTCTACCATGCCGAATCGCTAATATATTACAATTATAACGTTCAATAAAATTAGCCTCTTTTAATGTCTTGCTTTCAAGAAAAGATTTATCCGGAATAATCAACTCTATTATTTCTTGATTTTCTCCGTCTAACTGTAAAGCCTCCTGTGAAATCTCTTTGTTAAAAAGTATTTTCAACCCCTTGATTTTTAATAACTCTTCTAGGTAATTTGAATCGACTCTTAATACTATCTTGTCACCCTCTCTAATTGTTTTACTCTCAATGTATTCAATAAAATTTTCATCATTACGTATTATCTCTATAACATTAAAATCTATATTTTTAAATTCCTTATATATATCTTCTATATTTTTATGAATTAGTTTACAACCCTTATTTACTTGAATAATGAAAAGATGATCATTCATTTTATATTCTAATAATATATCATCTTTAAAAATAATCCTTTTAGGTAATAAATAATAACCTACAGTTATTAAATAAAATATTCCAGCTATAAAGACTATTAATCCTAATTTGGAAAATTCAAACATGCCAAAGGGATGATTGATTAATCTTTCTGATATATCACTGGCTAAAATATTGGTTGATGTGCCTAAAAGAGTTATGGTTCCACCCAACATAGAAGCATAAGATAGAGGAATCATCAATTTAGATGGTGAGACAGTAGTTCTACGGGCTAGATTGGTTACCATAGGTACTAATGCAGCTACAACAGGAGTATTATTAATAAAACCTGCTATTCCACCTGCTATACTTGATATTATAACCATTTGTTTTTTTTCATTTTTTCCAGTTATTTGTTCTATTTTTTGACCTAATAACTGCATAGAACCGCTATTTTGAATACCTTTACTAATCACAAACATAGCCATAACCGTTATTGTAGCTTCATTACTGAAACCTGATAATGCCTGCTGTGTACTTATGTTTGTCCATTTATTTAAAATTACTAAAACAAATGGAATTAATAAAGCAATAACTCCGACAGGCAATGGCTCTTTAATAAATAATACTAAGGTGATGAAAATGATGCTAATAACAATAACTTTACTAAGATCAAAAATTTCAGCTTTTTCTTCTATAACTTCTTGTGCGTGAACAAGGCTCATATCATGATTTAAAGAAGAATTTAATATTAAAAATAATAATAGTATTAAAAAAATAATTATTAGTCTATTACCATCTTTCAATTGTAATCCTCCCTAAGAATAGAATAATATTTAATAAAATTTATAATTAAATATCACCATAAAATTTTAAAATCATCTTGTTTTTAAAACTGAAAGGTACGGTATAATAATTATCAACTCATATAATAGAAGTTAAAATGCCTAAAAAAATGATTAATTTTTTTGCAAAATAAACTCGGACCGAAAGATTTTTTGAATTATATGTTGATTTATATTCTATTTTTAATTTAAAATTTGGCATTACCTGGTGTGCGAGGGAAAGGAATTATATCTCTAATATTTTTTATCCCGGAGATATACATGAGAATCCTTTCAAAACCTAATCCAAAACCAGAATGGGGAACAGTACCGAACTCCCTTAATTCTAAAAACCATTCGTATTTTTCTATATTCATATTTTCTTCTTCCATTCGTTTCTTTAATACATCATATCTCTCTTCCCTCTGACTACCCCCGATTATTTCACCAACTTCAGGTACCAGACAATCAACAGCAGCAACAGTTTGATTATCATCATTTAATCTCATGTAAAAAGCCTTAATTCCCACAGGATAATCGGTAACTAAAACCGGTTTCTTAAAATGGTTTTCTGTTAGATACCGCTCATGCTCAGTCTGTAAATCCATACCCCATTTTACCGGAAATTCAAAAGAATGATCAGCTTTTTTTAAGATATTAACTGCTTCAGTATATGTTATCCGAGCAAAGGTAGCATTTATTATCTTTTCTAAAGTTTCCTTTCTGCCTTTTTCAATATTTTGATCAAAAAATTCCATCTCTTCTTTAGCTTCTTCTAGGGCATATTTAAAGAGGTATTTGATAAAATCTTCTATTAAATCCATCATCTCTTCTAGATTGCAGAAAGCCATTTCAGGTTCGATCATCCAAAATTCTGAAGCATGACGCGATGTATTGGAATTCTCTGCTCTAAAGGTAGGGCCAAATGTATAGACATCCCCTAACGCTGTTGCCATTACCTCTGCTTCCAGTTGACCACTGACAGTTAAACCGGTTTTTTCACCGAAAAAATCGGCTTTATAATCAGTTATATTGTTATCATCTTTTTCAATATTATCCAAATCTAAGGTTGTAACCTTAAACATCTCACCAGCCCCTTCTGCATCACTGGCTGTTATAATAGGGGCATTTATATATTGAAACCCTCTTTTTTGATAATATTGATGGATGGCATAGGCAATTTTATTTCTAAACCTGTTAACCGTACTAAATGTCTTTGTTCTGGGCCTTAAGTGAGCAATTTCTCTTAAAAATTCAAAACTGTGCTCCTTTTTCTGCAAAATATAATTCTCAGGAGCAGGCCCAATTATATCAATTTCTTCTGCTTTCATTTCAATATTTTGCTCACGGTTGGGTACATCTTCTAAATATCCTTTTATTCTGAGACTAGCACCTCTATTAATATCTTCTAAATTAAACTTTTCTGGACTCAAAATAACGATCTGCAGGTTCTTGACAGATGATCCGTCATTAAGTTCTAAAAATGCTATGTTTTTTGAAACTCGTTTAGTTTTTACCCAGCCTAATACTATTATATCTTGATAGGAATCAATCTTTTTGTTTAAAATATTTTTAATCTTCTTTTTTTTGAAATAATCCATATTTTTTTAAAACCTCCTGATAAATAAAATATAATAAGTGTATAATTTTTTATATATATTCTTTAAATTAGGCAAAAAACCTTTTAAAAAAGACAAAAAAAATAGGGACAAGTATATCCTCATCCCGTTTTATCAATACCACAATAAATCTTCTCCTGTAGATACTGCAACCAAACCTTTTTTAATTAAACTTTTTACTTCTTCTTTTTTTCTGATCAAACCCCCAGCGATGAATGGTATATCCATCTCCGTACTCAATTCATTAATGAAATAAGGTGCCATCAATCCTGGTAATATTTCGACAGCGTCAGGCCTTACCTTTTTCAAACCTTTTATCCCTTTTTTGATTGTACCAGAATCCAATACAAATATTCTTTGTATAGTGAGCAGATCTTCTTTTTTGGCCGACTCTATTAGATACCTATGAGTTGTTATAATACCATCACAAAGTTCATTTAAAGACAGATAACGTATTGCTTCCTGATCTGATTTCATTCCCTCCATCAAATCAAGGTGCAAAAAAAGCTTTTTTTCATGTTCTCTACACCTTTCCGCATATGATGTAAGAGCGTTCAGTCGGGCGTTGAGTAAAAAGACTGCCTTTACTCTGCTGTATAGGGCTTTTTCTAATTTGGAATCATCACTTATGCCGGCAATAACTTTGAAGTCTGCTAAATATTCTGCGAGATTTATCGTCAATGTATTAAACCTCACTTTCTTTTTTTATATTTCTGGTTGCAACCACATCTACTCCTGTATTTAAAATATTTTCAATCAAAATATCACCTATTTCAATAGGGGCTTTTACAGTTTTTTCTGCTATAAAATTCATTGCTTTAATTAAATCAGATTTAGGGATAGGAGCAGCTGTTTTAACAGGTACAAGAGGAAATTCACCACCTTCAACTTTAACTGTTGTTGGTAAGATTCTAGTAGGGTTTTTAAATTCATTGATTGCATATTCTTTACCGGTTGGACATTCATATCCATATATATCTGTTATTTTATCCCCCTCTGTTTTAATAGTTACCTGACATCCTTTTGGGCAACCAGTACATATTATATCATGTTCTTCCATTTTTTTCACCTACTTTTTCAACAATAGAAAGCTTTATTTCCTCCATATTATTTTTTATTAAAGCAACTGGAAGGTTCACAGTAACCATTTCACCCGGCATAACTATTTTTTTATCATAACTAAGCATGCTTTTTTCATTATGACTAAAAACTATTTTCACATTTTCCATAGGCTTTTCTACTCTTAAATAAATTTTTATAAACTTTTTATCTTTAAACTTATATTCAATTTTCTGCGGAACTGTATAAGTTAAATTTTTGTTCGGTGTTATCTTAATAGGCAAATCTCTTTTCTCTTGGTTTTTATTGAGATATTCTGCCGCAGACCTACCGGCAATTTCCGCTTCTTCAGATACCCAATCAACTAGATCATGAACATGCAGCACATTGCCACACGCATAAACACCTTTAAGTTCAGTTTCTCTATTTTCATTGACATAGACTCCTCCTGTTGCAGGATGTAATTTAAGATTCATGGCCTTACTTAATTCATTTTCAGGGATAAGACCAACAGATAAAAGCAAAGTATCACAATTAATCCATTTTTGAGTACCTTTAATAGGATTAAAATCCTTATCAACCTTTGATATTTCAACTCTTTTTAACCTCTTTTTACCCTCAATGCGGGTAATGGTATGCTGAAGTTTGAGGGGTATATCAAAATCATCCAAACACTGCACCTTATTTCTAACCAAGCCGGAGGAAAATGGCATAATCTCTAAAACTGCTTTAACATCCGCCCCCTCTAGTTTCATCCTGCGGGCCATTATTAGTCCTATATCACCTGAACCAAGAATCATTACTTCTTTTCCAGGTATAAAGCCTTCAATATTAGTATATCTTTGGGCGGTTCCAGCCGAAAGTATTCCAGCCGGTCTATCACCCGGAATTTGAATTTTTTCTCTTGTCCTTTCTCGACAGCCCATTGCAAGTATGATGGTTTCAGCCTTAATTTTTAATACTCCTTTAGTTTTATTTAAAGCAGTAATTAGCTTATCCTGATTAATATTTAAAACCATCGTTTCTGTTAAAACTTCTATACCGGCTTGATCTATATCCCGCATAAATCTATCAGCATATTCAGGGCCTGTTAACTCCTCTCCAAAATATTCTAAACCAAAGCCGTTATGGATACATTGTGGTAATATTCCGCCCAAATATTTATCCCGTTCTAAAATAATTATATCATCAATTCCATTTTTAGAAGCCTCTAAAGCTGCAGCTAAACCAGCTGGTCCTGCCCCTACAACAACCATTTTATGCTTTGTCATTTACTGATCACCTGCTCTTTTATCTTCTTTTATTTTCTCTAAGATTAACTGTTTGGATCTTGCCCGTAAAATTTGAGATCCGCTGCCTTTTTTGCTTACCTCTAAGGGGTCTATATTGAGTTGATCTGCTAAAATCTGCAGGAGGCGGGGTCCGCAGAAACCAGCTTGGCAGCGCCCAGAACTTGCCCTTGTTCTTCTTTTAATAGCATCTATTGTTTGAGCAGGCACTGGTGCATTAATAGCATCGATTATCTCACCCCGACTAACATGTTCACAACGGCAGATTATCTCTCCGTAGTCTTCATGTTTTTCAACAATCTTCTGCCAGTCATCTAACTTACCTTTATCTTCATATTCATAATAATGTGGTAATTTTGAATTCTTTTCCTTGAAATCTTTTTTCAGCTGCAGTTCATAATTTTCTCTAAGACTATAATTTTTAAACATCTCAACAACCATATCTGAAATGGCTGGAGCTGAACTAAGTCCAGGGGACTGAATTCCAATAATATTTATTAAACCAACTAGATTTTCAGAAAAATCTATATGAAAATCTTCTGAGGACAGAGCTGCTCTTAAACCAGAAAAAGAAGTTATTACACCTTTCTCAGGAATCTCAGGGATAAGCCTTTTTGCCCCATTTAAAACTTTATTTAATCCCTTAGATGTAGTAGAAAGGTCATCCTTATCATCAATAGTATTTGCATTTGGCCCGATTAGTATATTGCCATGTACAGTTGGTAAAACTAATATACCCTTTGACTTTTTGGTCGGCATAGGAAAAAGTATATGATTAACCAAATCACCATATTCTTTATCAAAAAGGTGATATTCTCCTTTGCGTGGCTTAATTTTGAAGTTGTCCTCTGCCATCCGGGCAATTTTATCAGAATATAATCCAGCCGCATTGATCACGAAATCTCCCTTGATTTCTCCCTGATTTGTTTTTACCCCTTTGATTTGTCCATCATCAGAAATTAGGTCATTAACCTCTGTATTTAATAAAAGTTGAACTCCATTTATTACAGCATTATTTGCATATGCTATCGTTAATTCATAAGGAGAAATGATGGCTGCCCCTGGGGCATAAAGAGCGTATTTTGCTTTCTTATTTATATTAGGTTCCTGGGAAATAAGCTGCTTTTGTCCTATTATTTCAAGATCATCTAAACCATTTTTTTCACCATTTTCTTTCTTTTTCTTTAGTTCTTTTAGATCCTGTTCATTAAAACCGACTACATAAGAACCTATTCTCTTAAAAGGTACCTTTAAATCTGCACAAAGCTTATCAAAAACTGGGTTAGATTTCACATTTAGTTTGCCCTTTAAAGTATCAAAATCAGCATTATAGCCGGCATGTATGATACCTGAGTTTGCCTTACTGGTTCCATTGGCAACATCTGCAGTTTTTTCTAATAAGACAATATCAATCTCATATCTGGAAAGTTCTCTCGCAATTGCAGTTCCGATCACACCTGCTCCGATTATAATAATGCGCATCATACCATCTCCTCAGTCTTTTTTATCTATTTTAAAAGTTTTAAGGCATTCTCAGTGTGGTTGGTTATTATACCGTCAACTCCATAGTAAGCCATTAATTTAATATCTTCTAGATGATCAACTGTATAGACGTTTAACTTTATATCATTTTTGTGAAGTTCATCTACTAATTCTTGATTAACCATTAAATAATAAGGATGTATATATTGAGTATTCAAGTTTTTTAGATATTGAACTACTTGATAGGGCTTTGCAAAAAACAGAGGAGCAATTTTAAGATTACTATTTATATTTTTTGTGATTACTAATGATTCGTGGTTATAGGAAGAAATTATTATTTTTTCTTCTAAATCATATTTTTTTACTTTTTCAATTACTTTTTTTTCGATGCCTTGATTTATATTATATCCTTTTTTTATTTCAATATTTATTAAGGAAAAGTCCTTTGTTATCTGTAAAGCCTCTGATAAAGATAGTATCTCCTCACCTTTAAATTTTTTTCCATAATAACTACCAAAGTCAAATTTTTTAAGTTCTTTTACGGTATAGTCTTTGATAAAACCCTTACCATTTGAGACTCTATCTATTTGTGGATCATGGATTACAACTGCCTCTTTGTCTTTGGTTAAATGAACATCAAACTCAACTCCATTGGCCCCATCTTCTTTTGCTTGTAAAAAGGCTGCTTTTGTATTTTCAGGCGTTTTATTTGCTGAGCCCCGATGTGCGATAATCTTTATATCCACCTTTTTCACTCCTTAAGTAAATATTTCAATTCTGCAATATCCTTTAGAACAAAATCTGGTTTTATAGTTGAACTTTTTAAATCAGATCTTTTAGTCTCCCCACTCAAAACCAAAATACTATTTATTTTACTATCTTCGGCCATCTTAATATCTGTATATAATCGGTCACCCACCATTGTAATACCTCTTTTATCTGCATCAAATTTTTCTGAAATATAATTTATCATCTCTACATTGGGCTTACCTATAACCTTTGGTATCTGACCGGTTGATGTTTTTAATAGACTCGTTATGGCACCACAATCAGGCATGGACCTACCTTTCTCTAAAGGGCAAACTTGATCCGGGTTAGTTGCAAAATATTTAACCTCTCTGTTGATTAAATAATGGGCATCCCATAGTTTTTGATAGGTTAAACTTGTATCAAAACCAAGTACTAAAAAATCTACATTTTTTCTGCTATTTACAACCTCAAACCCATAGTTTTCAAAAACATCTTTTAAAGATTGAGTACCCACCACATATACCCTATTTTCATCTTCGCTCTTAATTTTTTTTATATGACCAGCTGTTACCTCTCCTGCATTAACAATTTTTTTTAACTCTGTTTTAATACCTAAATTTGCAAGTTTGGCTTTATAATCCTCTGAGTTTTTTGAAGAGTTATTAGTTAAAAATATGTAGTTAATATATTTTTTATCCAAGACATCAAGCAGATCAACCACACCATCTATTAATTTTTGACCTAGATAAATTGTGCCATCCATATCAAAGATGAAAAGTTTTGTATTTAGAATTTTATCCATCTTAATTCTCCTTATCAATAATTTAGATATTCGATTTCAAAATTTTGAAACTACAAAATTAGATTCAACTAACTTAAAAACAAAAAACCTATTTAATGCATATTTTTACCTACAGTTGTCTCATAGATTTACATTAAATAGGTTCTCTTAACTCTAACCTGACTTTATTAAATTTTTAATTTAGTTTCTTTACAAGAAGTTTTTCAAACTCTTATTATAAATTTCCACAAATCTTGAAAAAATCCTTGTTTAAAGATTGTTAACTTAGAAAAATCTCTTATTTCAATATTTTTATCTTTTCAGGGGTTTATCTATGGATCCATCAGGCAGCATCCGATCTGGATGAGGTTGTCTTTTTTCTTCTATCTGATATCGGACACAAGACTGATAATCCCCCTTACAAAAGTTTTCTATCCACTTTTTTTCTAACTCACCTTGTTCATAATATCTTTTCATTGGACAAACCTGGTACCATTTACAAACCATAATTATCCCTTCTTAAATAAAGATTTCAATAGTTTTAATTCAAGTATGTTCAAATCAATACAAAATATTTTCTTTTAACTAATTTTATCAAATAAGTTGAATCTATTTTATAATTTGCCATATATATATGATCAAAATTTATTTATTAAACTGAGTTTTTCTAAGGTTATTTCTATTTGGCCAGCAGATTTAGTACTTAAATAAAGCTGAACTCTTGCTAAATGGTCAGCATCCTCAGGTACATCACCAAAAGACCAGCTGATACTCTGCGGATAATTTTTTAATATCGTTTCTGTAAGATTTGCTACATTGGATGATTGAAAAGAAGAATATGTCGAATCCGTCACAGAACCAATGCTCACTTTTTCTGTGTCGGTTACCACTCTTCTTCCCTTGTGATCATAATAGTTAAATTCTTTCCCTGGAAAAAATAGAGTAAGATCTGCTTCTTTTTTTGCTTCTGCAGTACCATGAACTGTAACTAAACTACCGTCTTTAGTCACCCGTTCAATATAAATTACGAATTCCGGTGTTTCAATTTCTTTAATAAAAGAACCCGGGGTTTCTATAGAGTCAGGCATGGTTTTTTTGATGCCGCCTTCAGCAGGTTCAAATCGTGCAATATCACCAACTTTAGGTTCTTCTTCTGGTTCGCTAACACTTATTAATGAAGTATTTTCATCTACAGTCTTAACTGTGATTTGAGCCAGTGTTATCTCAAGCAGTTCCTCTCTATTTTCAATTTCTACTTTACGAATCAACTTGCCTTTTTGCTCTTTTTTTAGACCATCATTAATGCCTTTATCAATGACCAGACTCTGCCCCACCTTTGCCACTACTTCTGCTTCTATCGGCTCGATTTTTGGTAATTTTGCACCCTCTGAAAAACTTTCCTTCTTGTTGACCGTATCTCTTATCAACTCATTAACTGCTGATGTAACTGCATTTCCTGCTGCAGTATCGGCAAAGGCTTCCTCGGAAAAAGATACACCTATTACATCTGAAATTTCCACACCTGTTTCTGTAGCATTGCCGCTGCCTGTAAAATTAGCTAATACATTACCAGAAATTATATCAAGTAATCTTGCAGTTAATTTCACATCAGCTTCAATACCAGAAAAAGTAAGTGGACCAACAGATAGTTCAGCTGATTTCGTTAATTCTATCTTTTCTATATTACCGACTATTAATAGATTGCTTTCCAATAATCTACCCAGCTGGGAAGCAGCAGATAAATCTATTGCTTCACCTGTTTGATAATTCAGCTGTGTTAAAACCTCGTGTACTCTCGATCTATCAACAATATTAGCAACATCTTCCTCGGCTAATTTATCTGTATATTGATTAGTAATCCACTCAATTATTTCTTTTTCTAAGCTTACATCATTTGTCCAGGGTAATCCTTTCGATTCAAAACCAATTACCGCTACATTTTCCGCCTTCGCTTTAAAACCAGCTGTTAATAATATTACAAATACTAAAGAAATAAGTAAAACAATTTTCAAACTTTTTAAACTCGACATTTTCTTGCCTCCCTTGAAAATAAATTAAAATAACTTAATTCCCTTTATTATTGTCAAATACAATAATAATATTATTAATCTTAGTAAAATTAATCTGCCTTTTCTCTTTTTCAGTTGGTCAAAATTTACTTCAATTTCCTGGATAACACTGTTTTACCTTGAGTTTCAAATAATATAGATCATGGTATCCAAAAGCTCCTCTTTTAATTTCTTTGATTTTATTGTTTACACCTTCTAATATTGAAGTATGAATTGAATGAATTGCATAATCAACAATATCATAACAGTATTTATCTAATTTTTTTGCAAATATTTTTAGGTTGTCTGCTTCTTTTTCTTTTATATTTTCTCTGTTTTTCAAAAGCAGCCATCTACTGTGTTTGTAAACTTTGTATTCAGAGTTGTTTTTAACTTATTACGTTGTTTAGCTCGTCTTACTTCATCAATTACATCTCGATTATAACTGGATATTAAATGATATTTGTCAAATACTATTAAAGCCTGAGGGCAATGTTTTTAAACGCCTTAATAAAAGGATTTCACATATCCATTGTAATAGTTTTAATTTGTTTTAATTTTTTC
>Ga0209947_1001500_pt1 | contig 13787 bp, 9 predicted proteins | sample SalPonR2_B_D2_MG_FD_185706 | JGI IMG/M metagenome (GOLD analysis project Ga0209947, IMG submission 185706) | Salt pond soil microbial communities from South San Francisco under conditions of wetland restoration - Salt Pond MetaG R2_B_D2_MG... ... | reverse complement strand
CGTCGATCTCGTCGACGCAACGATGACCATCATCGACCACTGCTGCACCCTCCACGACGCCGTACCGAGAGGCCCGGCGCTCGTCGATGCGTGGATGGGCCACCGCAACGACACCTCTGCGCTGCAGGGCCTCACCCGCAAGGGTTTCGTGGTCGACACGATGGAGATCGCGGCGCCGTGGTCACGTCTCGTCGAACTGTTCGACGACGTGCGAGCGGCGCTGATGGGCGTGCCGCACACCAGGGCCGCCACCTGCCACCTCTCGCACAGCTATGCCGACGGCGCCTGCCTCTACTTCACGTTCGCGGCAACGCCACCGCCCGAGGAGATCGAGTCGACCTACGTCGCGATGTGGGATGCGGGTCAGCGCGCAGTCCTGGCGGGCGGTGGCAACCTGTCACACCATCACGGCGTGGGCCTGAACCGGGGCCGCTTCATGCACGAAGCGCTCGGAGCGGGCCACCAGGTGCTGATCGCCGTCAAGTCGGCACTCGACCCCAACGGCATCTTGAATCCCGGCAAGCTCGGCCTGCCCACACCGTTCGGTGACGTCTCGTGGCCGTGAACGCCTCGTCCGGCCCGAGCCGCTGGGACCTCGACGCGATCCGTGCGGGCATCGGCGTCTGCCTGATCCTCGCGGTGCCCCTCACCCTCGTTGCAGCGTTCCTCGACTCGGACTCGTCCGGACTGAACGCCGTGTTCTTCTTCGGTGCCATGTTCGGCTTCGTGCTCGGTGGCGGCTGCGCCGCGTGGGTGCAGCGACGGGGCACCCCGATGTCACACGGCGTGGTGACCACGATGGTCGCCTACCTCGGCGCCCAGAGCGTGTTCATCGCCGTCAGACTGATTCGGGGCGAGAGCGTCAACTGGTTCGGCGTCTTCTTCACGTTGTCGCTGGTGATCCTCGCGGGACTCGCCGGGGGCCTTCTCGGGAGCCAACTCCAGGCGCGTGGCTTCGTGCCGTCCAGTCAGCGCGGTGGTCGTGGGGAGCAGCGATGAGCACGATCCTGGTCGTCGACGTCGGCACGACCGGTCTGCGGGCGTCGCTCGTCGACGACACCCTCGCCGTCGTGGCGATGGAATACCGTGCCTGCCCGCCGAACACGCCTGCGCAGGGGCTCGTCGAGTTCGACGGTGCCGAGATGGCAGCGAAACTGCTCGATGCCGCGCGCACCGTGTGCACCGCTGCTGCCGAGCCGGTGGTGGCCGTGGGCATCACCAACCAGCGGGCGAGCACCCTGGTCTGGGATCGCACCACCGGCGAGCCGGTCGCCCCCGGCCTCGGTTGGCAGGATCTGCGTACGGTCGGCGAGTGCATCATGGCCAAGATCGAGCACGGTTGGGCGATCGCGCCGAACCAGACGTCGACCAAGGCCGGCTGGATCCTCGCCAACACCCCCGGCCTCGAGGGCCGTGACCTGTGCGTCGGCACGATCGACAGCTGGATCGCGTGGACGTTGAGCGAAGGTGTGCTCCACGTGAGCGACCAGACGAACGCGTCGGCCACCACGAACGGTCTCCGGGTGGTCGACGGCACGGCGTGGGCCACGGATCGCTGTGCAGCCTTCGGCGTGCCCGAGTCGATGCTTGCCACGGTCGTCGACTCCGTCGGCGTCGTCGGTCATGCGACCGCGCTGCCCGGCTCTGCGCCCATCGCAGCGATTCTCGGCGACCAACAGGCATCGCTGATCGGGCAGAGCTGTGTCGAACCGGGCCGCGCCAAGATCACCTTCGGCACCGGCGGCATGCTCGATCTGTGCACCGACACCGGCACGCCGTCGGGCGCTCACCGCCACGGTGCGGGCACCTACCCGGTACCGCTGTGGTCCCGTGACGGTCAGATCACCTGGGGCGTCGAAGCGATCATGCTGTCCGCGGGCACGAACATCGAGTGGCTGCGAGACGATCTCGGACTGATCGCCACCAGTGAGGAGAGCCACGAGGTCGCCTCGATGTGCGACGACACCGACGGCGTCGTCTACGTCCCTGCGCTGCTCGGCCTCGGCACCCCACGATGGGACTACGGCGCACGCGGCACCCTGCTCGGCATCACTCGCGGCACCGCACGACCGCACGTCGTGCGCGCGGTCCTCGAAGGGATCGCCCACCGCGGCGCCGATCTGATCGACGCAGCGCGCATCGACAGCGGAGTCGACATCCACACCGTTCGCATCGACGGCGGCATGAGCGCCAACCCCACCTTCGCGCAGGCGCTCGCCGACGCCGCCAACTGCGCAATCGAAGTCGCGCCGATCGCCGAGTCGACCACGATCGGCGCAGCGTTCATGGCCGGCCTCGGCGTCGGGGTGTTCTCCGACTTCGCCGATCTCGATGCACTCTGGCGACCAGCGCACGTCGTCGAACCACGCGACCCGGACTCGCACGCGCAGCGTCGTGCACGCTGGGGCGACGCCATCGATCGTGCCGGCGGCTGGCACCCCGATCTCTCCGCACTCGAGTTCTGAGCGATCACCCGATGACCCGACCCCGGACCCTAGAATTGCTCGGACGCCCTCCCAGCGGGAAGGCTGTCAGACGCATGACCCCGAAAGGACACTCCCCCGTGGATCTCGATTCCGCTGCACCGGCCACGTCCCGGCGCGGCCTCATCGGTGCCTTGGGCGCGGCCGGCCTCGCCGGCGCCGCTGCCCTCAGCATCGCTCGTCCCGTCTCTGCTGCACCGACCAGCCCGACCGAGCAGGACAAGGTGCTGCTCCGCCAGGCGATGCAGCTCGAGCTGACCGCCGAGGCGCTCTACCGAACGGCAGTCGACGCCGGGCTCACCGATGTCGCTGCCGACTTGGCAATGGTGTTCGCCGAGAACCACGTCACCTATGCCGACAAGATCGCCGGTGGTGCCGGGTTCTCGGCCGACACTCGCAACGACGAGATCTTCGAGCTGCTCGAGCCGGCATTCGCCACCAGCGACGCGCAGGCCTTCGCCGAGGCGGCGATCGCCCTGGAGAACACTGCTGCGGCCACCCACACGGCGCTGCTGCCCGAGTACGTGTCGCGTGAGGCACGCAAGCTGACGGCGTCGATCGTGGTGGTCGAGGCGCGGATGGCCACGGTGCTCACCCACTTCGGCGACTCCGCGTCGAGCCTGGACGACCTGTTCATCTCCGATGCCGAGCCCCTCGACCTCGCCGCAGGAGCAGCGTCATGACCGACCAGCCGATCACCACGTCCCGATACGGCCGACGCGACGCGCTCAAGCTCGGCGGCCTGACCGTGTCCGCGGCGACATTCCTCGCCGCATGTGGCGCCGGTCGCACTGGCGACGACGCGCCCGGCCGCATCGGGTTCGCACCACCGATCGAAGAATTGGAGGACTTCCCGATCGACGAGGCCGTGTTCCTGCGCACCGCGTCGTCGTTGGAACTCACCGCCGTTGCGGTGTACGAGGCCGTCCTCGACACCGGCCTGCTCGACGATGACCTCACCACGTTGGTCGAACGGTTGATCGAGGATCACCAGATGGTCGCCGACGAGATGGGTGAACTCACCGAATCCGTGGGCGGCGTCGCCTGGGAGTGCACCAACCCCTGGTACATGAGCCGCACGGTCGAGCCGTTGCTCGCCGCCGTGCTCGACAGCGACAACCCTCTGCGCGACATCATCAACACGGCGGTCGTGCTCGAGAACATCGCAGCAGCGACACACCAGACCCTCGCGATCGAACTGCAGGACGCCGATGCCGCTGCGGCCACACTCGCTGCTGCCAAGCTCGAGTCGCGCCACTCTGCGGCCATCGTCGCGCTCGCTCGCGGCGCTGAGGGTTACGTGAACCCGCTGATCGACGGCGACGGCGACGCCCCGGTCGACGCCGACGGCGTGCCCTACAAGTTCTCGATCATGAACCGTTTCGGCTCGACCGGCCAGGTCGAGCTGGTTGCCGGCGCACCCGACGAGAACGGTGTCCGTCAGACCTTCATCGTCCAGACGCCGTCGCTCAACTCCTGGATCTACAACGAACTCGAGCCCACTTGCTGAGTGAATCCGGGCGACGGTCGTGAGGATCGGCGTACAGCTTCCCGAAGTCGAGTGGGAGGTCCCGTTCCCGGAGTTGATCAACATGGCTCAGACGGCCGAGGCCGTCGGGTTCGATTCGGTGTGGCTCGGAGACCACCTCCTGTACGAACTCGAAGTCGGCCACCGCGGACCATGGGAAGTGTGGACCTCACTGGCGGCAATCGCCGCATCGACGTCATCGATCTCGATCGGGCCGCTCGTCGCATCGACGGGCTTCCATGCACCCGCGATGTTGGCAAAGCAGGCAGCAACGGTCGATGCGATCTCGGGCGGACGCCTGATCCTCGGACTGGGCGCCGGATGGAACCGCCGCGAGTACGACGCGTTCGGGTTCGCGTTCGACCATCGGGTCAGCCGTTTCGAAGAAGCGTTCACGATCATTCGCACCCTGCTCCGAGAGGGCGAGATCGACTTCCACGGCACCTTTCACGACGCCGACCGTTGCGTGTTGCACCCCCGTTCGAGTGAGAACGGGCCGCCCTTGATGATCGGGTCGATCGGTGAGCGAATGCTCGACATCGCGCTCCCCCACGTCGACGCCTGGAACATGTGGTGGAGCCAGTACGGCAACTCGGCAGCCGGATTCGCGCGTGAGAAGGAGCGTGTCGATTCGCTCATCGGGGCCGCAGGACGATCGGTGGCCGACGTGGAGGCGACCGCGGCGCTCGCCATCCAACTGGAGGGCGGCGCCGGTCGGCAGATGGGCGACTACGCGGACTTCGACGACATCCAACCGCTGCGAGGCAACCCGACCGAGCTGGCCGACCAGCTCCGTGAGTTCGACGTCGCCGGCGCCGACCACGTCCAACTGGTCGTCGATCCGATCAACCGGGACTCGATCGAGTGGTTCGCCGACGTCCTGCGCCTCCTCGACCCAGCTCGATCTGCTCGGACCTGAAGACGGACACCTCGGGTGCGCTGGTGCGACGCGGGCGTCGGGCACCACTCGTTACACTCGGCATCGCAATGGTGAGGTGGCCGGGTGACCGCGGTGGTGCGTGCTGCACCGTCGAGGAAAGTCGGGACTCCACAGGGCAGGGTGCTGGCGAGAGCCAGGTCGGGGCGACCTGACGGACAAGTGCAACAGAGAGAGACCGCCGATGGGCCGACTCGCTTCGGCGAGGCGATCACAGGTGAGGGTGAAACGGTGCGGTAAGAGCGCACCAGCGGCGACGGTGACGTCGTCGGCTCGGTAAACCCCACTCGGAGCAAGGCCGAGCAGAGGGCGCGAACGGCCCGTTCGTCCGACCCGCCGACAGGCGAGTCGGACACCCTCGGGTAGGCCGCACAGATGGATGGTCACCGGGTGCATGCACCCACAGAATCCCGCTTACAGGCCACCTCACCGTTGCCGCACCGCCGTGGCACGGACGCCACCCCATCGGCCTCAGTCGCCCGGCCCGTCGGATGCAGCTCCTGGCAGCGGATCGAGGGACGGATCGAGGATCGCGCCGCCGGCGCGGAACGTCGCCCAGGAGAACCAGAACGTGTCGACGTGAGCAATCTGGCGCAAGCGATCGCCGGATCGTGGGCCGTCGACACCGACGCCCAGCACGTTCCAGGTGGTTCCCGTCACGCTGTCGACGAACCCCACGTCGTTCGGCGTGAACACCGCCGCCTCACCGTCCACCTCGGCGACGAAGACACCGGTGGCACCGACGTCCTCGCCGTCGGCGACGCGAGGGGCGTTCAGCGCCGACGAGGTCCCCGAGCGATACCAGAACACCAGCGAGATGTCGCCCAGTTCGGTGGTGGCCACGCCGACTTCGGCCAGTGCTCCGGTCGGGACAGCGACGGCCCGGCCATCGATTTCGATACCGACCACCCGCGCGTACGGCGGCAGGGTTTCGTCGACCTCGCCGACGAAGAAGCCGTCGACCGTGCTGGTGCGCTGGTCGTAGGCGGCGTACGGATTCGTTCCGTACGGTTTCGGATCGTCGACATCGCGGGCCAGCACGCTGCCCTCGGGATGCGCACGGACGTAGTCCGCCCAGGACACCATCGACGTCGGGAGCACCTCGAGTTCGTCGCCGACCCGGGTACCGACGACGGCCCGACCGTCGAACTGGGTCCACAGCGACTCGCTCTGGCGGTCGTACATCACGAGGTTGGCCTGATAGAGGGCGCCGGATGTCCCGAAGTCGAGGACCTCGGCGCCGACGGTGCGGGCGAACGCCACGCCCGAGTTGCACAGCGGGCAGTAGGTCACCGCCACCGGAGTGCCACCGAGTTCGTCGTTGACGATCTCGTGCCAGATCATCACCTGGACCGGATAGGCACGGACATCGCCGCCGAGATCCAGCACCACCACCGGTTCGTTCGGCTCGATCCACTCGACGTCCCCGGCGGACTCGTAGCGGGGCGCATCGATCGGCGGGATGCCATCGGGCGGCGCTCCCCCGAAGACGATCCGCTCACGATCGACGAGCGCATCGGGGAAGGCCGACGAATCGAGATGTCGAGGTGGCATCGCCGACGGCTCGACCGGGCGTGGCATCGATGCCATCCGGTCGAGTTCGCGGGTGATCGCATCGGGATACTCGACCACCGTCGAGTCGGACGCCATGGGGGTCGACACACGCTGGGTGGTCGCCGTCGCGCCGGTCGGTGTCGGCCCCGAGCACGCCGCACCGACGACCGCTGCGGCAGCCACGATCGTGAGCACTCGGCGCATGCATCCAGTGTGACAGGCGCACTGCCATCACGTGAGGCGGCCGTCCGATGCGTCAACGACTCGCAGGGCCCGGCTAGGTTTCGCTCCGACATGGGGGTGTCATCCAGGGGCTGGGGGGCCGCAAGACTGCAACGGGCCGCATGGCAGCTGCTGCCTGCGTTCGGACTCGTCGCTGTACAGGTGGTCTTCTTCGGCATGCCGGCGGGAGCCTGGGTGCGCGGCGTCGTGCTCGGACTCCTCATCGCCCTGCTGGCCACGGGCATGGCCCTCGTGTATCGAGCCAACCGGGTGATCAACTTCGCCCAGGCCGACCTGGGATTCGTGCCCACCTCGTTGGCCGTCGGCCTGATCGTCTTCTCCGGTCTGCCCTACCTGTTCGGGTTCGGAGTCGGTCTCGTCGCGGCCGTCGCGCTGGGGGCGATCGTCGAACTCGCTTTCGTGCGCCGCTTCGCCAAGGCATCGCGACTCGTGCTCACGGTGGCCACGATCGGCATCACGCAGCTCCTGGTCGTGCTCGCGCTGCTCGTGCCGCGCATGTGGGACCAGAGCGCAGCCTCGCAACGCATCCCTCCGCCCGTCGACTGGAAGGTCACCATCGGCACCTTCATCCTGTCGGCCAACGATCTGATTGCGCTGATCGTCGCCCCGCTCGCCATGGTGGGCGTGGCCATCTTCCTCGGTACCACCCGTCTGGGCACAGCGATCCGCGGGTCGGCCGAACGCAGCGAGCGGGCACTGATGCTCGGGATCCCCGTCGCCTGGCTGTCCACCCTCGTGTGGGCGATCGCTGCCGGGCTGTCGTTTCTCGCTCTCTTCCTGCGTGCCGGCATCCTCGGCGTGCCGCTCGGCGCAGCGCTCAGCTTGTCGAACCTGGTGCTCGCGCTCGCAGCTCTCGTGATCGGTCGTCTGCGCCACCTGCCGACCGTGGCGACCGCAGCGGTGGCCCTCGGCATCCTCGAGTACGGCGTGGCCTGGAACGCGAGCAGTCCGCTGCTGGTGACACCCATCGTCGGCGCTGCGGTGCTCGTCGCACTGTTGCTGCAGCGCCGCCAGTACGGCCGAGCCGATCGCGACGAAGCAGCCGCCTGGCGGCTCGCCGACGAAGTCCGCCCGCTGCGGCCATGGGTGGCACGCCTGGCGCTGGTGCGGACGATGCGCTGGGGCACGGCAGCGGTCATCGTCGTGGGCCTCGCCCTGGTCCCGCTGCTGCTGCGCACCGACCAGATCATCAAAGCCACCGCCATCGTGGTCTTCGCCGTGATCGGACTGTCGTTGGTGGTGCTCTCGGGCTGGGCGGGACAGATCTCCCTCGGCCAGATGGCGTTCGTCGCGATCGGCGCCGCGATCAGCGGCAAGTGCACGATCAGCTGGAACGTGGACATGTCGCTGTCGTTGCTGATCGGGGGCGCTGCCGGTGCTGCGGCTGCGCTGGTCGTCGGCCTGCCCGCGCTGCGCCTGCGCGGGCTGTACCTGGCGGTCACCACCCTCGTGTTCGCGTTGGCCGTGAACTCGTGGTTGCTCAATCGCCAGTTCTTCGACTGGGTGCCGCAGGAGCGCGTCGAGCGACTCCCGCTGTTCGGACGGATCGATGTGTCGACACCCACCCGCTTCTACGTCTACACCTTGGTGGTGCTGGCCCTGGTGTACCTGTCGCTGCGAGGGATCCGACACAGCCGAACCGGCCGGGCGATCGTGGCGATGCGCGAGAACGAGCTCGCCGCCCAGGCCTTCTCGGTGGCGCCCGTGCCCGTGAAGTTGACCGCGTTCACCGTCTCGGGTTTCGTCGCCGGGATCGCCGGTGGGCTGTTCGTGCAGCTCAGTCAGAGTTTCGACCTGACCAGCTACGGCGCCGCCGCCAGCCTCGACGTGTTCACGGCGGCCGTCGTCGGTGGACTCGGCTCGCTGTTCGGGGGCGTGCTGGGCGCAGTCTTCCTCCGCGGCAGCGAGTGGTTCATCACCGCACCCGAATGGCGGCTGCTCTCCTCGGCTCTCGGCGTGCTCGTGGTGCTGCTGATCATCCCGGGCGGTCTCGCGAGCCTCGTGATCAAGGTCCGCGACTGGTACGTCGGCGCCGTACTGCGCCGTCGACCGCCCGAGGTGAACGAACCGACCGCTGACTCGTCCGACGACGTGGCCCCGGATGCCCCGGGCGCGGGGAACCACGATGCGATCGACGTTCCCGCTGCCCTGGGCGCGGGGAACCACGATCTCGTCGCGGACGTGTCGGTCGATCGGAGCACGACATGACGGCACCCGACCAGTCGGCCCACGTGGTTCGCCGGTTCGCATACGGGGTGCGTCATCCCAAGCAGTGGATGACCGACCTGTGCGGCGGCGAGGCAGCCTTCCCGCTGCTCGTGCTGTTCGGGCTGAACGCCGTCGACGAACTCGACCGCACCGCGTTCGGCATCCTGTTGCCCGAGATCCGCGAGTCGTTCGACATCAACATCTCGACCGCGTTGTCCATCGTGGCCCTGTCGTCGATCGCGGCGTTGGCGCTGCAGGTTCCGATCGCCCAGTACGCCGACAAGTCCAAGCGGATTCCACTCGTGATGATCGGCGCGCTCGCCTGGGCCGGATTCTCCGGCATGACCGGCCTCGCCACCGGCCTGATCCTGCTCACGATCGCACGATCGGGATCCTCGCTCGGCAAGGCGGTGATCGACCCCACGCACAACTCGTTGATCGCCGACTACTACCCCATCGAGAGTCGTGCCCGCGTCTACAGCTTCCATCGGGCCGCCAACGCCGTCGGGGCCTTCGTCGGCCCGCTCACGGCGGGCATGTTGGCGTTCTACTTCGACTGGCGGGTGCCGTTCCTGGTCTTCGTGATCCCCACGGTGATCTTCGTGGTGCTGGCTGTTCGCATGAAGGAACCCACCCGGGGTCGTTGGGAACGCCACGCCACCGGCGCCAGCCAGGACGTGATCGACACCGAGGAGGAGTCACCGTCGTTCGCCGAGAGCTGGCGCACCGCGCACAAGGTGCAGTCACTGCAGCGGATCTGGTGGAGCCTGCCGTTCCTCGCCACGTCACTGATCGGCTTCGTCACCCTTGCGGCCCTGCTCTACGAGCAGAAGTTCGACCTCGACGAACGCGCCCGCGGTGTGGCGGCCGCGGTCGCCGAGCCGTTCGCCCTGGTCGGCCTGGTCATCGGCGCCCGCATCGCCACCCGCCGCTACGTCGGCAACGTCAAGGGCCTGATCCGGTTCGTCGCCAAGATCGCACTGCTCACCTCGTTCGCATCCGCGGGGTTCGCCTTCGCTCCGAACGTGTACATCGCTGTTGCGCTCAACTGTGTGATCTCGGCGTCGCTCGCCATCATCGGCCCTGGCGTGCTCGCTGCGCTCTCGCTCGCGATCCCACCGCGCGCCCGCGCCACCGGCTTCGCCATCGGCTCGCTGTGGGTGATCCCGGGGTTGTTCGTGCTCCCCGTGATCGGATGGGTCGCCGACAACTGGAGCATCGAGATCGGCATGCTCGTCATGATCCCGATGTTCATCATCGGCAGCTTGCTGCTGCGCAGCGTCGCCACGGTGATCGACGCCGACATCGCCCAGGTCTGGCAGTCGGCGGCCGCTCGGTCCGAGGTGCTCTACGACCGCCGCCAGGGCACCACCAACCTGCTGCTGCTGAAAGGCGTCGAGGCCGGCTACGACAATCGCACCGTGCTGCACGGCATCGACCTGCGTCTCGACGAAGGCGAGGTCGTGGCGCTGCTGGGCACGAACGGCGCCGGCAAGTCGACACTGCTCAAGTCGATCAGCGGCATCGTCGAGGCGGACCGTGGCGCCGTCGTGCTCGACGGACGCGACATCACCCACGCACCACCCAACGAGATCGCTGCGCTCGGTATCGTGCAGATGCCCGGCGGGCAGGGAGTGTTCGGTTCGCTGACGGTGAAGGAGAACCTCGAGCTCGCCGGATGGACCAACCGCCGCGATGCCGCCGGGGTCGACGCCGCCACCGACGAGGTCCTCGCGATGTTCCCGGTGCTCGCCGATCGGCTCGACTCGCCCGCGTCCAACATGTCGGGCGGCCAGCAGCAGATGCTCGCGCTGGCGATGAGCTTCGTGATGCGACCCAAGGTGCTGCTGATCGACGAGCTGTCGCTCGGCCTGGCGCCCGTGGTGGTCGGCCAGCTGCTTCCGATCGTGCGACGGATGGCCGACGACGGCGTCACTGTCGTGCTCGTCGAGCAGAGCGTCAACGTCGCCCTCACCGTTGCCGATCGGGCGTACTTCATGGAGCGCGGCACGATCAGGTTCGACGGCCCGACCGCCGACCTGCTCGAACGCCCCGACCTGTTGCGCTCGGTGTTCCTGTCGGCCGCCCACGTCGAGGAACCCTCCACCAACGGTCACCGCGACGACGACCTTGCTCCGATCGACCGGGCCGTCATCGACCGCACCGAGGCGCCGGTGTTGGCCGTGAACGACCTGTCGGTCACCTTCGGCGGCATCCGCGCCGTCAACGGCGCGACGTTCGACGTGTGGACGAGCGAGATCGTCGGGGTGATCGGCCCCAACGGCGCCGGCAAGACCACCGTGTTCGATCTGATCTCCGGCTTCACGCCGCTCGACACCGGTCAGGTGGTCTTGAACGGCCGCGACATCACGGCGCTGAACTCCTCCGGACGTGCCGCAATGGGACTCGGTCGCTCGTTCCAGGACGCGCGACTCTTCCCCGAGTTGACCGTGAGCGAGACGTTGGCCATCGCCCAGGAACGCTTCATCGGCAGCCGCAGCGTGATGGCGGCGGCACTGCACCTCCCGATGGTGGTCGACTCCGAGCAGCACGTCGCCCTGCGCGTCGACGAGTTGGTCGAGCTGATGGGCCTCGGCGACCATCGCCACGATTTCGTACGGGAGCTGTCCACCGGCACCCGACGTGTCGTCGACCTGGCGTGCCTCGTTGCACACCGGCCGGCGGTCATCCTGTTGGACGAACCCACCTCGGGTATCGCCCAACGTGAGGTGGAAGCGCTGGCGCCGGTGATCCGACGCCTTCGCGACGAGATGGGCGCGAGCCTGGTCATCGTCGAACACGACATCCCGTTCGTGTCCGACGTGTCCGACCGGCTGCTCGCACTCGAACAGGGTCAGGTCATCGCGACCGGACCGCCAGCGGACGTTCTGGCCCATCCAGACGTCGTCGAGTCCTACCTCGGCACCTCAGGTGCCGCGATCACCCGATCAGGGGGAACGGAGTAGATCATGCAACCAGCACAGGCAGAGGGCGAGGGCACCTCGTCGAACAATCTCAGGAAGTGGGGGCCGATCGGAGCGATCGTGCTCGTCGTCGCACTCGTCGCGGGCATCGTCCTCGCCACCGGCGGCGGTGATGACGACGACGGCGACGATGCGGCAGCCGACACGACCACCGCCGTCACCGAGGCGCCGGGCGCCACCGATCCACCCGACGGTACCGATGCGCCCGAGACGACCTCTCCGGACGGCACCGAGCCGGACAACACCGAACCCGGCGGCGGTGGTGGTCCTGGTGGCGACATCACGTTCCCGCTGTCGTTCAGCCAAGCCGAGGAGCAGGGCATCGAGGTCGACTGGGGCGATCGCTGCGACACCACGACCGGCAATGTCGCCGTCCAGTGGTTCTTCGCGCCCGAGTGCTACGCCCCGTTCGAGGGCGACAACGGTGGCGACACCACGCAGGGCGTCACCGCCGACACGATCAAGGTCGTCCAGTACTTCGGGCCGGACGACGACCCGATCATCAACTACCTGTCCGATGCGGTGGCGGTCACAGACACCAATGCGCAGTCCGAGCAGACCGCTCGCGACATGCTCGGCATGTTCGAGCAGTTCTACGAGTTCTACGGACGCACGATCGAGCTCGAGCCCTACGTCAGCACGGGACTCGCGAACGACGAGGTCACCGCTCGCGCCGACGCCGTGAGGATCGCCGAGGACTTCGAGCCGTTCGTCGTGCTCGGTGGCCCGGCGTTGACCAGTGCGTTCGCCGACGAACTGGCCGCGCGTGACGTGATGTGCATCGGGTGCACCCCCGGGCAACCACCCGAGTGGTATGCCGAGCGTGACCCGTTCGTGTACGGCCTGGCGATCAGCGCCGCTCAGAGCCGGACCCACGCGGTGGAATTCATCACCAAGCAGCTTGCGGGCGGCAACGCCGAGTTCGCGGGCTTCGCCGGACTCCACAGTCAGCCTCGAACCTTCGGTCACGTGTGGATCTCGTCCAGCCCGCAGTCCCCGGTGATCGCCGAGCAATTCGAAGCCGACCTGGCCGCCGGGGGCGCCACGATGGTCGAGTCGCTGCCCTACACGTTGGACCCGGGCTCGATTCAGGCGCAGGCGTCGCAGATCATCGCGAAGCTGAAGTCCTCGGGGGTCACGACCATCGTGCTCGTCAGCGACGGTATCGCACCGCGCGACCTCACCATCGAGGCAACCGCTCAGGAGTACTTCCCCGAGTGGGTCATCGCGGCGCCGGCGTTGTCGGACCTCACGGCATTCGGTCGCACCTACGACGAGATCCAGTGGGCGCACGCATTCGGTGTCACGCACGGCGCCGTTCCGGTCACGCCGGAGATCTCCGGTTTCTACGGGCTGTACCGATGGTTCATGGGAGCGGAGCCTCCGGCCAAGGACACGATCGGGCTGTTGATGCCGAACTACACGCTCCTGGCGGCGAACCTGCAGGCGACGGGACCCGACCTGACCCCGGCGAGCTTCCGCGATGCACTCTTCGCCGGGGCCGGGACCACTCCGGCGTTGACCCAGCCGTTGCTGACGTACGGCGACAAGGACTTCTGGCCCGACACCGACTACAACGGCGTCGACGACGCCACGTTGGTCTGGTGGGATCCGGAGGCGACCGGACCAGACGAGATCCGCAAGGAGGGCACCGGCATGTGGACGTTCGTCGACGGTGGCAAGCGCTACCTGCCAGGCGAATGGCCGACCGACGTCAAGCTCTTCGACCCGGAGGGGGCGGTCACGATCTACGAGACACCGCCGCCGGAGGAGACCCCACCCTCGTACCCCAGTCCCAACGGCTGACGTGCGTCTCGCGGTGAGCGGTGGGTGCCCTCGTGGCGCTCGCC
>Ga0209947_1001495_pt1 | contig 13797 bp, 13 predicted proteins | sample SalPonR2_B_D2_MG_FD_185706 | JGI IMG/M metagenome (GOLD analysis project Ga0209947, IMG submission 185706) | Salt pond soil microbial communities from South San Francisco under conditions of wetland restoration - Salt Pond MetaG R2_B_D2_MG... ... | reverse complement strand
TCATGCCTTCAAGCGCCTCGCGCCAATCTGAAACCGACCCCGCCCAATCCGAAACAGTCATGACCCAACCCTCCCGTTCTCTCGAAAAGAGTTGAATCAGAGATCTCCAAAATACGCAACTGTAGTACTAGGATGTAAATGAGTTTCGGGTTCATCAAGTAGTAGTAGTGAGCCGTTCTCAATGTAAGTGCAGGCCTGAGCCAAAAGCTTGATGAAACGCGTTTCACCGCTGCTCAAGTAAAAAAATTTTCCTTCAATCTGACGGCCAGGCTCGAAAGCCTCATTCATGTTGAGGAGCAGTTCAAGCCTGCGCTGCTCCGATTTTGTACGTAGCGCCTTCAAATTTATCAGTTGTGAGTTATCATCTGACCTAAACGCGATTTGGTCTGCTCGGTTGATTGCCTGAACCGCATCCAAGAAAATGGAGAAACGTGATTTTTCAGCAATCATCCTATCGTTGCGTGACAACTCGAGTATTGTAGAAGTTGCTGTATTCCGAGCTGAACCGCTTCGAGCACGGCTTGTGGACAGTCGCTTATAAAAGGTTGCCGGCTTTTTCCAGCCCTCGTTGGGGAAGACATTTGTGTATTCAGTGCCGGGGGTAAAAGCCAGTATTCGGCTCGCCATGATTCGTCCCTCACTACCCGCAGCGTTCTTTTTTATTCCTCGCAACGCCTTTCTGGCTATACCACCCAAAGCTCGACTCTTCCCGACCCCGTTTTTTCCAATGATGACGCATGTTCTTTTCGGTACCGTGGTTTCGTGGCTGAAGTTGAAGCCCACTTCAAAGTCTTCTCCAGATTCGTTGGATAGAAATACGGCCACCCTTTCTGGTCCCGATGAAATATCCTCTTGATCCAGTCCCCGGATAATTGATGCGGCATTTTTGAATGCGTAGAATGCTTCAGATTCACGCGTCAATGAGAACTGGAAAACTTCAGATTTCAACGTGGATTTCTCTACGTTTTTAACGGAACCGTTGTTCGTAGTGGCGACCAGATCGCCTGCCGCCAACAACCGCAAATGGTCTTGGCCGATCAACCAATGACAACCGGAGCATATCGAAGTGTGGGGTCAAGCATCGGATCATGCTGCCTGCTCGCTTGGTGGCGCGCGTGACATCGGTATCTGACCGCGCCGGAAGATCTCGATGATGCGCATTTGGCCACCGCAGCAAGGGCATGGCTCGCGCAGGGTGAGCGGGGTGATCTCGGGCGCCGGTTCTGGTTCAGTGTTTTGCTCGGCACACTTGGCGCCAAGCAGGGCCCGGATCTTCTCGATGTTCGTTTTGCGTGCTGAGCTGGCCAGCAGACCATAGTGCCGGATGCGGTGAAAGCCGTCCGGGAGAACATGCACCAGAAAGCGGCGAATGAACTCGGGCGTTGCCAATCGCATGACCTTTTGGCGGTCACCGTGTTTGATACGGTAGTCCTTCCAGCGGAACGCGACGGTTTCGGCATCAGCGCTGATCAAGCGATGGTTCGAGATGGCCACGCGGTGGGTGTATCGGCTCAGATATGCCAAAACTGCTTCGGGTCCGCCGAAGGGCGGTTTGGCATAGACCACCCATTCGGATTTGCGGAACGGAGCGAGCCACTTCGCGAAAGCACCCGACTGCGCCAAGCACCCATGATCACCAAAGAAAGCGAGTTGGCCTGATCGGTGCAACTCCATCAGCCCTTCCAGAAACAGGCGTCTGAACAACCGCGCCAACACTCGCACGTGCAGAAAGAACCCCGGCCTGCAGGCGACCCAACGTTTGCCATCAGTTGACAGGCCGCCGCCCGGGACGATCATGTGGATGTGGGGGTGGTGTGTCAGCGCCGATCCCCAGGTGTGCAGGACGCTGGTTATGCCGACCTTCGCTCCGAGGCGCTTGGGATCGGCCGCGATGGTCATCACGGTCTGCGCCGATGCGCGGAACAGCAGCCCATAGACCGCCTTCTGGTTCCAATACGCGATGCGGGCGATCTCAGCCGGCATCGTGAAAACAACGTGGAAGTACTCGACCGGCAGTAAATCTTCGGCGCGCGCCTCCATCCAATCTCGCGCGGCAGGTCCCTGACATTTGGGACAGTGGCGGTTCTTGCAGCTGTTGTATGCGATGTGATGGTAGCCGCAGTTGGTGCATCCCGCCACATGCCCGCCGAGCGCCTCGGTCCGGCATGCTTCAATCGCCGACATCACCTTAAGTTGGCCGAGACTGACATGACCAGCATTGGCCCGTCGCCACGTGGGGCCATATCGTCGAAAGATGTCAGCGATCTCCAGCCGTGGCCGGGGCAACCGCCCGGGCCGCTACTCCAACCCCCGCCTGACGGTGTGATCCTGTAGCTTCTCCAACATCTCGTAGGGGCTGACGGTGCCGCGGATGGTCTTGGTCGCGACATGCGTATAGCGCGCCGTCGTGCTGAGCTTGGAATGTCCCAAAAGCACCTGGATCACCCGAACATCCGTCCCGGCCTCAAGCAGATGCGTTGCAAAGCTGTGGCGCAGGGTGTGCAGCGTGGCGGGCTTGTTGATCCCAGCCATATGTTTGGCCGACGTGAACGCCCGGTTCAATTGACGCGGCGACAAAGCCATGATCTTGGGTTTGCCCGGAAACAGCCAACCTTCGGGGCGCGCCTCGCGCCAGTAGTCACGCAGCAGATCGAGCAAGGCCGGTGACAACATTGCTTTGCGGTCTTTGTCATTCTTACCCTCGTCGACATGAATCAGCATCCGGTCGCTGTCGATATCCGAGACCTTGAGATTGCAGACTTCGGATGCGCGCAAACCAGCGCCATAGCTGATCCCCAAGGCCGCGCGATACTTCAACCCTGGTCCAGGAACCGCCGCCAGAAGATCACCAACCTCCTCGACACTCAAAACAACCGGCAGTTTCTTTGCCTTACGCCGGAACTGCATGTACCGCTTCATCTCCTCCCGGCCGCAGGTCATACCGAAGAAGAACCGCAGCGACACGATCCTCGCATTGAACACGCCGGTCGAGACGCCGCTATCTGTCATGTGAAGCTGGTACGCGCGCAACTCATCCGGCGTCGCTGTATCGGGTGAGCGACCGATGAACTCTGCAAAATACCTGACGGCTCTGATATGGCCTTGCTGGGTCTTCGGTGACATTCCGCGAATGCGCATGTCTTCGATCATCCGCTCGCGCAGTGGTGTGGTCTTCTCCTCCTTCATGAGATCCTCCTGTCATCAGATTGAGAAACCTCAATCGTCAAACAGGATGCCGAGATCGCAAAATACGCGCCGCCATGATCGGCTCATAACGCCAGCAAAAAGCGCCATTGCCGCGAAAGCGGCTTCGTCCTCCCGCCCATTCTGTTGGAAAAACTCTGCAACAGGAAACTCGCCTCAAAATTTTGGAACAGCGTTCCCTCATGTCACTTTTGGGCAAACTGTGTTTGCGCGACGGAGCTTTCGCGGGAGGATGTTCCGCAGATTGATGCGAACCGAATAACTCAAATCACGAATCGTGTAGTTGGTCCAAAAAGTCGCCGTACCATTGCATCATATCAGTTCGATCTTGCAGATACTCCGCCGAATTGTAGGCCGCTCGGATCTTATTGCCTTCGACATGCGCTAACTGGCGCTCAACCCAATCACGATTGAAGCCATTTTCGTTCAGATGCGTTGAGGCGATGGTCCGAAACCCATGCGTTACCATCTGCTCCTTGGTGTAACCCAAACGCCGTAGCGCTGCGTTCATCGTGTTCTCGCTAATAGGTCGCCCCTTCGAACGAAGGGACGGCAGAATAAGTTTTTCTCGCCCTGTGATGGTTTGGATCGGTCGAAGAATTTCAATGACCTGCTTTGAAAGAGGGACGATGTGTGGTCGATACATTTTCATGCGCTCAGCCGGGATCGTGAGACGTGCCGTCTCCCACGATACATCAGACCATTCCGCATACCGAATTTCGCCAGACCTCAAGAAGGTGTAGGCGGCAAGTAGAAGGCCTGTTCGGGTTGTGGGATCACCTTCGAAGCCACGAATGGCGCGCAGCAGCTCGCCGATCTTTTTTGGTTCCAGTACGGCTGGATGATGAGAACGCTTGGGGACAGTCAGAGCGTCGCGCAGATCGGCCGCAACATCGCGCTCCGCTCTGCCGGTTGAAATTGCGTATCTGAATACTTGCCCACTTACGCTTCTAAGACGTGTTGCGGTTTCGTAAGTTCCCTGCGCTTCGATCTCTCGGAGAACACCCAGCAGATCGGCAGCGGCGATATCTTGGACTGGTAGATGGCCCAGTCCTGGATAACTCTTCTCGAGTAGCCATTGGAGTTTGTTCAGCGTCGCCTTTGAGGCGCCCTCACGCCGACGCTTGTCCCACCACTCCCGGCACACCTCCCTCCAAGTGGAGGTCGCATCCTGATCTTCTGTCTTAGGCTTCGAATTACGTTTGTGGACAGATGGGTCGACACCGTCCGCCAAAAGAGCTTTCGCCTCATCACGTTCGGACCGCGCCTTGGCGAGCCCTACAATCGGGTATCGACCTAGACTGAGGAGTTTTTGCTTGCCATCGTATCGGTAGGCCAAACGCCACAACTTCGAGCCACCTGTTGTGATCAACAGATGAAGCCCGCCGCCATCACTCTTTTTATAGGGCTTCGCAGCAGGTTTGAGGTTCTTGATAGCGGTGTCTGTGAGCGGTTTAGATGACATGCCTTGTTGGTACTTTCTTAGGAATTGTTGGTATCGTAAATCCATACCAACAAAAGTACCAACAAATATACCAACAAACGTCTGGGATGTAGTGGTTCTCGGTGAGACTCGTCGAGACAGGCGTTACCCCAAAGTCCTAAAAAATATAGACTTTTGGAGCTTCTTGGGCCTACTTGACTTGAAGTGATGGTGCCCGGGGGCGGAATCGAACCACCGACACGAGGATTTTCAATCCACTGCTCTACCCCTGAGCTACCCGGGCACGGGTGAAGGCTGGTCCTTCGGGTGGATGCGTTCTAGGCGAGGCGGGCCGGGGTGTCCAGAGGGTATGCGCAAAAATCAATGGGGTTTTTGCGGCGTCTGTTCAACCGCTTCAATGGCCGCCTCGACATCCTCGGGATCGCTGGAGGGCACCGCATAATCGCCGCCGAACCACTTGCCCAGATCGACATCGGCGCAGCGTTTGGAGCAAAACGGGCGATAGCGGGTATCCGCAGGTTTTCGGCAGATCGGGCAGGTCATGTCATCACGTCGGTCAGGGGCAGGCGGTCGCGTTTGCGTTGCAGCTCAAAATGACCCAGTGGCGTCCATCCGGCAAGGGTGGTTTCGGTCGCATCCTTGCGGAAAGCCGCACGCAGACTGGTCTCAAAACTGCGACGGTCTTTCTTGGGCATCGGCGCGAGGTCGAGCGTGATCTGCCCGCCCAGGCCCCGCAGGCGCAATTGCCGGGCCAGGTCACGGGCCATAGCGAGATTGGCTTTGAGCCCCGCCGCCGGGCTGGCATCGCCACCGGTGTTCACGTCCACCGCCACCAATGCACGGGTCGGCTCCACATAATACGTGCCACCTCCGGGCAGGGGCACCTGAGCGTCTCTCAGCCTGTCGATCTGATCGAAAACGCCGAGTGCCGCAAAACACCCTGCCTTGGTAATCACCTCCGAGGGCTCTGCCCAGTCCCGCCAGGCGAGCGCATGCGGGCCGTCACCTTCGGTCAGCTTTTCGGGCTCGCGCCCGGCGGCATCGGCCAGCACCGCGCGGGCCAGATCTTGCATGGTTCGGATATCCTCGGCAATCTCGTCCGCGTCTCCCTCGGCGCAGGCCGAGCGCAGGATCAGCCCCATGTCGCTCTCGCCCATTTCCGCATGCGCGATCTGCAACAGCGTGTCGCGCAAGTCGTCGTCCTTGATCGTCCGCGACACGTTCAGCCCCGGGGCCTCCGGCGTGACAATGGCATAGCGGCTCTTAAAGAGCAGTTTCGTCGTCACCGGCAGCGCCTTGCCCGGTTCCGCATAGCCCGTAACCTGCACCAGAAGCGGCTGACCGGGAGCGAGGCCCTTGACCTGCCGCAAAAAAGCCGAGCCGTCGGGCGTGCGCAGGAACATGCCCCCTTGCCCCTTCACGGGCCGGTCGGCGATGGCACGGTAGATGGCACCAGGACGGGGTTGGTCCGAATCGATCAGCAGATCATCCAGCCTGCCATCCACCAGAAGCGCCGCGGCCTCGGCCCCATTGATGTGATCGAGAGCGATGCTGCGGCCGGTCATGAGGTGTCCTTCCATAGGGGATAGCCTGCCGCCTGCAAAAGCCCGGCGGTTTCAGTCAAAGGAAGGCCGACGACGGCGGTAAATGAGCCCGATATCCACGGGATCAGCGCCCCGGCGGCGCCCTGAATGCCGTAACCACCCGCCTTTCCCTGCCAGTCATTGCTGGCGAGATAGCCGTTGAGTTCCTCATCCGACAGGCGCTTCATCCTGACGGCAGTCACCACGTCCCGCTCCCATATCCGATCGCCGAGTCGCACCGCGACGGCGGTGATCACCCGGTGACGGCGGCCCGACAGCGCAAGCAGGAATTCCGCCGCCTCTGCCGCCGACTCGGGCTTGCCGAGAATGCGGCGGCCCAAGGCCACGGTAGTATCGGCCGCGAGCACGATGTCGCCCTCCTCCACCGTAACCGCCCACGCCTTTTCGCGCGCCATACGGGCGCAGTAGGGGCGGGGCAACTCACCTTTGGCGGGGGTCTCGTCAATCTCGGGCGGGCGAATATCATCCGCCACGACGCCAATTTGCGCCAACAGATCCCTGCGGCGCGGGCTACCCGATCCGAGAATGAAACGCATGAAAAATCAGACGCTTACTTGAAGCGGTAGTTGATCCGACCCTTGGTCAGATCATAGGGGGTCATCTCAACCTGCACCTTGTCGCCTGCCAGAACGCGGATGCGGTTCTTGCGCATCTTGCCTGCCGTATGTGCGATGATCTCATGGCCGTTCTCAAGCTCGACCCTGAATGTCGCATTCGGCAGGAGTTCCTTGACGACACCGGGAAATTCGAGCGTGTCTTCCTTGGCCATGGTCTCTCCTTGCTTTGGCTTTCCGCCGGTTTTGCGGAACGCGCTAGTAAATGAGCCTCTTTCGCGTTTTTTTCAAGGGCATAATCATCCGAGCGGCACAGATGTGACCTGCATGTCGCGGCCCGCCTGTTCAGCCCAGTGGCGGCGGTTGAGAACAACACCATCGGCACGCACATGCGCAACGCGGGCGAGATCTAGTTCGGCCATGGTCCATCCGGGACGGTTGAGAGTGCCCTCGGCAATCACGCCGGTCGACGGAAAGCCGGTATCGGGTGGGCCGAAGATGCCGCCCGTGCCGGTATTTTCATCCACTGCCGGGGACCACCCCGCATCACCCACGGTCGAGGCCATGACGGTGACGCATTGCATCTCGAGCGCGCGGGCCATCGCGCCGATGCGCACCCGCCAGTACCCGGCGAGCGCCTCGGTGCAGGAGGGCGCGAGAATAAGGTCGGCGTCCTTCAGCGCGCGGCCCAGCAGGGGGAATTCGCTATCATAACAGATCAGGATGCCTATCTTGCCAAGCCCCGTCTCAAACAGGCGCAGCGGCCCGCCGGGCACCACGTCCCACTCTTCACGCTCGAACCGGGTCATGATCTGCTTGTCCTGCACGCCACAGCCGCCCGAGGGGGTGAACAGCCGCGCGCGATTGACCGGGCGCGCGCCGAGGTCGGGATCGAACACCGGGGCCGAGGCGGCAAGGATATGCAGCCCGTGCCTGGCGGCCAAGGTGCTGTGCAGATCATCCACATCGGCGATCCGGCTGGAGACCGCATGCAGCGAGCGTTCCAGATCGCCCGCCACCTCCGGCCCGTCGAGCATCGCCAACTCCATCGCCCCATATTCGGGAAAGACCGCCAGATCCGCACCGTGCCGTGCGGCATCGGCAACCCAGTCGGTGATCTTGGCGGCATAGTCGCCCCAGTTGGTCAGGGCGTCGAGCGGATAGGCGGCGGTGGCAATTTTCATGGAATTCCTCAAGTGCAGGATGTGCCGCCCTTGTAATCACTCCGGCAGGGCGCGTCGAGCGATTGCCGCCCTGTGCGCAACCGTGCTATCACTTGTCGTATCGAGGCAGGGCAGCCCCACATATGGCAAAAACGGCACTCAGCAAATACCAGCGGCTCGAAGCGGCGGGCCTGTGGCGCCCCGATGCGGAGGCGCAGCGCATCGACGTTATCGTATCGGTGGGCGAGGCGACGCTGACCATCACCGACATGCGAGAGCGGGTGCAGGCGCATTGGTCGATCGCTGCGGTCGCCCGGGCCAATCCGGGCCAGAGACCGGCGATCTATCATCCCGACGGCGACCCCAATGAGACCCTGGAACTGGCCGAGGACGAGGCCGAGATGATTACCGCCATCGAAACCCTGCGCAACAGCATCGCCCGGCAGCGACCGCGCCCGGGTCGGCTGCGCCTCTATGGCGTGCTGGCAAGCCTCGCAGCTGTGATCCTGCTGGTGCTGTTCTGGTTACCCGGGGCGGCACGGGATCATGCATTGCGCGTCGTGCCTGCGGTCAAGCGCGCCGAGATCGGTCAGGCGCTGATCACCCATTTGCAGCGCGCCACCGGCCCAGCCTGCACCGCGCAAGGCGGATCTGTCGCACTGGCCGCGCTGGCGCGTCGCCTGCCCCCGCGCAAAGGTGACGTGCGGTTCATGGTGGTGCGCAGCGGCGTCGAAGACACCCTGCGCCTGCCCGGCGGAGCGATCATGATCAACGCCGATCTGGTCGAGGATCATGACGAGCCAGACGTCGTCGCGGGCCACATCATAGCGGCCTACCTGCGCGCCGAAGCCCGCGACCCGCTGCACCGCCTGCTCACCGATGGCGGCGCACTGGCGAGCCTGCGGCTGCTGGCGACCGGACAACTGACCGACGACACCCTGCGCGCCCACGCCGAAACGCTTTTGAAGGTGCCGCCCGGCGCGCCCACCGATACCGCACTGCTGGAGGGGTTCGCCCACTGGCAAGTGCGCGCAGCTCCGTATGCCTACGCGCGCGACATCACCGGTGAGACGGTCCTGTCCCTGATCGAGGCCGATCCGTTCGCGCGCGGCGCGGAGCCGCCGCCGCCAATCCTGAGCGACGCAGACTGGTTACGCCTCCAGGGAATTTGCGGTGGTTGAGCGCGGCATGTTCCGGACCGTGTCAGTCGCGCTCATCTTGATGTTTTTCGCCGGTGCCGCATCGGCGCACGCCTCGGAACAAGGGTTCGTCCTGCTGTTGCCGACGGATGTCTATATCGCGGCGGGCGGGGCCACCGTGGCGCTGACCGTGGTGTTATTGGCGGTGTTGCCGAGGCGGGTGGCTGGAGCGCTTTTTCGACCTTTGCCCTGCGCCACCTGGCTGCCAAGGCCACATCCTGTCTTGGGTCTTTTGGCGGCGGGTGTCCTTATGTGGCTGGTCTGGCGGGGTGTTTCGGGGCCGCGCGATCCGATGCTGAACCCGCTGTCGCTGAGCATCTGGGTGGTGTTCTGGATCGCGCTGGTCAGCCTTCAAGGGCTGATCGGTGATCTCTGGCGCTGGATAAACCCCTGGTCTGGCATGGCCGCGCTTGTCGCCCGGATCACCGGGCGGGGCGCGCCTATGCGCTATCCGAGGATCCTCGGACATTGGCCGGGGGTGGCGAGCTTCCTCGCCTTCGCGAGTTTTTTGCTGGCCGACCCTGCCCCCGCCGATCCCGCACGGCTGGCGCAGGCGGTGATAGTCTATTGGGCGTTTCACATGGTGGGGGTCCTGCTCTTCGGCGGCCCGTGGCTCTTGCGCGCCGAGGGGATCACGCTCTTGATGCGCAGCTATGCGCGGATGGGCCTTTTGGGCCGGGCGCGCGGCGGGCTGGCACTGGGCCTTCCCGGCTGGCAGGTGCTGGCCCGTCCCATGCCGTCGCTCGGCCTTGCGGTGCTGATGTTGATCCTGCTGGGCAGCGGCAGTTTCGATGGTCTGAACGAGACCTTTTTGTGGATGGGCTGGCTTGGTCTCAACCCGTTGGAGTTTCCGGGCCGGTCGGCGGTGATCGGGCCTAACCTGCTTGGGCTGCTGCTGACCAATTTGGGGCTGATCGCAGTCTTTACGGCCTGTCTTTGGTGGGGCGCGCGGCTCGCGGGCGATGGATCGGGCATCAGCCTGCTCATCCGCCGCTATGCGCCGACGCTCCTGCCGATTGCCTTGGCCTATCACATCGCCCATTATCTCACGAGTTTCCTGCTTGACGGGCAATATGTGCTGGCCTGGCTGTCCGAGACGCTGGGCGCAGGGCATGTCCATGTCACGGCAGGGTTTCTCAACAGCCCCGGCCCGGTGCGGCTGATCTGGATGACGCAGGCCGGCGTGGTGGTCGCGGGCCACGTGATCGCTCTCCTGCTCGCGCATGCCATCGCCGTCCGTGCCGGCCAGAGCGCGCGGCGAGCGGCGTTGGCGCAGGCTCCGCTCGCGCTCTTCATGGTGGCCTATACCGTTTTCGGCCTGTGGCTCTTGGCCACGCCGCGCGGGGCCTGAGGGCTAAAGGGCTGGACATGCAGGCCCCTCTTGCGCAATTTGCGCGCAACCGGGCCTTGCGGCCCTTCAAGTTCTGACTGATCGGAGGATTGCCCATGACCACCCCGACCAAGACCGCCACCCGCCGCGGCGCGCTCAAGACGCTCGCAGGCGGGGCCGCCGCCGCCAGCCTGCCGCTCTGGGCGCGGTATACCCATGCGCAAAGCGCCGAGCCCATTCGCATCGGGTTTCAGCAGCACCGCACCGGCATCGGCGCGGCCTATGGGCGCTGGTATGGCCGGGCGACCGAAGCGGCGGTGGGGCTGATCAACGCGAATGGCGGCATCACTGGCCGCCCCATCGAGATCATCGCCGAGGATGACGGCACCGACCCCAAGCGCGGCGCCGAGGTGGTCGAGAAATTCGCAAATCAGCATGGCTGCGACGTCGGTTTCGGCACGCTCTTCAGCCATGTGGTGATGGGCTCCGCGCCGCGCGCGGGCGAGTTGAAACTGCCCTATTTCGTGGTCTCAGAGGGCACGCATGTCTCGTCGGGCATGCTCAACCGCTACACGTTGCAGCCCGGCATTACGGATGTGCGCAGTCAGGTCATCGCCATGGCCCCCTTCATCACCGACACGCTGGGCAAGAAGGTCACGATGATCTTTCCCGATTACGGCTTTGGCTATGACCACCGCGATGCCCTCGGCCCGGCCATCGAGGCACAGGGCGGCGAGGTGCTGGCCAAGATCGCCATTCCGCCATCAGAGACCTCGTTCACCAAGTATTTCCCCAAGATCCCGCGCGACACCGAGGTGCTCTATCACGTGATGGTCGGGCCTGCGGTTCTGACCTTCGTCAAGGAACTGGGTGAATTCTTCGGCGGGCGTGGGCCGGAGCTTTTCGGCTTTATCGACAGTCTGGAGGCGGTGGCCATCGACAGCCCCGGGCTAGACTTCCTCGAAGGCAGCCATTTCTGGGAAGGCATGTGCCGCCACCAACAGGCGGACGAAAGCGCGCATGAGACCTTCTATCGGGAGGCCGTGGGCGTCAATGCGCGCGGCGCATCGGTGAACGATCCGGCGGATGTGTCTACCTACGGCCACATGTTCGGCTGCTGGGAGACGCTGCACGTGATCAAGGCGGGCATGGAGACGGCGGGCTATCGCGGGCCACAGGATCGCGCCGCGCTGATCGAGGCGGTCGAGGCGATAACCGATATGCCCCACTCGCGCGAACACCCCCAAGGAGCCAAGCGGTTCAACGGCAAGACCCATCAGGTGTTTGGCCATCAGTATATCAGCCAGGTTCAGAACGGCACTTTGACCCGCGTGCATACCACCGCGATCGAGGATTCGGTCTATCCCGATATGGTCGACTACACGACGCAGGCGTTCTGATATGGGTCTGGCCGCGGTCTTGCGAGGCATGCTGGCAGGGGCGATGCTCTTGCTGGCCGCCTGCGCGGCACCGCCCCCACCGCAACCCGAGGAGGTCAGCCGCCTTGCCGCTGCGATCCGAGGCCTCGGGCCGGAGGTCGATCCCGAGGAGGCCGACCGCGCCGCAAAGATGGCCTATCGGCACACGCATGATCTGGCGCTGGAATACCAGATCACCGATCCGCCCATCGTGCACAATACCAAGGTCAATATGGGGCTGAAGCCGCGCGGGCTCTGCTGGCACTGGGCACGCGACATGGAGGATCGGCTCGAGGCCGAAAACTTCCAGACGCTCGACCTGCATCGCGCGGTGGCCAATGCCGACAACGCCTTTCGGCTTGAGCACAGCACCGCGATCATCAGCGCGCGGGGCGATGCCTATGACGCGGGCATCGTGCTTGACCCGTGGCGCAAGGGCGGGCGGCTGACCTGGGCGGGCGTACGCGAGGACACGGCCTATGACTGGCAACCGCGCGACGAGGTCGTCGCCCGCAAACTGGAACGCAAGCACGGCCAGATCGTGACCCTGACCGACGATCAGCGCCTCCTCGTGGGCGGGGTGGAGTACGTAGCGCAATGATCCCTGACATCCGGACAGCCTGATGGATCTCGGCCCCTATCTCGTGCTCGCCACGCTGGAAGGCGCGGTGACGGCGGCGGTGCTGGCGCTCACGGCGGTGGGGCTCAGCCTCGTCTTCGGCGTGATGCGGGTGGTCAATATCGCACATGGTGAATTCTTCATGCTTGGCGCGGTGCTGGCGTGGTGGGTGGCGACCAACCTTGGCGGGCACCCGGCTCTTGGCTTTGGTGCTGCGCTGGTCATGGCACCGCTGATCGTCGGCGCGCTCGCCATGGCGGCCGACATGACCATTCTCAAGCGGCTGGACTATGACCCCGAGCGCACGATCGTGGCCACCATCGGCCTGCTCTACATCATCCAGCAACTCACGCTGATGGGTTATGGCCCCGAGGCGCGCCCCGTCGAGGCACCGTTCAACACGCGCCTCGCGATCCCGTGGTTCGAGCATGGCGACAGCGGCTGGCAGATGATCTGGCCCTGGGGCCTTGGCACCACCTCTTACAAGTTGGCGGTGATCGGGGCGGCGGTGCTGCTCCTGTGCGGGGTCTGGGCGGTGATTGCGCGCACGCGGCTGGGCCTCGTGATGCGCGCCACACAAGCGGATCGTGACATGGCATTGGCCTTCGGCATCCCCGTGGAGCGGGTCTATGCCATTACCTTTGGGCTTGGCGCAGGGCTCGCAGCACTGGCCGGGGTGCTGATCGTGCCGATCCAGCAGGCGCATTACCTGATGGGGGCCGATCCGCTGCTGCTGTCGTTCATCGTGGTCATCATCGGCGGGCTGGGCAGCCTGCCGGGCACGGTGCTGGCCGCCGTGCTGATCGGGCTCAGTGACGGGATCATCTCGGTCTTCTTCTCGCCCACGCTGGCCAAGATCATCGCGACGCTTCTGGTGGCGCTGGTGCTGGTGTTCCGCCCGCAGGGCCTGTTCGGAAAGCGCGCGGCATGAAGGCTTTGATCCTGCATCTGGGCCTTCTGGCCGTGCTGCTGGCGCTGCATTACGTGCTGCCCGCCTATCACCACGGCAACCTTGCGCGGGTCATGGTGCTGGCGAGTTTCGCCATGGGATACAATATACTATTTGGCTATACCGGACTGCTGAGCCTCGGCCACGCGCTGTTCTTCGCCGCCGGGATGTATGGCATGGGGCTGTCGGTGCAGCACCTCGGGCTGAGCGCGGGGCCAGCATTAATGCTCGGTGTCCTTTCAGGTGCGGTGATCTCGGGCGCGTTAGCGCTCTTGGCGCTGCGCACCAGCGGCGTGGCCTTCATGATCGTCAC
>Ga0209947_1001492_pt1 | contig 13805 bp, 4 predicted proteins | sample SalPonR2_B_D2_MG_FD_185706 | JGI IMG/M metagenome (GOLD analysis project Ga0209947, IMG submission 185706) | Salt pond soil microbial communities from South San Francisco under conditions of wetland restoration - Salt Pond MetaG R2_B_D2_MG... ... | reverse complement strand
TGTTTGACAATCCTAAGCGGGTCAAGAACCAGCATAACTGTCGCTCCATAGCTCTGTCTGCATTAGCTTATGGTCCGACGAAGGAGACGTATAAAGCCTAAGATATGATTCAAGCTAAGGAGATTTTAGGCGGCTTTGGACAGGCTATAAGCGCCATTTAAAATAGGCTAGTGACTTCATATTCGTGCCCGCAGCGTGAAAACTGCACTTTTGCCCCTTTTTTTATCACCTGCTGCATTTTAATATTTTCAACAAGTATGTTTGCCTTGAATCCGCGAAGCTCTTTTGATTGGGCATATTCAATCATTCGCTGCTGAAGGGCGGTTCCCAAGCCGCATTGCTGCCATCCTGGCCGGATCATGTAGCCGACTTCCGCTAAATTATCCGTAGGATCGACAAAATAGCATGAGCTGCCGATCACTTTTTCGTTTTCCCGCTCGCCGGTAACCGCCGTAAAAGCCATCTCGTTTTCATAATCCACATTGCAAAGGTGCTGGGCCATTTTGTCTGTAAAGGAGGCAAGATGCCTAAAAAACCGGGTATAAATATCTTGCTTGTTCATATTGTAGAAAATGTCCTGCATGCCGCCGGCATCGCTTGCTTTGGCCGGTCGGATAAGCACCTTCTCGCCGTTTTTCAGCTCAACTTCGCGCTCTTCGTTTTCCGGATAAGCGGTCTTGCTTTTTAAGGTCTGTCCCTTTTTCAGGTAGCCAAGACGTATGCCTTCTTCTAGCAGCCAGGGCCGAAAATCCGGGTGCGCAATTTCAATTAGGGCGAGCGCCTTTTCCTGTATGGATTTACAGTAAAGATAAGCACTTCCGTATTCGGTTATCACATAATGGACATCGGAACGCGGAATGGTCACTCCTTCCCCTTCTCTTAAAAGCGGCCGAATGCGGGATTCTTCTCCGTCATCTGTTGTTGATGACAGACAGATAATCGATTTCCCGCCGAATGACAGGGCGGACGCCCGAATAAATTCAGGCTGGGCCGATATGCCGCCGTAAAATTCTCCGCCGAACTGATCCGCACATGCCTGGCCCATCAAATCGATGGAAAAAGCCTGGGTGACCGATACCAGGCGGTTGATGCCGGAGATGATATCAGGCCGGCAGATATAATCGATGGGATGAAATGAGAACTGGGTATTTCCGTCAATCAAGTTATACAGGGCTTTTGTTCCCATGCAGTAACTGGTGACAATCTGACCGGTAATGACATTTTTTTCGATCAAATCAATGACCGGCTCAGTGATCACATCGGAATGAATGCTTAAACTTTTCCGGTTGGTCAGATATTTGAGCATCTCGTTTGGAATGCGGCCGATGCCGGTGTGAAGGGTCGAATTGTCATGGATGATCCGGGCCACATAGCGTGCGATCTGCTCGCCGATGGCATCCGCCGGTTTATGCAGATATTCGATGACCGGGGTGTTTACCTCAACGAAAGCATCAATCTGATCCACTGGAATGAGTGAATCCCCATGAGTATGAGGCATGTTCGGATTGACTTCCGCAATAACTTTTTTTGCATTTAAAACAGCGGCCCGTGTGATGTCCACCGATACCCCTAAACTCACAAATCCTTTATAATCAGGGGGCGAAACCTGGACCATGGCCACATTGACGGGTATTCTTTCATTTTCGATCAACCTAGGCAGTTGGGCGATGGAAATCGGAATATACTCCGCCTTCCTTTTTTTTATCGCCTCCCGGGTATCGGAGCCAACAAAGAAGACCTTGTGCTGAAACCGGGTCTTGGGCATTCCGTTTTCCACGGGAATTGCTCCGTCCGTCAGGAAATGAATCAGCTTTACATCATAAAGTTGCTCTTCGCTTGATTCAAGTGCCTGGATCAATCTTCTGGGTGTTGCGCAGGCAGTACCAATGAACACCCGGTCACCGGGCTTAACCTCTGAAACAGCTTCTTCCGGAGTCCTCAGCTTATCGGCAATGGCGGCAGAATTTTCGGCGTTGGACGCCTTTAAAACATCATCATTCATACCCCCTCCTGAAAATAACTTTCGAGCTAAGGATGTTATCAATGCTTTCTTAATAAAAAAATTTCCACGTCCCAGCCATTTCTTTCTCATATTTCGCCACCCATCCCTCGGCACCGCAATTCTTGAAAGTCTCGATCGCGTGCTTCAAGTTCTCTTCGAATTTTTAATGATTTCCTGCTTGCTGCCGCATTCAACGCAAAATTTTGCACCTTCAGGGTTATCATGCTTGCATTTCTGGCATTGCATTTTTCTCTTCCAACAGTGGAGGATTAAATTTGTTTACATGGCTGCCAGTTGCCGCTCATACTTTTCAACCCAGCCGTCAGCACCGCATTCCTTGAACAGGCCGATCGCCTTGGTGAGTTGTTCCCTCGCAACTGACATATCGCCCTTTTTCTTGTACCAGTCGGCGTAGATGGCATAGTCACGGGCTAATTCCCACTTGGTCTCGTTTCTTGTGTTAAATTCAATCGCCCGGTTTATCCATGCTTCGGCTTCTGTCATGTGTTGATCATCGATATGCATATAAATCTCCGCGATGCATCGGGTGCCAATGGATTCGCAAACCGCCAGCCGGTTATTCTCATGAGATGCAATCGCAGTGCTTATTTCATTAAAATTTATATCTGAATAATGGCCCAGAAGTTTTGACTTAAGCATAAACAATTTGTTGACATTTATCCAAGAACGGAGAAATTTGGTACTTTCCGAAATATCAATGCTTTTATGATGATGGGCTTCAGCCTTTTCATAGTCCTGCATATCTCCGTATACAAATCCCATGTATCCGGCTGCCAGCGACCCCCATGACCCTTGGCAAGCTTTTTCATAATACGACAAGGCATCGATGAGATGCATTTCAGCTTCAGACAAGCTGCCTTTATAATAAAGAGAGATGCCGTGATTCGTATATACTGGCTGCAGGGCAACAGCGAGACCGCTCTCGGTAGCGATTTCCAGTGCTTCTGAACTCATTTGAATGGCCGAATCCACATCTCCTTGCATATAGTAATTCATGGCAAGCGCGGCTTTTGAATTTGATATACCCTCAAGTGTTTTTGTTGCGACACTTAAATCAAGGGTCGTCTTCAAGCAGGTGATACTCTCATCAAATTGGTAGTCATGGCAAAAAATGGCGCCTACCTGATAATTGGCAAACCATAAATATAGCGATCCACTTGTTTCTGAAGCTTTCTCTGAGACTTCATGTAAGCATTGCTTTCCCTTGAAAATATCTTCCTCGACCATGGTATAGTAAACGCCTAGAGCCGTATAAATGCCAGCCAGGGCTTTCTGATAGTCCAGGTCCAGGGCTAATTGAACGACCGAAGCAACAGCGTCTTTTGCTTTGTATGGGTAATTTAAATTCAAAAAGTATGTTGCCAGCAGAACCCTCGCATCGATTAATTGTTTTAGGACTTCCTCGGCAGCGGGGAGTTTCTCCAGGCACGCAATGCTTCTCTTCGCATATTCCACGGCATCTTTAAAGGATGCTTGCTTTTGATGTTTCCTGGCTTCAAGTCTGGCGTATTCCGCCGCTTTTTTATAATTTTCGCTAGCCATGCAGTGATTGGATAAAATCCCATAGTTTTCGCAAATATTATCCCAATGGAGCCGTTCTATAGTGCTGGCGATCGTCCCATGGATTTGCTTTCTCTTTTTTGCAAGGATTGAATCGTACACGACCTCCCTGGTCAGTGCGTGCTTGAAAATATATGTCGTTTCCGGGTAGATATCCCGCTCATAGAGCAGTTCGGCATCCCGCAGCGTTGAGAGATGATCGAGGAGTTCGCTCTCCTGGAGTCCTGTTATTTTTTGGATCAGCTGGTGGCTGAACTCCCTTTCAATAACTGAACCTGTTCGCAATACCTCCTTGGCACCCTCTGAAAGATGGTCTACCCGTGACATGATAACGTCCTGGATCGTGGACGGTATGGAAATCGCGTTGAAGCCATGTGTCAGTTTATACGTCCCGTCCACCTGCTCGATAACATTTCGCTCCTTTAGCGATTTAACGAACTCTTCAATAAAAAACGGGATGCCCTCAGTCTTGGTGAGAATAAGATTTTCGACATCTCTGTCGATATGGCTGCCGTCGAGCAGATAATTCACCATGGTTAAGGATTCGCGATTGGACAGGCGATTCAATACAATCTGGTTGTGGTAGGATCGATTCGCCCATTGATTGACATACTCAGGCCGGTAAGTGAAAACCAGCAAAATTCTGGACCCTGAAATGCTCTCCAGCATTTCCCGTAATACATCTTCCGAACTCCTGTCAATCCAATGAAGGTCTTCAGTTGCCATAATCAGCGGCCTAAACTCTGAACCCGCAATGACAATCTTTTTTAGGGCCGAAATAATTCTATCCTTTCGGGTTTCCGGACTCATGGCCATTTTTTCAATGCCGCTGTCTTTTACACCAAGCAGTGCCAATAAATATGGGCGTGTGGCGTCTTCTTCGACGCTGATGGTTTTCAGGCCATGGCTGACCTTTTTTCGAATGACAGCGTCCGGGTCATTCTCCCCAATATTAAAATTTGCCTTCAGAATATCAATAACAGGGTGATAGGATGCATTGCGGCTGTAGGAAAGGCACTTACCCTCTAAAAACGTATTTTCCGCATATGTTAGTGCCTTTCGAAACTCATAGAGCAGCCTTGATTTTCCGACACCCGCTTCCGATATAATTGATATGGCCTGTCCGCGGCCCCCCTTGGCCCGTTCATGCGCGTCCATAAGCAGCTCCAGGCTGCGCTGCCTGCCAACAAAAGGCGTCAGGCCGCTCTCGGCACTAACATCAAAGCGGGTTCGTCGGCTGCTCGGAGCGATGACCTGGTAGAACCGGATGGGTTCAGCATTGCCATTGACGGGCTTTTCGCCTAAAGCTTCCACGCGAAAAATACCTTCCGTGGCCTTGAAGGCGCTCTCTGAAATATACGTCGTCCCGGGCTCAGCCAGCGATGCCATGCGTGATGCCACATTTACCGTGTCACCGACCGCCTTAAATTCTACCCGCAGATTATTGCCAAGCGTACCCACAACTACGGGACCAGTGTGGATGCCCACGCGCATTTTCAAGGTCTGAATCAGGAAGTTTTTCTGTTTTAATCTTTCATTGAACTTTGTCATTTCACGGTGAATCGCCATGGCAGACCGTATGGCCCGCTGCGGCGCATCTTCCAGGGCAATGGGCGCACCAAATAACGCCATAGCTCCGTTAGCGGTCATCTCGTTTACTGTGCCGTCATAGTCATGGACTTTGTGAATCAGAATTTCGTAGACCTCGTCCATAACCGTGTAGAGGACTTCGGCCCCGAGTTCCCCGGACAAGGTGTTTAATCCCGCCATTTCACAAAACAGGACCGTGACGTGCTTGCGCTCTCCCTCAATTTTGTCTTTCTGGGAAAGGATTTTCTCTGTCAGGCCTTTGGGCAGGTAGCGCTGAATTTTGTCAAGTTTATCATCAAAGGCGGGTTCTTGGGGAGGTGATTCAGCGGCTTCTCTTAAATCATGGCCGCATTCGTCGCAGAATCTGCAGTCGGGATGATGCGAGTTTCCGCAGAATGGGCACAACAGTTCCAGCTTGGCGCCGCATTTTTTGCAAAACTTTGCGCCTTCGCGATTCTCATACTGGCATTGCCGGCATTGCATCTTTTTTCCCGGTGAGAGGATTACGGCGACAGCTTACATCGCTGCCAATTGTTTTTCATATTTCTCAACCCATCCGTCAGCTCCGCATTCCTCAAAAAGGCCGACCGCCCTGGCGAGCTGTTCTTTCGCTTTTGACCGCTCGTCATTCTTCCTAAACCAGTCGGCATAGAGCGCATAGTCGCAGGCCAACAGCCATAAGGTGTCATGCTTGGTATTAAATGCAATCGCGCGTTTTATCCATGCCTCTGCTTCGGCCATGTGACCGTCGTCCATATGCAAATAGATCTCCGCGATGCATCGGGCGCCATAGGATTCGCATTGCGCAAGCCGGCTTTGTTCATGAGATATCACCAGGGCGTTCAATTTATTAAAATCAATTTCTGAATCCGGGTTTAAGAGCCGTTGCTTAACACAAAATAATTTAAGGACATTGATCCATGAGGTGAGGAATTGAGTGTCTTCCATGATGGCAATTGCTTGATTAGAATATAATATAGCTTTTGCATATTCCTTCATCTCCCCACAAGCAAATGCCATAACCGCAGCAGCTAATAAACCCCAGGAGCCTTGGGATGCTTTCTCGTAATACATCAATGCATCACAAAGACATCTTTCCGCTTCAGGCAAGTTGCCTTTATAATAATGTGAGAAGCCATGATTGGCATAAGCCGCCTGAAGCGCAAGAATATCCTCGCTTTCTATTGCGCCTTCCATAGCCTCGGCACTCATCTGAAAGGCCAGATCCAGCTTGCCTTGCGTGTTGTAATTGAATGCAAAAGCCGCTTTTGAATGCGATATGGCCTCAGGCTTTTTTGATAAGACACTTATATCAAGGATAGTGGTCAAACAGGATAGACTCTCGTCAAATTGAAAATCATGGCAAATCATGGTGCCCATTTGATAGTTGACCAGCCACAAGGCCAGAAAGTCACCGACTTTTGCCGCGATCTCAGAGACATCTTTCAAGTATTTCTTGCTTTCATGAAAATCTTCTTCAACTGCTGCGTAATAGACGCCCATGGCCGTGTATATGCCGGGCAGCTTTTTTTGATAGTCCAGATCCAGGGCCAATTGCATAACCGGCTCAACAGCTTCTTTTGCCTCGCAATGATAATTCAAATTCAGCAGGTATGTGGACAGCAGCACCCTGCCATCAATCAACTGTTTAAGGACCTCCTCGGTTTGGGGGCGTTTCTCTAAACAGGCAATCCATCTTCTTGCATATTCAATGGCGTCCCTGAAGGCGGCTTCCTTTTGATATTTCCTGGCCTCCAGCCTGGCGTATTCCGCGGCTTTCTCATAATCTTCGCACGCCATGCAGTGATTGGAGAGAATCCCGTAGCAGTCGCAGATGTTATCTTCGTATAGTTCTTCAATGGAGCGCGCGATCTTCTGGTGGAGCTTTTTTCGGTTTGCCGAAAGAATGGATTCGTAAACCACTTCCCGGGTTAACGAGTGTTTGAAAATATAGGTGGAGTCTGGATAGATGCCGCGCTCATAAAGGAGTTCGGCCCCTCTTAACGTGGACAAATGTGATAAAAGCGTCTCCTCCGCAAGCCCGGTGACCATTTTTATCATTTCATGGCTGAATTCGCGCTCAATCAGCGACCCCGCTCTTAGAACCTCTCTGGCGCCCTCGGGAAGGTGATCCACCCGGGCCATGATCACATCCTGGATCGTGGACGGGATGGAAATGGCATTAAAATCACGGATCAGTTTGTATGCCCCGTTTCGCTTTTCAATAACATTTCGTTCCTTGAGCGACTTGATAAACTCCTCGATAAAAAACGGGATTCCCTCGGTCTTGGCGAGAATGAGATGCTCGATATCTTTGTCAATATCTGCGTTGTTGAGCAGATAATTCATCATTGTCAGGGATTCCCGGTTGGACAACCGGTTTAACGTAATCTGATTGTGGTAGGATCGATTCCCCCATTTGGGAATGTATTCCGGCCTGTAGGTAAAAATCAGCAAAACCCGGGAACCGGAAATACTCTCCAACATCTCCTTCAACACATCCTCCGAACTGTTGTCGATCCAATGCAGATCTTCAATGGCAATAATAAGCGGCCGATATTCGGAACCTTTGAGGACAATTTTCTTGAGGGCCTGGATGGTCCTGTCTTTCCGGGTCTCCGGACTCATTGAGATTTTGTCGATACCGCTGTCCTTTACGGCAAGAAGCGCCAGAAGATATTGAATTGTCCCTCCTTCCTCAACGCCGATCGTTTTCAACCCCTGGCTGACCTTCTTTCGAATAACCGCATCCGTGTCATTATCTTGTATCTCGAAATTTGCCTTAAGGACATCCACTATCGGATGATAGGCAGCACTGTGGCTGTAGGAAAGGCACTTGCCCTCCAAAAATGTATTGTCTTCGTGAATCACCGCCTTCCGAAATTCATAGAGGGTTCTGGATTTACCGATACCAGCCTCAGAAATAATTGATACGGCCTGCCCCCTGCCGTCCTTTGAGCGCTGATAAGAATCCATGAGCATTTCCAGGCTGCGCAGCCTGCCGACAAAAGGGGTCAGGCCCCGTTCGGCACTGACATCAAACCGTGTTCTTCGCGTGCTTGGCGCAATGACTTGATACACCCGGATAGGCTTTTCCTTCCCTTTTATTGCTCGCTCGCCCAAGGATTCCACCCGAAACAACCCTTCGGTTGCTTTAAAGGTCTCCTCTGTCATATAGGTGGTTCCAGGCTCTGCAATGGATTCCATGCGCGATGCCAGATTAACCGTATCACCCACCGCCTTGAACTCCACCCGAAGATTATTGCCAAGCGTGCCCACAACCACTGGACCGGTGTGGATGCCCGCACGAATTTTGATCGAGGGAATAGCTCCTTTTTCCGACTTTAATTTCTCATTGAACTTTGTCATTTCCCTGTGTATGGCCATGGCTGACCGTATAGCCCGCTGCGGGGCATCCTCCAGGGCAATAGGGGCGCCAAACAAGGCCATCACTCCGTCCCCGGTCATCTCGTTGACGGTTCCTTCATAATCGTGAACTTTGTGGATCAAAATTTCGTAGACTTCATCCATCAGGGAATACACCGTTTCGGAACCGAGTTTCTCTGAAAGAGACGTGAATCCCTTCATGTCGCAGAACATGACCGTTACCTGCTTGCGCTCCCCCTCGATTTTGTCTTTCTGGGACAGGATTTTCTCCGCCAGGCCCTTGGGCAGGTAGCGCTGGATTTTATCGAGTTTATCGTCAAAAACAGGTTCCCGGGGCGCAGACTCAGCGCCTTCATTCAACCTATGACCGCATTCATCACAGAACACGCTGTCACGGTCATACGGGTTGCCGCAGGATGGACATAAACACTCCAGCTTGGCGCCGCAATTTTTGCAGAATTTTGCGCCTTCCCTGTTGTCATGCTGGCATTCTGAGCATTGCATTTTTCTCTGCTCCTATGGGCGGCTTACTATTTACATCGCTGCCAATTGTTTTTCATACTTTCCAACCCAGCCGTCAGCGCCAATTTCATCAAAAATTTGGATGGCTTGCTTCAAGTTTTCCTTTGCGTTTTGCATATCATCCTTACGGCATAAAATATCGGCGAACAAGGCATAGTCTTTGGCCAGATGAAATATCATGCTGTTTTTCTGATCTGCTTCAATGGCTTGGCGTATCCATTCTTCCGCTTCTGTTAAATAATGACCAACACCATCTAAATGCAGCAGAACTTCAGCAAGATATCGACGCTGCCAACCCTCCATGATCTTAACTTTAATGTCTGAAATGTATTTGTAAATACGTTCTAATTCGAAACCCGTTTCCCTATTCATCACCATGGCTCGGGCAGCGCCAATCTTATTTAAATTCTGCCATGTGGGAAGAAACTGAATTTTATTGGCTAGTGAGACAGCTAGCAAATAACAGTTTTTTGCTTTATTATAATTGCCAGTCTCATAATGGACTTCTGCCAGCGCATGCTGGGTAACTGATCCCCATGAAAACAAATCGATCTTATCACATGCATCTGAAGCCTTCAGCAGGTATTTCTCGGCCTCTTCCAGAAATCCCTTGTGATAACAGCCAACACCATGACACGTATATGCGTGCGCCTTTGAGAGGATATCACCGCTTTCCTCAGCCAGTTGAACCGCCTCACGGCTGGTTTTGTATGCCCTGTCACTACTCCCCTGGAAATTAAATACAAAATAGCTTTGACTGCTTTTGGGTAAAGCGAGCCCCCATTTGCTGTTTGTCATTTCAGCGAGATCAATATTGCTTTGATAGTTTGACGCCGCTTTTTTAAACTCGCAGTTTACGCCCGTGGCGGCTCCCAATTCGGCTCGGGCCCAGACAAGGGAAATAAAGTCATCCGTTTCACCGCATATCTGTATCGCCTTATCCAGATGCCTGCATGCTTCCGGCATGTCCTCCATGACCCACATGTTATAAGCGCCCTCAATAATGTGGGTTCGGCTTAGCTGTCTGCCATGACCATACTTAAGAGCGGTTTCAGCAATTGGGGCAACCGCCTCCTTTGCTGCCACGAAATAATACATCTGGAGATGATAAAACCCCAGCTGGGTTCGGGTATCGATAATTTTTTTACGAACATCATCCGTCTCCGGCAGGCTCTCCAGGCACTCCAGTCGTTTTTGGGTATAGGCAATGGCATCTTCAATAAAATTTTTCTTTGCCGCTTTCCTGTATATCAGCCGGCAGTATGCTTCCGCGGCCTCAAAATTTTCGGCTTGTATAAAATGTTCGGCCAGCACCTCGTAATGCTCTTCAAGATAATTTTGATACAATTCTTCAATCGCCCGGGCAATTTTTTCGTGAAGGCGTTTTTTTCCTTTGCCAAGTATCGAATCACAGACGACTTCCTGGGTCAGGGCATGCTTGAATATATATGTCGATTCCGGAAAAATCCCCCGCTCATAAATAAGCTCGGAGTCTTTTAAAGCATACAGGCGGGACAGCAATTCCCTCTCCGAAAGGGCAGTCACTTTTTGAATCAATTCGCAGGTAAACTCCCGGTCAATGACCGAGCCGACCTGAAGCAGCTCCTTTCCGCCCTCGGGAAGGGAGTCCACCCGGGACATGATAACATCCTGGACCGTTGAAGGGATCTCCACGTCCTTGATATCTTTTACCAAGTGGTATTCCTTTGGTGAGGCCTCGATAATTTTTAAGTGCTTTAACGTCCGGATAAACTGTTCGATAAAAAAGGGGACGCCCTCTGCCTTTTCAAGCACCAGCGTCTCGATATTTTTGTCAATCGCCTCCGTGCCCAGAAGGTGGGCGACCATATTCAAGCTTTCCCGGTTGGAGAGCCGATTCAGATTAATTTGACTGTGATATGATTTGCCGCCCCAGTTGGGCAGATACTCCAGCCGGTAAGTGAATATCAGAAGTACCCGCGCCCCGGAAATGCTTTCCAAAAGATACTTCAAATACTCTTCTGAACTGTGGTCAACCCAGTGCAGATCCTCGACAGCAAGCACCAGGGGTCGGCTTTCCGCGCCTTTAAGCGTAATGCGATTAACCGCTGACATGATGCGCTCTTTTCTGGCTTCCGGACTCATGTCCATCTGACCAATGCCGCTGTTTTTGACGGAGAAGAGCTCGAGGATGTATGGCAGTATCGCGGCCTCATCAATTTTAAACAGTTTCAGCCAATCGGAGACTTTCTTTCTTATTTGACCAGCATCATCATTATCCAGAATATTAAAGTTGGATTTAAGAATGTCGATCACCGGATGATAGGCAACACCCCGGCTGTAGGAGAGGCACTTGCCTTCAAGAAAAGTGATATCTTCATTGGATACCGCTTTTCTGAACTCATATAAAAGTCTTGATTTGCCAACACCAGCTTCCGCCATGATTGAAAAGACTTGCCCCCTGCCGACCCGGGCCCGCTCAAACCCGTCGAGCAAAATATCCAGTTCCCGCTCGCGTCCTGCAAACGGGGTAAGTCCCCGCTCTGCGCTCACATCAAACTTGGTACGCCGGCTGCTGATGGCGATTACCCGAAAAACCCGGACCGGGTCTTTTTTTCCTTTAATCGGTTTTTCGCCTAAAGCTTCAAACCGGAACAGCCCTTCGGTCAGCTTAAAAGTGTCTTCGGTGACATAAGTAGTGCCGGGCTCAGCCATCGTCTCCATTCGTGAGGCCAGGTTGACCGTATCCCCTACTGCCTTGAACTCAACGCGAAGATCATTGCCCAGGGTGCCGACGACAACCGGGCCGGTGTGAATGCCGGCCCGCATTTTAAGTGCCGGCAGACCCGGGTTTTCTTTCTTTAAGTTCTCATTGAATTTCGCCATCTCCCGGTGAATCGCCATGGCCACCCGAATGGCCCGCTGCGGTGCATCTTCAATGGAAATCGGGGCGCCGAACAACGCTAAAACCCCGTCGCCGGTCATCTCATTGACCGTGCCGCCGAATTCATGAACTTTGTAGATAAGAATTTCATAAACCTGATCCATGATCGAATAGGCATCTTCCGGGCCGATCTCTTCGGAGAGTGCAGTATATCCCACCATGTCGCAGAACATGACCGTAACCTGTTTGCGCTCGCCTTCGATCTTGCATTTTTGTGCAAGGATTTTCTCTGTCAGGCCCTGGGGCATGTAACGCTGGATTTTATCGATTTTATTTTCTAAGAGCTCATTGTGATTTTTTATTCGATCTTTGGCCATTTTCAGTTGAAATTGATTTTTAATTCTTGCTTTTACAACTGAAATGCTAAACGGTTTGCGAATATAGTCTACCGCCCCGAGTTCTAATCCCTTGGTTTCATCCACTTCATCATCCTTGGAGGTAACAAAAATGATCGGTATATTTTCAGTATTCTTATCTGCCTTGAGGCGTCTGCAAACTTCATAACCGTCAATTCCCGGCATCTTGATATCAAGAAGGATTAAATCGGGTAAGTCTTCAGCCGCTTGCTTAAGCGCACTTTCTCCATCATAGGCGGCGCTGATATCATAGTCCGCCTTTAGTTTAAGGCTTAATAGATTAATATTGGCCTTTATATCATCCACTATAAGAATTTTGCCTCTTTTTAAGCTTTCCATAAAAGCACCTTGGCGGTTATTTTATTGTGGAGGGACATATTCAATTTTTATGGCGCTAATGTAATTTGCAGCTTCTCTCAGGCAATTTCTGATCATCTCTTTATCAGCATTTTTGGAATTTTTTTCTATCTCAAGAAATATGTTTGATAGATCAGCAAGACCATATGTGGCAGAGGCGCCTTTGTACCCGTGACTCAGTCGGACGAGGTTCTCCCAATCATTATCCTCACACAAACCGTTCATCGCTTTCAAAGCATCTTCAATTTCTTTTAGAAAATCCGGCATCAACTCTTCCAGATCCCCATCAACCATTACTATAAAGGTCTTGTCCCTATTTTTAGAAATTGTAGAATTGTGATCATCATCGGCATGGGTTTGGCGGCTGTTAGGATGGTTGGATGAACCAATATTTTTATACTGAGATATTTTCTCAATCAGCTCACACTTTTGAATCGGTTTTGTCAAATACCCATCACATCCGGCAGAAAAACATTTTTCCTGATGTTCCCGAAATGCATGGGAAGTAAGAGCGATCACCGGAATCTTTTTACGTCCATTTTCCTGTTCCAATTTTCGAATCGCCTGAGTTGCGGATATCCCGTCCATTTCGGGCATCTCAATATCCATTAAAACAAGATCATAGGGATTGCTTGTAAATTTTTCGACGGCGGTTCGTCCATTTTCGGCAATATCTAATGTCACCGGTGTGCTTTTTAAAAACAGCTTCACAACTTTCTGGTTTGAGGCCATATCCTCAGCCATTAAAATATGTAAGGGCGGCAGATTTATCGCTTCGGGTTCCTTGACACTTTTAAAACTCCTGCTGCAATTTATGGCAGATTCAGGTATCTGATCAGTTTCGGGGAACCTGGCGGTAAAGAAAAATCGGGTTCCTTTACCCTCTTCGGATTCTATCCAGATCCGGCCGTCCATAAGCTCCACCAATCGTTTGCAGATGGTAAGCCCTAATCCCGTGCCGCCAAATTTTCGAGCAACGGATGTCTCCACCTGAGAAAAACTGTCAAATATAACTTGCTGTTTATCTACCGGTATACCGATGCCGGTGTCTTTTACACAAAATTTTAAGACATCCGGCTCATCCGAG
>Ga0209947_1001490_pt1 | contig 13811 bp, 17 predicted proteins | sample SalPonR2_B_D2_MG_FD_185706 | JGI IMG/M metagenome (GOLD analysis project Ga0209947, IMG submission 185706) | Salt pond soil microbial communities from South San Francisco under conditions of wetland restoration - Salt Pond MetaG R2_B_D2_MG... ... | reverse complement strand
ATCCCACGTGCCCTTTCAATGAGGCAAGTCCATGGCCACCGTTGCCCTTCAGTTCGGGCCAAGCTCGACGTGCGACGGTGACGCTGTTCTGCCAATCCCAATCGGGCTCTGGACGGCCCATCGCAGCGCATGCGGCGCGGATCGCGCTGCGGTCGAAGCCTGAGTGCTGGTAGACGGTGAGACCGTGTAGGGCGTCTTCCAGAATGGTAAGAGCAGTGCCAAAGACTGGCGCTCCTTTGACTGTCGAGTTGCTGATGCCGTGAAGATTGGTGAAGACCCACTGCGAGGTCTGAGGGTCGACGTAGGTTACCCATGTCTCGATCGAATTGTTGAGGCGGACGCAGGCCACACAGATCTGACAGATAGGGCGTTCAGAATCTGCCAGACGACGCGGTAGCGCTCGTTGTCCTTCAAGGCGACCTCGGGTTTCACGCCCGCCGGCACGCCGACGGGGAGGATGACGTAGCCCATCTTCTTGCCCTCGGCGCGACGCATGACGCGACCAACGGATTGCACCACGTCGATCAAGGACTTGCGGGGGTGCAGGAATCCGCCTTCCCAGAGGCGCGCGTCCGCCACTCTGTGCCCCACCCGGAAATGCATCTGCACTTGGTCCATGCCGGCGCGGGGATGACCTTCCTTGCGACCTGGGTCACGGCGGTCTTCCCCGAGCTCCAACGCGTTCCCGGCACCGAGCTCGACCGGCGGTGTTCGACCTGGGTTCTCCTGCACAGCGATCTGCGCCGGGTGCGCCGGGTCCGGCTCTTCGTCGACTACCTTTGCAGCGCGCTCCAGGAACGACGCGCGGCATTTCTGGGATCCTAATTTGATTGACTTCCCGTTAAGGCCGGGACACATGGTCAGACCGCTATCGAGACGAAACAGACCTTGATCCAGATTGTTCAACGCTGCTCACCTATAGTTGGAATAAACCTAAGGCATTCACCACCTCGCGCTTTGTCGCCTCGGTTCGCTCACGCGCCCGTTCCGTGCCCTCTTTGATTACCTCAAGAACGTATCCTCGGTCCTCGGAGAGTTGTGCCCTGCGCTCACGAATTGGGGCAATGAGGTCTTGGAGAATAACTTCCAGACGCGCCTTGATCGTGCCATCGCCAAGTCCTCCACGCTGATACTGTGTCTTGAGTTCGGCAAGCTCGTCCTGGTCCTGATCGAAGGCGTCGAGATAGGCGAAGACGACATTGCCTTCGATGCAGCCCGGGTCTTCGACACGCAGGTGGCTCGGATCGGTGAACATTGCCCGAACAGCGCTTCGGATCTTTTCTGACGATGCGGACAGCGCAATGGCGTTTCCACTGGATTTCGACATTTTGGCCTTGCCGTCGATACCGGGCAACCGACCCGCTTTGGGGATGATCGCTCGAGCCTCGGGCAGCACGAGGCAACCTGCGACTGCATTGATGCGCCGCACAATTTCGTTCGTTTGCTCGATGAGCGGGGCCTGGTCTTCGCCGACCGGAACGACAGTTGCCTTGAAAGCCGTGATATCCGCAGCCTGTGCCGCTGGATAACAGAGAAACCCTGCGGGAATATCGCGCCCGAACCCACGCGCGCGGATTTCATCCTTGATAGTCGGGTTGCGTTCGAGCCGCGCGACCGTGACAAAGTTCAGGTAGAGCATCGACAATTCGGCCAGCGCTGGAAGTTGCGATTGCAGGCAGATGGCCGTGCGACCAGGGTCAATGCCAACGGCCAGGTAGTCAAGCGCGACCTCGATCACGCTACGACGCACTTTCTCTGGATCATGCGCGTTGTCTGTCAGGGCCTGGGTATCCGCCAGCAGAAGGAATTGTTCATGGCTGTCCTGATAGCGCAGCCGGTTTGAAAGTGAGCCTGCATAGTGCCCGATGTGAAGCGGTCCCGTCGTGCGATCGCCTGTCAGTATGGTTGGTCTGTTCATTTACGTCTTCTCATAAAATGAGAGGCCGCGTATCGGGAAGCTTTGAAAACAATGGCCGCCCATGCGGCGGCCTCGGAATACGTTTGGTCATCCGGCCACCCTGTCAGGAGGCCAGCCACCAAATCATTGCGATGGTCGGAATGTTTTCCATGAATGACTAAATATCCTCGGGACGGCCGCTCGTCAATCGAACGTTAGAAAGGGATATCAACCGACCTCGGATGCAACGCAGCATCCACTCAGAAACGCATTGGCTGGATCGTCAAGGACGGCCCACACCCGACGCTCGAGGCAGAAGCGCGCGCCGCAGCGCGGCTTCACCGAACCGGCCATTCGTGCATCGCGCAGCATTTCCGCGGCCCCGGGGTGAGATCGCGGGCCTTTCGGCTTTCGTCACAGCTACAGAATTTTGATCAGCGAAGATGAATGGCTGGTGGTAGCCGCGTCTACGCCGCGTCATAGCGGGCGAATATCTCGGTGCTGCCGTCTTTCCGGATCAGGAAAACATCGTAAGCCTCCCGCTGATCCTCGGGGCCCATGCCCGGAGAGCCATAGGGCATTCCGGGCACAGCGAGGCCGATGGCTTCAGGGCGTTCGTCCAGAAGGCGACGGATGTCAGCGGGTGGAACATGGCCCTCGATCATGTAACCTTCGACTTCGCCGGTATGGCAGGAGTGCATCTGCTGCGGGATGCCGTTCTCCAGCTTGTGGCGGATCAGGAGCGTGCCCATGCTTGCTTGCGTGGTAACCATGAAACCGGCGTTGCCAAGGATCTCCACCCAAGCAGTGCAGCATCCGCAGTTGATGTCCTTCACGACGTGGATGGTGGGCGCACTGGCTTGGGCGGTGGCAGCGAAGGGCGCCGTGGCAGCGAGGCTTGCGGCAGAGATGAGTAGACGGCGGCGAGACATGTGGGTCATCTATACGGTCCTTTTGATTACTTCATATATGTTCGTTGACGGCAGGCGCGGTGACGCGACCGAGTGTCGCTGACGCGGTGCCGGTTCGGCTTTCCCGCACTGGCCGGAAGGTCAGCAGCCGGAGCGCGTTGAGCGTCACGATCACGGTGGCGCCGGTATCGGCGAGGATCGCGATCCAGAGGCCCGTGACGCCCAGAAGAGTCGTCACCAGGAACACCGCCTTGAGGCCCAAGGCAATGGCGACGTTCTGACGGATGTTGGCCAGGGCCGCGCGGGCAAGCCGGATCAGCCCCGGAATGTCAGCTACCCGGTCGCGCAAGACGGCGGCATGTGCGCTCTCCAGCGCCACGTCGGTGCCCGAGCCCATGGCCACGCCAACCTGCGCGGTGGCAAGCGCCGGGGCGTCATTGATCCCGTCGCCAACCATCATCACCTGCGCCTCTTGTCCGAGATCGCGGACCTCGCGCACCTTGTCTTCCGGCAGAAGACCCGCGCGGTGGTCGATCCCGAGACTCACGGAAATCGCTGCGGCCGTGCGCGCGTTGTCGCCGGTCAGCATCACCGGCACGATGCCCAGGGCACGAAGTTGGCGCACGGCTTCGGCCGCGTCGGGGCGCGGCTCGTCGCGCAGAGCGATCAGGCCGCAAGCGGTCTCGTCGCGCCAGACGTGTACAACCGTCTTTCCCTCCGCCTCGAGCATCGCGGTCTGGGCACGAATTGCCTCGCTCAGAACACCGCTCTCTTCCGCCAGCCGGGGCGAGCCAACCGTCACAGTCGCGCCATGGATCACGGCCTCGGCGCCCTTGCCCGGGATGGAGCGGGCCGCGCGTGACGCAGGAACATCCGTGCCCTCCGCTTCGGCACGCGCCAGGATGGCCAGTCCGAGCGGATGACTCGCGCCGCTCTCGACACCCGCGGCCAGCGAGAGCACCTCGGCTGACGTTCCCTCAATCGGCAGGATGTCGGTCACGCGCGGCCGACCGGCGGTCAGTGTTCCTGTCTTGTCGAATGCGACATGGGTGATCCGGGCGACGGCCTCGATCACCGCGCCGCCCTTCATCAGCAGGCCGTTCCGCGCGCCTGCCGATAGCGCCGAGGCAATGGACGCAGGAACCGAGATCACAAGCGCGCAGGGGCATCCGATGAGCAGCAGCGCCAGCGCCCGATAGATCCATTCTTCCCATGCCAATCCAAAGGCGAGCGGAGGGACGATGGCGACGAGGATCGCCGCACCCACGACCACGGGCATGTAGACGCGGCTGAACCTGTCGATGAATCGTTCCGTCGGGGCGCGGGCGCTTTCCGCTTCCTCGACCAGGCGGACGATGCGCGAGATGGTGTTGTCCTCGGCCGTTTTTTCGACCCGCACCCGCAGCACCGCCTCGGTGTTGATCGAACCGGCGAAGACCAGGCTGCCCGGCTCCTTGAGGCTCGGCACGCTTTCCCCCGTAACCGGGCTTTCGTCGACACCGGACGTGCCGTCGATCACCTCACCATCAGCGGGAATCCGGTCGCCCGGGCGCACCTTCACGGTCTGACCGATGGCCAGGCTCTCGGCCGGGACCTCTCGGGTTCGTCCGTCCGTTTCCAGAAGGGCCGTCTTCGGCACCAGTTGCGCCAAGGCCTGGATGCCGTTGCGCGCCCGGCTGGCAGCGACCCCTTCCAGCATCTCGCCAACGGCGAAAAGAAAGACGACGAGCGCCGCCTCCTCGGCAGCGCCGATCACCAGCGCGCCGCTTGCGGCGATGGTCATCAGCATCTCGATCGTAAAGGGCATCCCGATCCGCGCCATGACAAAGGCGCGACGTGCCACGGGAACGAGCCCGATCAGGGTGGCCAGGACGAACGCCCATTGCGCAATGTCTTCAGAAGCCAGCAGATGCACCGCCCAGGCCGCCGCGAGCAGCGCGCCTGTGCCGAGCACGAGCCGGCCCTTGGACTTGGCGTACCAGGCGAGCTGCACTTCTTCTGCCCGCTTGGGTTGCGCCTGTTCTTCCTCAGCTACGGGTGAAAAGGCGTCGGACCCAGCAAAGGCCCCCTCGGGCAGAACAAACCCGCCCTTCGGCTTCTCTGGCGCGCTTCCCCGCGGCGAGATCCCGTAACCGATGGCCCGCACCGCCTTTTCGACCTGTTCAGGTGTGGAGCGGGCTTCATCCAGTGTCAGACGCAGCCGTTCCGTCATCGGTGCGACATCGACATCCGTGACGCCGGGCAACCGCTCGACCGCACCGCGGACCTTGCCCGCGCAGGCGCCGCAGTCCATGCCCGTTACGCGCCACTCGATCTGGTTTCCGTCGTCTGCCATTTCCTTTCTCCTGCCGCGCGTGCGAGTCGTTCAGTAACAGAGATAAGACCTCTACCAACTGTAGGTTCAAGCCCTTCCTGATAGCAGAGGTCTTGTTGGACCCGGTCCCATAAACTACAGCGACTGTAGAGACAGGAGAATTCTCATGCTTGCCATTGGCACCCTTGCGAAGCGGACAGGCACGAAGGTGCAGACGATCCGCTATTATGAACAGATCGGTCTCATGCCGGAGCCGGGCCGGACAGAAGGTAACCAACGCCGTTACGGCGAAGCCGAGCTGGACCGGCTTGCCTTCATCCGGCACTCACGACAGCTTGGCTTTTCGCTCGACGCGATCCGCGAGTTGCTGGACCTCTCCGACAGCCCTGGCCGATCATGCGCGGAAGTCGATGCCATCGCCCAAAGGCAGTTAAGGGAGGTCGAAATCCGGATCGACCGGCTCGTGACTTTGCGAACTGAATTGCATCGGATGATCGCCGAGTGTGACAGCAACAGGGTTGCGGATTGCCGCATTCTCGAGGTGTTGCGAGATCACGGCCAATGTCTGACGGATCATGCAAGTGCCGAACGCTGATGCCAGCGGCGCTGATCTATCCTTTGGCTGCCCTTGCGGAGATTGCCGGCTGTTTCGCGATCTGGGCCTGGTGGCGCGGCGCCTCACCGCTGTGGCTGCCGCCGGGCGTCGCGAGCCTCGCCTTCTTTGGCTGGCTACTCGCCCAAGTCGACGCCGGGTTTGCCGGACGGGCCTATGCTGCCTATGGCGGGGTCTACATCGCCGCATCGCTGCTCTGGATGTGGGCAGCAGAGGTGCAGAGGCCGGGCCTCTGGGACCTCACCGGCGCCGGACTGTGTCTCGTCGGCGCTGCCGTGATACTCGTCGTTCCGCGCGTCGTGTAGAAATGTCTTGAAGCTACAGTCACTGTAGCAGTTACACCGGTCTCGGGACGAATCGAAGGAGACCGGCCATGCAAATCACGACACCACTACTCCAGCCCTCGCGGCTGCTCGACTTCACCGTCGGCCCTATTGAGGATCTGATCGCCCGGCGTGGCTGGCGTGATCTCGACGAGCATGACCGCATCGGCGGCGCCTATGATTTCGTCCGGAACGAGATCCGCTTCGGCTACAACCGTCGTGACGATATCAGAGCGTCCGACGTGCTGACGGACGGTTACGGCCAGTGCAATACCAAGGCCACTTTGCTGATGGCGCTCCTGCGCGGACTCTCTGTACCCTGCCGACTGCACGGCTTCACGATCCACAAGGCGCTCCAGCGCGGCGTTGTGCCGGAAGCCGTGTATGCCATCGCGCCTGCGGAAATCCTGCATTCATGGGTCGAAGTCCAGGTGGACGGGTCATGGGTCAATCTCGAGGGCTTCATCCTCGACGCCGCCTACCTCTCCAGGCTCCAGGAGGTATTCCCCGAACGACAGAGCCTTTGCGGATATGGCGTAGGGACCGACTGCCTCGGCGCGCCACCCGTCGTCTGGCGTGGCAGTGACACCTACATTCAGAAGACCGGCATCGCTCGCGACCTTGGCCTCTACGACAGTCCCGACGCCTTTTATCGTGCGCACCGCCAGGACTTCGGTCCACTGCGCGACTGGCTGTATTCCCGTCTGGTCCGTCACTGGATGAACGCAAGGGTCAGCCGGATTCGCGCGGGCAAGGTTCCGTCGATCCCAGGGTTATCGGAAACCCATACTGCTCCTCGCCTGTTGACACCCAATACAGGGGGGTCGCTCCCCCGAAAGCCTGAGGAGGGTGCGTGAAACATCTTTGGATCATTGTCGGACTGGCCCTGCTTCCCGGGCTCGAAAACTTTGCCGTAGGCAGGGTGGCCGAGTTTCTACGGAACTCTCCGCGGCTTCTCATCGCGCTGAATACAAAATCCGACATCCTGATCGGTGTGGTGGCGATCGAGTTGATGCACGAAGCACTAAACAACCTCGCCGGATGGCGGATTGCCGGGGCCTTTCCCGGTGGCAGTTCCGCCTATTTCGCACTGGTCTGCGCCGGATTGGGGACGCTGCTGCAACGCGGGTTCCGCGAAGCAGGATGGCGCGGCCCGAAGAGGAACAAGGAGGTGATCGATGCCTCATGACTACAGCCACGCGCACATGGACCCGGAATCGGGTGACCGTAGGGTTTCCATAGCGATCTGGGCGAACGCCCTTTTGACCGTGGCGCAGATCGTCGGCGGCATCCTCTCTGGCAGCCTCGCCCTCATCGCGGATGCGCTCCACAACTTCTCGGATATGGCCTCGCTGGTCATCGCCTTCGTTGCGCGCAAGATCGCGCGCAAGCCCGCAGACGAGCGCATGACCTTCGGCTACGGCCGGATCGAGATCGTGGCGGCGCTGATCAACTACACGACCCTGATCCTCGTCGGCGTCTACCTGATCTATGAGGGCGTCATGCGGATGATCGAACCGACGGAAGTCGCGGGCTGGACCGTCGTCATCCTGGGCGGCGTGGCGCTGGCGATCGACACGCTGACGGCGTTACTCACTTACTCGATGCAGAAGGGCAGCGTGAACATCCGCGCGCTCTTTCTGCACAACCTGTCGGACGCGCTCGCCTCGGTCGCGGTGATCATCGGCGGAACGCTCATCATCCTCTACGATCTAAGATGGGTCGACCCGGCAATCACCATCGGTATCGCGCTGTACATCCTCTATCTCGCGCTGACGGAAATTGGCGGGCCGATCCGAACGCTCATGCTCGGCAGCCCGCCCGACATAGACGGCATGTCGGTGGTCGACGCAGTTCGCCATGTCGAGGGGGTCGAAGACGTCCATCATGTGCATCTGTGGCAGATGCAGGAGCACGAGGCGGCACTCGATTGCCACGTGGTTCTGACCGAAGACGGCTGGTCCCGCATCGAGGCCACCAAGACCGCTATCAAGCACCGGCTGGAGGCCGATTTCGGCATCACGCATTCCAGCCTCGAGTTCGAGTACATCCACCACGCCCATCACGACGCCGAACTTTTCGGCCACCAAGGGGCGAAGAGAAAGGAGGACAACCATGTTCACCGAAACCCTGAAGGATCATGAGGACGTCATCGGTATCGTTTGCGACGGCAAGCTCACCGAAGGCGACCTGAGGCGGATGCACGAACTGCTGCATGAAAGGCTGGCCTCGGCCGATTGCCCGGGGCTGGTCGTCGACCTCACAGGTTTCGACGGCTACCAGGGGCTGTCCGCGCTCCGCGAAGACTTGAAGATGGACACCGCACACCGCAACGACTTTTCCCGCATTGCGGTGATTGGCGACAGAAAATGGATGGAATGGGGAACATCGCTTGCCGGCGCGCTCACCCGTGCGGAAATGCAATGGTTTGACAGCGGCGAGGCGGAGGCGGCGAAGGCGTGGGCGCGGCAGATGTGATCGAGCGCCACCCGATGGCAACCGGCGCGCAGGGTGCTCTCCCGTCCCTCAACCCAGCCAGACATCGAGGAAAAGCATGATCACGAGCCCGATGGCGAGCCCCAGCGTCGCCTTGTTCTGGTGCCCGCTGCGGTGGGTCTCGGGAATGATCTCGTGACTGATGACATAGAGCATCGCACCCGCTGCGAAGGCGAGCCCCCATGGCAGGAGCGGCTCGGACAGTGTGATGATGCCGGCGCCCAGCAGCCCGCCGATCGGTTCAACAAGACCGGTCAGGGCGGCGATACCCCAGGCACGAACCCGGGGATACCCCTCACCCAGCAGAGAGACAGCCACAGCGAGCCCTTCTGGCGCGTTCTGAAGCCCGATGCCGATCGCAAGCGGCAGACCGCCTTCCACGCCCCCCGATCCGAAGCCGACACCAACAGCGAGCCCCTCGGGAAAATTGTGGATCGTGATCGCGATAATGAACAGCCAAACGCGCCTGAGCGCCACGGCCTCCGGCCCCTCGCGCCCCGTCTTGAAGTGTTCGTGAGGGAGGCGCTCGTTCATCAGCGCAACCGCGCCCATGCCGATCAGGATCGAGACGCACACGACGGCGGCGGGCATCGCGCCGTTTGCAAATATCGGTTCGGCGGCATCCAGTGCCGGAATGATGAGCGAGAAGAACGAGGCCGCGAGCATCACACCGGCTGCGAAGCCCAACGAAAGATCCCGTGTCGCGCGGCTCGGAATGCTTCCGAAGAGGACCGGAATTGCTCCCACCGCGGTCAACGAGCCGGCGGCCAGGCTGCCAAGGAAACCAAGGGCGATTGGAGAGAGATCTGTCACAATTTGCTCCTAAGCAAGGCCACGGTCTTTGCAGACCACAGTTGAGAACGATTTGCAAATAGGCAGGTGCGCGCCTATCAAAGGAAGCCAAAATGAGAACGAAATGCCTTCACAAAATCGTGCACGCAGAGGCCACGCTCGATCTTTCCTATCCATCCCGAGTTTGAAATAGTGAATGTAAACAAGAGGATTGCAAGCCATGCTGACGAGACGACATTTCATCGGCGCGACCGCGGCCCTGTTCACGCCCGCGATATCCGGAGTTGCGGCCGCAAGTTCCTGGCCAACCGAAAAGCAGAAGGCCGCGTGGGACGCGCAGGTTACGCCGCCGGGCTACGATCCGGCCACAACGAATCCTTGGGGCCTGCATCCGCGCCTGCTACCTCAGCGGGTCGAGGCCCGACCCGGGCTCGTGCCTGGCGATATCCATGTCGATGCGGTCGCCCGCTATCTCTACCACATCGAGGAGGGCGGCACGGCCATGCGCTACGGCGTGGCAATCGGGCGGGACGGTCTCTATGAACCGGGCGTCTACACCATCAAGCGCAAGGTGCAGTGGCCGCACTGGACGCCAACGCAGTCAATGATCGAGCGGGACCCCGAAGCCAACGCGCAATATGCAGACGGTATGGAGCCCGGTCCGAAGAATGCACTCGGCTCTCGCGCGCTCTATCTATATGTCGGCGACCGGGACACGTATCTCCGCATTCACGGCACGCCTTACCCCCGTTCGATCGGCAGTCGGGCCAGTTCGGGCTGCGTGCGTATGGTCATGCCTCACATCAACGACCTCTACGAGCAGGTCGAGATCGGGGTCACGGCACACCTTTACCCAGCTCCTGGCGACGGTCCGGTCACGGCGCATAGTTGATCGGGCCCCGAGCCCGAAGAGATCTTCGTCGCGCCGCGGAACCGGCGGCCCGGTCCGTTCATCCCTCCGCGGCCTGCGCCACCCGCTGCGTGCAGATCGGTCGGCCGTCCACCGTTCGAAGTGGAAGCATCGTCGTCTCGACGGGTCCGGTATGGCGATACCAGTAGCAGCCGTCTTCGGGCAGCAAGCGGACCGACTGCAGGTCCTGATGGGGAGCCGCCATCGTGCTCAGTTGGGTAATCATCTCCGCCGAGAGGCCCGTATCCGGGTCTGCCGGATCGGCGGCGGGAATGGCACAGGCGCCGAGGGCGAACGGGCCCGCAAGCAGGAGAAGCGTCTTGGCCGACATGCGCGTTTGGGTCACTGGTCGTTTCCTTTGTCACAATTTTTCATTGTCGTCGGCGATAAGCAGACGCGCGAGCCGCTCATCGAGACGGGCTCGCGCGGTGCCGAGACGAGCGAGTGCCGCGCCATCGTCGGCGACTCGTTCCGCCGTTTCGGCAAGCCGGTCATCCGAGAGGGGGTCAGTGGGACGGCCGTTCACGCGCACCTCGTAGTGCAGGTTCGGGCCGGTTGCGGTACCCGTCGCGCCGACGCGGCCGATGAGATCCCCCGCCGCGACACGGTCGCCTTGGGCAAGCCCGTCTGGGACAGCGCTCAGATGCGCATAACGGGTCATGGTTTCCGACCCATGCGCGATCTCGACAACGCGGCCGTAGCCGCCGCGCCGCCCGATGAAACTGATGCGTCCGGGTGCGGTCGAATTAACCGGGGTGCCGCGGGCTGCGGCGAAATCTACGCCGGTATGCATTCTTGTGTCGCCGTAGACCGGGTGTGTCCTGCGCCCGAACACGGAGCTTAGTCGTGCACCCTCGACCGGTTGCGCAAAGACGCGCATGACCACGCCATCGCGGTAAATAGTGGCCCGCCCGGAGCCATCCTCCGGCCAGACGATCTCGAACAGCGTGTTGCCAAGGTCAAGCGCCGCGAAGGTCAGGTCTGGCTGGCCGACGATGTCGTCGCCGATCCGTGCCTCGCGCCACATCACCCTAAGGGTCTCGCCACCCGTCAGGTCGCGCCGGAAATCCACGGCGCCACCCAGCATCTGCGCCAGATCGACCGCGAAACGCGCCGGAATGCCGCCCGCGTCGAGCGCAGCGAAGACCGAGCTTTCGATGCGGGCTTCTCCGGCGAAGGTGACGATCTCGGGATCGGGAGCCACCACACGCGTCACCACCTGCGCACCGAAGACAGCCTCGATCCGGACTCCGTCGTCCACCTCCAGCACGACTCGATGGAGACTGCCCTCCTGCGTCGACGCGACGCTCAGGACATGACCCGGACGCAAGCGACGCAGTTCGAACTCCGCCGCAAGCGCAAGCGCCACCTCGGCGCGAACCGGGGCGTCGAGACCTGCCTTCGCGAGAACCGCGTCGAGCGTCTCGCCTGCGGCGATCTCGCGTGACCATGTCCGGAGAGAAGGCTCGACCTTCGGAAGCGATGGCTCGACGGCCACGACAGACGGCAGAGTCGGCGGCGTAACTATCGGGGCGGTGTCCGAACGGGCGAGGGTCGGCACGAGGACCGGCGACTCAGTGGGCACCGGCATGGGCATGGCCTCAGGCGTCCAGAGTGCAGCCTCGGCAAGACCGGGCGGAACAGGGTCTCGTGTCCAGGTGCCCGAAAGCGCGAGGGCGGTCGCAGACACGCCGCCCGCCGTCACGATTCCGACTGCCAGATACCTCAGCTTCATGTCGCCCCCTCCGTTTCTTCTTCCAGCGCCCTGCGGACCTTGGGCACTGCGAACTCCCTCAGTTCGTGATAGTCGATCATGCTGACGAACCCGCCGGCGGCGTCGAACAGGAACACGCTCGCCGTGTGGTTCATGGTGTAGTCGCCGCCGTCGGTCGGAACACGCTCGTAGCTCGTCCGGAATCCTTCCGCCGCGCGTGCGATCTGATCTTGCGCACCGGTCCAGCCGCGGATCGCCGGATGGAAATAGCCGACATACTCGGCCATCGCCTCGACGGTGTCGCGTTCCGGATCCACGGTGATGAAGACCACGTTCATCTGCCCGGCATCCTCGTCGAGCGCATCGAGCCAGCCGGAAATGTCCGACAGCGTGGTCGGGCAGACGTCGGGGCAGAAGGTGAAGCCGAAGAACACCATGGTCGGCCGGCCGACCAGGGTGGCTGGGCCGACCGGCTGCCCCTCGTGATCCGTGAGACGGAAGTCCATTTCGGTGAGCGGTAGGGGAAGGCTTGCCACAGCCTCCGGCGCGCCGGGGCCGTCCACCCGCCACCAGCCGACGAACAGCGTCAGCCCCATGGCGCCCAGAGCCGCGGCGCCGTATCCAAGAGCCGTTCGGCGCCGCATCAGCCGTCCGGCCCGCGCGCCGCGATTCCGAGGATCGGCACTTCGACCGCAACGTAGCCGCCATCCGAGAAGCTCAGCGTCAGCGGAAAGCTGTCGCCCTCGGTCATCGGCTCCTGTAGCTGCATGAGCATGGCGTGCAGCCCGCCGGGCGCCAGTTCCGCAGCTTCGCCGGGGGCGATGGTTATCTCGCCCGCAGGCGCCATCGAACTGACGCCTTCGGCATTGGTCTTGCTCTCGTGGATCTCCGGCATCATGGCAAGCTGCGTGGAAATGCCGGTCAGCGTGACGGCTTCGTCTCCGGTGTTGCGTATCGTCATGTAGGCTGCGCCAGGCCGATTGACGCCGATGGAGGCGCGCGCCCATGCGTCCTCGACGACCACATCCTCCGACCCGGCAAGTGCGACACCGGAGGTGAGCGCAAGTGCGGTGAGGGTCGCCAGCAACGGGATGGTGAGCTTGTTCATTCGTGGGGGCCTCCTTGTCATGCGCGCCACGGTCACGAGCCGCTCGCGGCCACTTCCTCGGCCACAAGCGCGCGCAGTTCGGCCTCACCGAACGGATCGAGCGGCCGACCGTTGACGAAGAATGTGGGCGTCCGGCGCACACCCATGGTTTCGACATCGGCGCGGTCCTGGTTCAGGATCGCCACGACATCCGGCGCCAGCATCTGCGTGCGCGCCGCATCCACATCCAGCCCCGCGGTCGCAGCGATCTCCAGGATCAGTCCCGGAGCCGGCGCGCCATGCGAGGCCCATCGCGGCTGCTCGCGCAGGAGCGCCTCCATCACGGGTTCGTAGACGTCCTGCATCCGGGCAGCCTCGAGCACGCGGATCGCTTCCTCCGACGCTTCGCCGTGGAACGGCGTGTAGCGGATGGCGACGCGCACCGCGTCGCCGTGCTCTTCCATGATGTCCTTGATCACCGGATAGAAGGCGCGGCATGCCTCGCAGGCGGGATCGAAGAACTCGACGATGGTGACGGGGGCATCCTCGGGTCCGAGGGTCGGGGAGTAAGACCGCAGCAGCGCCTCGCTTTGTTCGGCCGGAACCGTCGCGGTTGCTTCGACGGACGCGGGACGTGTCGTGAACCAGGCCGCTGCGGCAAAGACGGCAACGGCGACGGCAACAACGGAGAGCATGATGGCGCGACGATTCATGGGCGCGGGTCCTTCAGAGAGAGGGCCGACAGGCTCGCGGT
>Ga0209947_1001480_pt1 | contig 13846 bp, 12 predicted proteins | sample SalPonR2_B_D2_MG_FD_185706 | JGI IMG/M metagenome (GOLD analysis project Ga0209947, IMG submission 185706) | Salt pond soil microbial communities from South San Francisco under conditions of wetland restoration - Salt Pond MetaG R2_B_D2_MG... ... | reverse complement strand
GGGCTGATCGTCGATCAAGGGCTGACCCGTCAAATCCTCGGCCAACTCAACGACGCGCAGGAAAAACTCGCCGCACAGGGCCGTCAGGCGGTCGTGGTCGTCTCGGCGACGCTGCGCCGGGGCTTTGCCGGGTTCCTGCGCGCGCATGGCGTCGAGGCCGTGGTGATGGCGGTCTCGGAACTGCCCGACAACCGCCGCGTCGAGATTGCCGCCAGCATCGGCAAGGGCACCGCCCTGCCGCAACAAACTGATCGCTGAGGAGAGATGCGATGAGCACGATCACCGTCCGCGCCCCCGATAGCGTCACCGCGCTCGAACTCGTGCAGCGCCGGCTTGGCGACGATGCGCTGATCCTGTCGAACCTCTGGGTCGACGGTCAGGTCGAGATCACCGCCAGCGACGAGATGCCAGACCCGGCAGAGCGCCCGCGCAACTCCGCCTCGGTCGCTGTGCTGATCGGCGATCCGCCTCGTCCGACGGTGAAGACGACCAATTCGTCGCGCCTTCCGGGATTTCTCGACCCACATGCACCCAAACCCTTCGCGCAGATTCTGGAGGCCGAGAAGGCACACCCCGCCACACCGCAGGCCAACCGCAACATATCCCCCGCGCAGCTTGATCCTGTGGTCCAGCGCGACAGGCTACTCTGCGCACCGCGCATCGTGCTCGGCGGTCCAGTGGGCGCGGGCAAATCGCAGGTGGCACTGCAACTGGCGCTGATGCGGCTCGCCCGCACGCCCCAGACCAAGGTCGATTTTTTCTTCTGTGGAACAGGTTCGCACGGCGACGGGGCGTTTCTGGCACAGAAATCGCATCTGCTGGGTATGGATACACATTTCATCCCCCCCGCCGATCTGCCCGCCCCCGCGACGGGGCAGGTTCAGATCGTCGTCATCTCCGGTCGTGGCGGTGATGCCCCGGCAGCCGCAAAAGCGGCCATCGCGGCCGCCGAGGCGCGCGCGGCGCTTGTGCTGCCCGCCGGGCTGCGGCGCGGACGGCTGCGCGCCTTGCGGAACCTTTGGGGGGATCAGGGCGCAACCGCGATCCTGACCGATCCGGACGCCAGCCTGCCCGGGCCCGAAGAACAGGACGACCTTGCCGCCACCGGCATATTGCCGCTCTGGGCGTCCGCGCCCGAGCGTCTCGTCGACGGGCTGCGCGTGGTTGAGGACGCAGACGAGGCGGCGCCACCGCCGCAGCCCAGCGCCAAGACCGCCGCACAGCCCGTCATATTTCGCCGTCACACCGCAACGGAGACCCGGCCATGATCGCCCCGCAAAGCTATCAGGAACAACGTCTCAGCCCTGCACGACTGGTCGAGGAGCAGATGCCGCTCGTGCAACGGCTGGCCTGGCATTTCCACGGTCGCGTCGGACGCTTTGTCGAGGTCGACGACCTCCTGCAGGCGGGGTATCTGGGACTGGTGGACGCCTCGCAGCGCTATTCGGTCTGCGACGGGGTCAGCTTTGCCGCCTATGCCGCGATCCGAATTCGCGGCTCGATCATCGACCATCTGCGGCGCAACTCCAACCTCTGCCGCAACACGATCAGCATGCGGCAGGCGGTCGAGCGTGCCCGCCGCAAGCTGTCGCAGAACCTGGGGCGCGAGCCCGAGACGGTGGAACTGGCCGAGGCGATGGAAATGACGCCGGAGAAGCTTCAGGACTGGGAAAATCGCTTCCAGACCAACCAGCTGCATTCGCTGGACGAGGTCTATACCGATCATTCGATCCTGTTCAGCGACAACGCCATCACCGCAGAGGACGCGCTGGAACAATCGCAACTCAAAGCCCTGCTGCGCCATGCCATCGAAGACCTGCCCGAACGCAACGCACTGGTGCTGCAACTCTATTACGTCGAGGAGCTGAACGTCTATGAGATCGCGGCGATCCTTGATGTGACCACAGGGCGGGTGTCGCAGATCAAGAAGGCGGCGATAGAACAGTTGCGCGACCTGATGCAAAGCAGGCTCAATTCCTGATACCGGCGACGAGACAGCGGCGCGTGGACCGGCTTTTCAGCTATCCGAATTCCACGCATCGATCAGGTTGGTCAGGTAGTCCCCTGTCGAGTTGAGCTGTGTGACGATCCGTTCCATTTCCGTGAATCGGCTCAGGTAGCGCATGCGCAATTCCTCGGCCCGGCTATCCAGCGCATCAAGCGCGGTGGTCTCGACACCGATCGTGTCGGTGAGCGTGCCCTCACGATCAGCCAGCGCGCCCTCGGGCGACAGTATCTCTGACAGGTAGGATTGCAGGCTGCTGACCATGCTGGGCGCAAAGCGGATCTCGGCGCGTTCGGTACCAGCCTCCACCGTCAAACGGATGCCACGCATCGGGCCCGAAGCCACGCTATAGACCCAATCACCATTCTCTTGCGCCTCGCCGAACACCGGAACACCGGCCAGCGTCGCCGCCCCCGTCGCCGGATCGCGCGTCAGCGTGAAACGACCGGCCTCGCCGCCGCTCACGGGCAGACCCTCGATCCCGACATTGTGCCCGCTGATCCCATCGCGCACCAGCCCGTCAACCAGCCCAGGATTGCCGCTGAGAGCAGTTGTGAACCGCCCCTCGTCCAATGTCAGGCTGCCGTCACGCTCGGTCAGGATTCCAAGATCGGCCAGATGCGCGCCCGAGACACCAAAGCCTTGGCCAAGGATGCTCTCGATCCGCCTCATCATCCCCTCGGCCAATGCATCCCCAGCCAGATCGCCCGCCTCGGCATCAGGCCCGAAGCCGCGCGCGGTCAGCGTGTCCACCAGCCTGCCTGTGGTATTCACGATATCGACAAAGCTCTGAATCACCTCAAGCGCGCCCTCGATGTTTGGCGCGGCAGTGACGGTTGCTGGCGTCACCGTGGTGCCGGTCAGTGTCAGGCTGACACCGGGCAACAGATCGTCGACCCGGTTGTCGGGCCGCGTCACCTCGATCCCGTTGAGGCTGAGCCGGGCATCCTGCGCCGCCTGAGCCTCGACAGCATCCGGACCGGCGCTGAAATCAAAATCGGCAAGGCCGGGATCGGCCCCCGCCGCCACGCTGAACCGCAGGGCGTTCCCGGCCCCGGTGTCCGAAATGACGCCGAGCGAGAAACTGCCATCACCTAGGTCGATCACCCGCGCCGAGACACCATCGAGCGTGCTGAGTGCGGTGGCCATGTCCTCCAGCGTGCTGCCGGGGCCAAAGGTGATGGTCTGCGCGGCTTGCGCACCGGGGGTAAAGACCGGCGGCTCATCCCCGGACCAGCGCCCGAAATCCACCGTCAGCGCGCCGCCGCCCACCGCCTGCGCTGGATCGTTGTAGCCACCAAAGCTCAGTACTTGCGCCGAGGCCAGTTGCGAGACGGCAAGACGGCTTGTCTGCAAATCCACCGCACCGGGATCGGTGACCGTCACACCTACCGCCGCGCTGTCGCTGCGCACCGCGAAGGGGGCGAGACCGCGCATCAGGCCAAGTGCCGCGGTCACCTGTTCGGCCTGCCCGCGCAGTCGGTCATAGCCCGACAGGCGCAATTCGGCCGTGTCGATCCGATCGGTGATCAGCGTTTTGCGCGGCGCGATCTCGGCATCGGTCAGCGTCTCGGAGAGCTCCGAGATGTTGAGCCCGGTGCCGCCGCTGTTCAGCGAACTCAGAATGTCGGTCTGCATGCGTTGCCCTCTCTCAACCGGCAAACGGCCGGCCGTGCGAAACTGTTAGCCCCGCCGCGCCTTAATAGGTGATCTCGATCTCGATCCGGCGGTTCTTCTCGCGCCCGGCGGCGGTATCATTTCCCGCCACCGGCATGGATTCGCCACGCCCGATGGCGCGCAACCTGTCCGACGCAATCAGGCCAGACTGGGACAGTTCCCGCACCACCGAAGAGGCCCGGGCGGCAGCCAGCCCCCAATTGTCGCGATAGGGCGAATAGGGCGATAGCGGCACGGAGTCGGTATGCCCCGTCACCTCGATGTCACTGGCCTCGCCCATGGCGGCAAAGGCGAGACGGGCCATCACGTCGCGCGCCTCGTCCGTCAGGTCGGCCTCGCCCGAGGGAAAGGCACCGCCGGCCCCAACGGTCACGAGCACCCGGTCCTCGCGTTGCTCGACACTGACAAGGCCCTGCGAGATTTCCTGCCGCAGCGCCACGCGCAACTCGGCTTCGGCCATGGCGGCGCTGCGTTCGGCGCGGCCCTCGACGCGCTGGGTCTCGGCTTCGGCCTGCGTGGCGCGCGCAAGATCCGGCAGCGCCTCGGCCAGCCCTTCGAGCAGAACCTCCGCCGTGGATTGGCCGGTGGCCTCGGCGGCACCATCCAGTGCCTTGGCCGCCTCGCTCAATTGCTCGGGCAGTTGCTCGGCAGCGGGGGTATCAAAGGTCATCACCACCTCACCGTCGCGGGTCTCGACCTGCACCGTCCCGCCTTGCAACGCGTCGCGGATGGCCTCGGCAAGCACCTGTTGCGCCTCCTCTGCGGCCTTGTCTCCGCCGTCGCCGCTCTCACCCTCTGCCGCGCCTTTTCCGTCATCCTCGGTAACGGGACGGTCGATCTCCGGCTGTTCGGTCTCTGTGGTGTCCTGGGTGATGTCCTCGGTCACCGACATCTCCGGGGAAGGGCTGAACTTGAGGTCAAGCACGGTCGTGCCCTGTGGCTGCTCGAACACCGGCACCTCGCGCTGCACACCAAACGAATTCTTGAGCGACCCCGCCACCATCTTGAACTTGGGCTGATTGAACTCCGCGAAGGACAGGATCAGCACGAAGAACGCCATCAGAAGCGTGGCGATATCGGCAAAGGTCGCCATCCATGCGGGCGCGCCCTTGGGCGGGCATTTGGGGCAGTCCTCGGCGGGTTCCTCGACCGGGACGGGCAGCGGTATGGGCTTGCGGGACATGCGCGCTTTCCTCAGGCCGCCATAAGCTTGGTCTGCAGCTTGGGCGGCATCACCGCGACCATCTGCTCCTGCACATTGCGGCCCGATTCACCGCGCGCGATGTTGCGCAGCCCCGAGATGACCATCTCGCGATAGACCGCCTCGGATGCGCTGTAGCCCTCCAGCTTGGCAAGAATTGGACCAAACAGCACATTGGCCAGGAACGCGCCGTAGAGTGTCGTCAGCAACGCCACGGCCATCGCCGGGCCAATCGCCTTGGGATCGGACATGTTGCCAAGCATCTGCACCAACCCGATCAGCGTGCCGATCATGCCCATGGCAGGGGCGATGTCGATCCAGCCGCGAATGACCTCGTGAATTTCGTCATGGCGAGTCTTCATTGCCTTGATCTCTTCGTTCAGTTGCTTGACGAGCTTGGCCTCATCCGCACCATCAACAAGCATCTGCAACCCCTTGGAAAAGAACCCGTCGGGCACATCCTGCCCCTCGAGCGCCATCAGCCCATTCTTGCGCGCGATGTCAGAGAGTTCGACCATCTTCGCGATGAGGTCTTCCTTGTTGGCGGCCTTTGGCATGAACACCTTGGCCATCGCACCAAAGCTGCGCAGGAAAATCGGCATCGTGCATTTGTACATGACCGCAAAGAAGGTGCCGCCAAACACAATCAGAATCGCGGGCACGTCGATAAACGGCCCGAGACCACCCGCTGCGATCATCGACCCGACCACCATGCCGACCGCCCCGATCAGACCGATAAGTGACGCAATATCCATTGCAGGACCCCTTGCCGCCTTGTCACAGCCGACACCGTGTCGACCTACGCAAGGGATGGGGCAAGAACCATACCAAGCCGCGGGCACCACCAACCTAAATTAAAACCGTTTTGATTCAGTACCTTGAGACGATTTTCGCCCACACCTCTAAACAAATCCGGGGATCGCCGTTGCCTTATCCAAGCGCTGGCCAGCGTCGCATTCAAACCAGGAGACCTGAAGATGACCACCATCAACACGAATATCAGCGCGATCACCGCACAGGCGAACATGACGCGCGTAAACGACGACATGAACGCCGCCATGAGCCGTCTGTCCTCGGGCCTGCGGATCAACGCCGCCAAGGACGACGCCGCTGGCATGGCCATCGCAGAAAAGATGACTTCGCAGATCACCGGCCTCAACCAGGCGGTGCGCAACGCGACCGACGGCAAGAACCTGCTCGATACGACCGAAGGCGCACATGTCGAAGTATCGAACATGCTTCAGCGTCTGCGCGAACTCGCCGTGCAGTCATCGAACGACACCAATACCGCGTCCGACCGCTCAAACCTCGGTGCGGAATCCAAGCAGTTGCTGACCGAGATCAACCGCGTTGCCCGTGACACCACGTTCAACGGGATGAACATCCTTGACGGCTCTTTCTCCGGCAAGCAGTTCCAGATTGGCGCGGATTCGGGCCAGGTCCTCAATGTCAGTGTCGATAGTGCCGCCGCCACTGATATCGGCGCACATACCTTTACGTCGAATGTGTCACTGGCTGCCGGTGCAGGCACCGCCGATACGGGCATCGCCGCCGCGACCACGATCAACATCACCGGCTTTGCCGGTAGTGCCGAACTGACCACCACCGCAGGCCAGTCCGCGCAGGAAATGGCCGCAGCCGTCAATAATGTCAGCGCCTCGACCGGCGTGACCGCCTCTGCCGTCACCAAGGTGGAACTGTCGGGCTTCTCGGCCGCCGACACCATGACCCTCGACGTCAACGGCGTGAACATCGGCACTGTTGCGGTCTCCGACACGTCCGACCTGCGCGGCGTAGCGGTCGCGATCAACAACCAGTCGGGCCGGACCGGCGTTACCGCCGAAATGGGCAGCGACAACTCCACCATCGTCCTGACCGATGCCACGGGCGCAGACATCCTGATCGAGGATTTCACCACCGGCACAGGCACAAGCACGATGGCCGCCACGGCGCTCAACTCCGATGGTACGGCATCGGGCGCGACCGCAGGCACCCACACCGCGACGCTCGACGACACCGACAATGACACCGCGATCAGCGGCCAGGTGGAACTGAGCTCGACCAAGCTCTTTTCGGTGGGTACCGATGTGACGACGGCGGGCACGGCATTCTTCGAAGCCGCCGCCAACACCTCCACGCTGAGTTCGGTCGCAGAAATCGACCTGACGACGCTGGATGGGGCCGCCGCAGCCCTCAAGGTGATCGACGTGGCGCTGCAAAAGGTAAGTCAGGCGCGCTCTGACCTCGGCGCCGTCTCGAACCGGCTCGACAGCACCATCTCGAACCTGACCAACATCACCGTGAACGTCGAAGCGGCGCGCTCGGGGGTGATGGATGCGGACTTCGCAAAAGAATCATCCGAGATGGCACGCTCCAAGATTCTCGCTCAAGCCAGCACCGCGATGCTCGCACAGGCCAACAAAGCGTCGGAAAACGTGCTCAGCTTGCTCCGCTAAGCGTCGAAATCTCGACAGTATCGAAAGAACCCCGGCGTTATCGTCGGGGTTTTTCTCGTTTTATCAGACAGTTGAAACAACAGGATCAGGCGTCGGATTTTCGCCCGCACCGCTGACGCATTGGCGATCTTCACCTTAACGGCAGCAGCTTTCAGTATTTAAGCGTAAGTTTGGAGAAAAGTTATGAATATCCACGTTTCACAGCGCACCAGCCAGAGCCAGTCCCTCACGATGACCGGGCAGATGCAGCAGGCGATCGCCCTTCTGCAACTCTCCAATACCGATCTGCAGAGGTATATCGAGAAGGAGGCCGAGGAAAATCCCTTTATCGACGTGACTCCTGCCAATCGTACCATGCCCGCGCTGCCCTATTCGGGCGGTGGCCGCGCCGAGGGCGACGACCCCGCAAGCCGCCTCGCCGATCATCCGCTCTCGCTTTATGGCCATGTGGCGGCGCAGTTCGACCTGATGTTCACAGGCGCGGGCCAGCGGGCCATCGCGGAACGCTATCTCGAAGCACTCGACGCCAATGGCTGGCTGAGTGAGCCACTCGAAGACCTGGCCTTTGCCTGTGGCCTCGACATGGAGGGGGCCGAGGACATGCTGTGCCACGTGCAACAGGTGGAGCCGGCGGGCCTCTTCGCGCGCAACCTCGCGGAATGTCTCGCACTTCAGGCCGAGGATCTAGGGCTGATGACACCGATCTTTCGCGGCGTGCTGGACAACCTGCCTCGCCTCGCCGCTGCCGACCTCACCGGGCTTGCCCGGATCTGCGGCTGCGACATGAATGACCTGCGCGCCGTGCTCAAACAATTGCGCGGGCTCAACCCCAAACCCGGTGCTGATTTCAGCCTTGGCGAGGTGATAGAGCGCGAACCTGACCTGATTGTAACCCGTGGCCCTGACGGCTGGAAGGTCGATCTGAACCGCTCCACCCTGCCCGCTGTCACGGTGGATGAAGACAGCGCCGCCGCAATCACCCGCGACGCCTGTGCGCGTGGCTATGTCGGCGAGCGGCTTGGCGTGGCCCGCTGGCTGCGCCGCGCGGTCGAGCATCGCAACCAGACCACGCTGGCCGTCGGGGCCGAAATCGTGCGCCGCCAGACCGCGTTTCTCAATCACGGGCAGTCGCAGATCGCACCTATGACACTTGCGGATGTGGCACAGGCCATCGGAGTGCATGAAAGCACCGTGAGCCGTGTTACTACGGGCATCCTGATGGTCACGCCGCAGGGCACACTGGGGCTCAAGCGGTTCTTCAGCACAGCGCTTCAGGGCGATGCCTCGGGTGAGGGCGGGGCCTCCGCCGCCGCCGTACGCTACCGTATTCAAAAACTTGTCGCCGCCGAGAACCCGGCCAGCCCGCTCAGTGACGACGCAATCGCCCGCGCGATCAGCGATGGCGGTCCGGTTCTGGCCCGGCGCACGGTGGCAAAATATCGCGACATGCTGAATATCCCGTCGTCGTTCCAGCGCAAGCGGCGCGGCAAGCTAAACGCGATCTGAGCCACATCACTCCGCGTGCGGCTGTGGTTGCGGCCGCGCGTGGACAAACCGCAATGCCGGGGCAAGGTCCGGCATCTGCCGGTGCAGCACCGCCTCGCTGCGCGCCGCGATAATCCGCCACAGGCGAAAGCCCCGCGCGCTGCGATCCGCGCGCACCAGCGACGGGGCGGCGCGCCAGAAATAGAGCCAGATCAACGCCTGCACCATGCCCCCCGCGATCCAGCCCAGCGGCAGACACAGCGCTGAGAGCGCCGCCCACAGCGCCAGCGCCCCCCATAGCCGCATCTGGATCAGGTGGATCGGCACCAATAGCGCGAGCCAAGACGCGCGACACGGCTGCACATCGTAGCGCCCCCCGGCATCCACCATCACCTCCCAATTGCGCAACCCGTCCGCCGGGGGCGCGCTTGGCACAGGATCGGGCAAAGCGGCGCTGCGCCACCGGCCAAGCGCCGGGGTGGCGCTCAGCACCTGCCAGATCTCGCCCGCGCGCCAGATGCAGAGCGCATGTTCGGCACTATCGCGAAACCGCGCTTGCAGGGTCGCGGTCTGGCCGTCGATCGCCTGCCCGTCGAGCCGCAGCAAGAGATCGCCCACCCGAAGCCCGAACGCGCGCCCCTGCGGGTTGACGCTGTCGAGACGCAGACAGGCGGGCGCGGCATCCGGGGTCATGGCGCGCATTCAGGGAAACGAGAACGGATTGGGTTCGGGGCGCGGCGCGGGGCGCGCACGGCGCACCGGGGCGGGTTTGCTTGGTGCAGCCGCTGCGGATTGGGTCTTTTGCACGACCGGACGATCGGCCAGCATCCGGGTCAGCGCCAGTTGCAGATCCGACAGCCCAGCGGCAAAATCGGCACGCGTCTCGGCATGGCTCTCCTGCATACTCTGCGAAAGGCTGCGCAACATCTGCGGCGTGGTCGCGGGGTTGGCCTCATCCGATGCGGCGTCGCTCAGCCCGATCTGCATTTCTGTGAACTGCGCCTCAAGCGTGGCCCTGAGATCGTCGAACCCCGCCGCCTGCGCCGGGCCGAGCGCGGCCAGCGTCTCGTTCACCCCGTCAAGCGCATCAAGCTGCGCCTGAAGATCGGCCACCGACTTGGAAAACACCGTCAGCGCCTCGGTCTGCGTGGCAGTCGCGGTGCGCATGTCTGACAGCGTGCGAAGGTAAACCAGCCCGCCCAGCCCGATCGCCAGAACGGCCCCGGCGACCACGCCCATCATCACCGGTTTCATCACCTTGGCAAAACCGTCCAGACGGTCGGCGGCGGCCTGCGTATCCGCCGACAGGCGCGCCACGTCCTCGGCGCTGTCATTGGCTGCGGCTGCAGCCTCCAGCGCCAGTTGAATGCTGTTCTCGAGATCGGTCGGTGTGGCGTTCATCGCTGGCTCCTGTCAGGATCATGCGGCCGCAAGATTGGTTTCGCCGCATTTGGCCGTCTCCTGCATGCATCGTGCCAAGCCCAGGCTAAACTCCGGCCCCGCGCTGCCGTTGAATGAATATGCGCAACAGGGCGAACAGAGACCAGATCATGCAGATGCACCCCCAGATGACCGATATCCAACCGCCGCGACCGGACGCAGACCGCCCGCGCAGCGCCCGTCACGGCCATAGCTGCCGCGCCAAGGTACCTTTCGCCCGCCTCGGGATCGGGCCGGGCACCTACGAGGTGGCCGAGATGGCCGATGACAGCGCCCTGCTGGCCTTTCGCGTCGAGGGCCAGCAGGAATGGACCGCGCTCGACCGGCAAATCTCGGATGGCTGGGTCGAAATTGCGGCCGATATCCTGCTGCTAGATCCGGATGTGATCTTTGAATTCCTGCAAACCCATGCGGTCAGCGTCGGGACGGAAAATGAACCGCTCTACGAGATGGAATTCGACACGCTTGGTGTGCGCTGGTCCGCGCGCCTGCTGGAGAATCGCGACGGCGAGGTGCGGTTCGCCGATGGCGCTTGGCAGCACGCGCGGCTTGGCCTTCAGGCCCCGAGAGACGGGCGCGCACGCGCGATCATGATCCTGCTTGCCACCACGCGCGACGCACGCGCCCGCTTTGAGCCGCATATCAGCAACTGGGCGCGCCGCATCTCACAAGGGGTTAGCGTTCAGCCGATCCTTTAACACATCGGTCACGAAAAGGGGTCGAGAAGAGCCACGTCATCGCGTAACAGCCGCAGCAGCAGCAAATCCCCGACGGAGGTGGCTGCCTCCGAACGACCGCGAGGGCACATGCAGACTCTTCTTTCTTCCAGACCGACACCGCCGCCCGACGCCGCATTGCAGGAGGATTGGTTTTTCGGTCAAACGACGGAATCCTTTCTTGCCCAGTGGCAAAGGCGTGCGGAACAGCAGCCAAGACTTTACCTCTGGGTCTTTTCGATCTTCTGGCTGGTGTGGACACTGGCCTACATGGCGACGATGCACCGGCACGAGCCGCCGATGGTCGCCGTACACGCCGCCCCCCATATCGGCTATTCTGCCATCGTGTTCGGCGCGATCCTGTTTCCGCATCAGAACTGGTGGCTGCCTATGGGGTTATTCGCCGGACTTTTCGCCCTGACGCTGCCCAGCGCAGAAATGCAACCGTTCCTGCGCGACGGCACGGGCATGACACTTGGCGCGGTGACCTTCGCGCTCAACATGGCGCTTGGGCTTATCGCCGCATATCTGGCTCAACACCTTGCCCCGCGCATCGTCGCGCGGCACCCAGAGGTCGGCCAGGATGTGGTGATCCTCTGTGCTCTTTTCGTGAGCGCGCCGCTTGTGGCTGTGGTGATCCACCTCTCTGAATGGCTTATCGTCGTGGCGCTCCGCGGCCAGGAGGCCGCGCTGGCCCTCTACGGCTACGGAGCGGAGTCCGCGCTGCATGTGCTGCATCGGGGCATTCGCGCGGGTATCGTGGCTGTGGTTCTTCTCGTGATATTCATTCGCCCGCCTAAGCGACGTGAAGTGAGGCTGATCGCGATCAGCCTGCCATTCTTCGGGCTGCTTGTATTGGCCCAGACCAGGTTCGGATTGATCTTTCCCGAATTGCAACTGGCCACGGTGATGTTGGCCTATGCCGTTCTGATGCCTCCTGCGGTGACGGCTGCGGTGATCATGGGGGTTGTCTGGCCGTTCGCGTTCTGGAGCGGCATATTCGTGCAGCCGATCGACAGCGCCTCATCCGAACATGTGCTGACCGAAGCGGTATCGAGCTTGCTTATAGTGCTTCTGGCCCTGCTGATCACCAACCGTCTGCAATCCGAAATCCGCAACCGCCGACGTGACAGCCACATGCTGCGCATGAAGCGCGTTCGCGATCTGGCGGATGTGGGGCGGTTCACACTCGACCCGCAAGCGGGTTGGATCAGCATCGACAGTGCAGCCCAACGCCTCACCGGCGCGCCCGCGACCAGCGATCTGGACAGTTTCGCACGCCATCTGGATGAGGACAGCCAATCAAGACTGACTGCGATTCTGATGCGGCCATCAGAGCACAATCATGCACTCACCCTGCACCGCCCCGAGCGCCCCCATCTTCCGGCGCTCGATCTCAGGATCAGCTTTTGGTCAGACACCGATCCGTTTGGCCATGTTCTATTTCACGGATATCTCGTCAACGTGACCGAAGAATACACCCGCGAGGCGAAGCTACGCTTTGCCTTGGCACAACTGACGGGACAGGGCGACTCCAATACGCAAGGTGTTGATATGCCAGAGCTATAGCCCTCTTCATGCTTGGGAAACATCCGCCAGTCATGCGCACCCACGCCCAACCTAGGCAGTTCCGTGACAGTTCTGCAAAGCCATTAACTATCTTTCGATAGTTTGCTCGCTATAGATAGAGTCGTGTCGGCCCAAAACTCTGCTATCCAACTGCCGTCATATCCCTTGTTACAACCGGAAAGAGTATCTTGTGATGAAGCGCAGACTATTCATGACACTTGCAACCGCAGCCATGCTGATCGGGGCGGGGCCGCGCTTTGCGCATGCCGATGCGACGATCCTCACGGTCAATGATCTTGACCGCGGCACCACGACACGTTTCAGCGATAGCGACCTCGCCGCCCTCGAACAACAAAGTTTCGAGACGGCAACGATCTGGACTGACGCGGTGCGCAGCTTCTCTGGTCCGTCCCTGCACACGATTCTGGATGCAGCGGGTGCCGAACCGGCACGCTTGCGGATCTATGCGATCAACGACTACAACGTCGAGTTTCCCGCCGAGAAAATCACGGAAACCACCCCGATTCTTGCCAATCGCATCGACGGCGAGAGCTTCTCGGTGCGCCAGAAGGGGCCGCTTTGGGTGATCTTCCCCTTTGACCAGAACCCGGAATTCCAGAGCGAAGAGATATTCGCGCTGAGTGTCTGGCAGGTCAAGCGGATCGACGTTCTGACCGACTGACCGTGGCACAACCCTCCCCCTCCGGCACGAGCACCGACAGGGTGGTCAGCCCGACCCGTCGGCTGTCCGCGCAAATCCTGCTGTTCCTGATGCTGGTGGCGAGCATCGCACTGCTGATCAACGCGCTCGCCTTCAAGCAACGGCTGGAGGCGATCCGCTCGGCCAACAGCGACAACGGTGGCTGGGTGGTTGCCCAGCTGGAGGTGGATCACCAGGGCTTGATGGGGGTTCTGGACGATGCCGCCTTTGCGGTTCGCCCCTATGCCCCCCGCCCTTTGGGTGCTGCGGCGCTCGCCCGGGTCAAGCAGGAATTCGACATCTTCTACAGTCGGGTCGATATCTTTTCCTCGACCCTGCGCCGAATGCCCATCTCGGCGGAAACCCAGGCTAAGGTTGCCGATCTGAAAGCAACGCGCGAAACACTGGCAGACAGGATCGACGCCATTGCCGAACCGGATGCAGCCGCCATCATGGCGTTCCGGCAGGCGGTCATCGATGTCTATCCACTGGTCCGCGACATGACCGTCTCGGCGCTCAAGGAAATCACCGTTGAAACCGCCCGGGCCCGCGAAGAGGAAGAGCGCCTCTTTATCCGGTTCTTCGTGCAATCTCTGG
>Ga0209947_1001479_pt1 | contig 13847 bp, 14 predicted proteins | sample SalPonR2_B_D2_MG_FD_185706 | JGI IMG/M metagenome (GOLD analysis project Ga0209947, IMG submission 185706) | Salt pond soil microbial communities from South San Francisco under conditions of wetland restoration - Salt Pond MetaG R2_B_D2_MG... ... | reverse complement strand
CTTCCGCTGCTGTCATTGCGAGAAACGAAAGTGACGAGGAATCTTGATTGTTAAAGATTTCTCGCTACCGCTCGAAATGACAATGCGGACGCTTTTCAGAGTTACTTTCTGCAAAAATGGGGCGCCGGCGCAATAAATTGCTTTTTACGAAGCCATCAATTTTAAAATTTTTCATGTTATATCAATTGTAGGAATGGAAAGCAATGGATTCAAAGCTCGCCGGTCTTTTTGAAAAAATGAAGTCAAAAAACTTCTTCTGGAGTTACGCCAAGGAGATTTCACTGGATGAAATCGATTCCGCCATACTGGTGGAAACCGTGCTGAAGTACGGGGATGTTGAAGATATAAAAGTGCTTTTCAACTGTTATGATAAACTCTACCTCCGAGAGGTCTGGATCAAACGCCTGGTATTTGATGATCGGTTCAGGAAATTAAATTTCTATTTGGCAAAAATTTTTTTTGATACTAATCTTGAGCGGCTTAAGCAGGAGAGAAAGGGTGATGACAGGGGAAATAAACTTAGAATGCTTGCTTCCCGGGACGCAGCAGGTACTGACAAAACTTTCGGCTGAAGCTGATTTTTTATCCGATTATGTTATTGTCGGTGGTTCTGCTCTATCCATGCGGCTGTGTCATCGGTTCAGTGAAGATTTAGATTTTTTCACATTCGCGGATAATTTTGATAAAAGTCGAATAATTGAATTTTTCCAGGGCAAAAGCTATGAGATTATAAATGATGATCGCAATCAACTGGATTTGATTTATGAAGGCGTTAAAGTTACTTTCTTTAATGCAAAGTGGAATTTTATAAAACCTGAAAAAATTTCCGGGCTAAATATTGCGGCATTGCAACAACTTGCGGGCATGAAGGTTCACACGCTCTTTTTAAGAGCAACTTACAGGGATTATTATGACCTTTACGTCTTGTCGTTTAAAATGCCTCTGGAAGAGCTTTACCGAAGTGCCCTGAGGTTTCTGGAGGGATTGAATTATAAACTTTTTTCAATGGCTTTAATATATGTGGACGACATCGCCGATGATGATATATCCCATCTGCACCCGGCATACAATGTGTCCAAACAGCAGATCAGCGAGTATTTTATTACCAGGCTGAAAGAATAGCTTCCTGCAGCGCCATTCGGCTAAACGTAGAACTGATTCCAGCAATGATGGTCTTTCCCGTATCCAGGCCAGTCCCGGAATAAGTCGCTTCTAAGTAGTGCCTGAACGAAAACCGTCTTTTTCGCCAATACCTGTGTCAGGCTCAAATTTTAATCCTCAAAATACTTGAGTATGTCTGCGGTTAAAATTTTCGCCTTCCTTGATCTTGACAAAAAATCCTGGTTTTCGTTCGGGCACTAAGTAACTTGAAAATATATATTAATATTCCAGAAGCTTAGCCCTCTGTCATTTTGAGGAGCAAAAGCGACGAGGGATCTTGTTTGTTAAAGACTTCTCGCTGCCGCTCGAAATAACAAAATTGACAATCTCGTAAAAAGTCGATTTTGGGATGGCAAAGAAAAAAGTTCAAGATCAAGGCGCGCAAATTCCGAGGAATGCAGCGTACTTAGCTGTACGTGAAATTCCGAGGAATGCAGCGCAACACAGATATTGGACTTTTTACGAAGCCATCAAAATTGGATGAATCGTCTCAGTGCCTCAATGCCTTTAACCTGTCGCAAAAGAGTAAGCGTAAGACGGTCGCAAGTTACTTTTCTGCAAAAATGCCGCGGCTGCGATATAAATCGCTTTTTACGAAGCCATCAAGCATTAGATGTAAAATTTTTAATATGGATAACGGGATAAGTTATAAAGACCGGCTGCAGCAGATGCTGAGTTCCGGAAACCGGGGAGGGGATACGGAAGCAAATGATGAAAAAGTGGAACTTCTGGAACAATTGACTAAAGAGTTGATGGCCGCCAATCAAACGGTTAATCTCACCGCCATCTCCGATCCGGAAGAAATTGCCGACAAATTGATTTTCGATTCCATTTTCCCGGGCCAATTCATGCCGCGCGCATCAACGGTTCTGGACCTGGGCACGGGCGCCGGATTCCCCGGCATCCCTTTGAAAATCGTTTATCCCGATTTGGCTGTGACCCTGATTGACGGCAGGCGAAAAAAAATCAATTACCTGAAGTATGTGATCCGGCAATTAAAGCTCAAGGGTATTGAAGCCCGGCATATACGGGCAGAAGACATGATCGGCCAGGGGGAAGGCTTTGATGTCGTAATAACGCGGGCCGTATCCTCATTGGAAGATTTGATCCGCCTGGCCCTGCCGCTTCTTAAAAAAAATGGGCGGTTGATTGCCATGAAGGGAGACAGTTATCAGGCAGAAATCGATGAATTAAAGAACGACCGGTGGATCCAAACGGGTGGGAAAAAATACGATACCCGCGGTTTTAAAATCGATGTCAAGAGATATCGTCTCCCTGTTTCGGCAGCAGGGCGTGCGCTCATTATGGTACGCCCCTGATATCGTATTATATAGTTGACAGGTGTTAAAATCTCTGATATTTAATTAAAAAAAGTTGATTTCACCCTAACAAAGGCCTCGAAAATGAGCAACCCACCGTATATAGGCAAATCCAACATTTCCGCCATAACCGCCAAACTGTTCGGCTTGATCCTCAAGATGCCCGTGGAAGAGCGCGAGACAATGCTCGCTGAACTAGAAGCCCGTCAGTCCCCATCCAAACGCGACTATCCCCGCAAGCAATACTTTATGTCGGTACAATACGTCGTAAACGAACGCCTATATGACGGGTTTATTAAAAATATCAGTCCCACCGGTATGCTTATAGAAGCCTCCCACGAAGACACAACGGATATCCATACAGGCGATCCTGTCATTCTGACATTCAAGCATCCGGATGCCAATGAGCAGGTAAAGGTGACAGGTGATATCATCCGAAAAGACGAAGAGGGGATAGGGGTCAATTTTCATCAATTGCTGAGCAATTTTTTGACAACCTCGTAAGAAGCGATTTATTCCGCCGCGGCGGCATTTTTGCAGAAAGTAACTCTAACCTAAAATGAGCGTTTCAATTTTTTGAAGATTTAATTTTGACAGTCTCGTAAAAAGTCAGTTTAAAGATGGCAAAGTAAAAAGTTCAAGATCAAGGCGCGCAAAATCCCGAGGAATGCAGCGTACTTAGCTGTACGTGAAATTCCGAGGGATGCAGCGCAACACAGATATTGGACTTTTTACGAAGCCATCAATTTTTATTTTATTTTTAGGATATTGGATCATTTTTTAAATCAAAAAATTTGAAACCCTCCGGGATTTTCAATTTCACCGCATCTACTGCGTCAAATGATGTCTCGCATAGGCGCCTATCGCTCGACATCATTTTCCTTGTATCTGCGGCAAAATTGAAAATCGCTCAATTTAGGTCTAAAAAACATCCGCATTGTCATTTCGAGCGGCAGCGAGAAATCTTTAGCAATCAAGATTCCTCGTCGCTTTCGCTCCTCGGAATGACAGAGAGTGAATCTTCTGGAATAATAATATATACTTTAAAGTTCCTTTGAAGTCGATTTTAAAAAGTTCAAGCCCCGTTTAGGTTCCGGGGGCGCGCAAAATCCCGAGGAAGGATCTGGCCTTGAACGATTCGAAGAAGGCAGCTTTCAATGGCAGTCCGCGTGCAGAAGTAACTGCCCGGTTGTACGAGTTGATTCAGCAATTGACGCAAGAGGAGCGATACCGGCTGTTAGTTGATTTGGAAAAGCATCTGACGCCCAAAAAAAGGAAATACCCGCGAAAAGATTACTTCATGAACGTCCAGTTTTCAGCCGATCATCGGCTGTTTAACGGGTTTATCAGAAACATCAGCTCGGGCGGCATATATGTGGAGACTCTAAAGGAACAACTCCAACACCTGCATAAGGGGCATCATATTGTCATCACCTTCCAGCACCCGGACACCCATGGCCATGTAAAAATAACGGGGCAGATCGTGCGGATTAACACATCCGGCATGGGCGTCCATTTCACCGAAAAGCTCCGGGACTTGAGGTCCCTGGCCTACGAATAGGCAACCCCTTCTGCTGTCCCTCTCTGTTATCCCCTGGGATGGTATTTTTCATGCATTTTCTTTAAATGGGTTCGGGCGACATGCGTGTAGATCTGGGTCGTTGCGATATCCACATGCCCCAGCATCATTTGGACCGCCCGTAAATCCGCTCCACCCTCCAGGAGATGGCTGGCAAATGAATGCCGCAGAGAATGGGGGGCAATTTCTTTGCTAATGCCTGCCCGGACGGCATAGCGCTTCAAAAGTTTCCAGAATCCCTGTCGCGTCATGGGATTTCCGGCCCTGGCGACAAAAAGGTATGGGCTGAGCCCCTCCTTTAACAGCATCGGTTTGCCGTAGGCGATATATTTCTGTATTTTTTCCCTGGCATGCGCTCCTATCGGAACCACCCGCTCCTTGGCGCCTTTTCCGAACACGCGGACGAATCCGGATTCCAGGTTGATTTCCGACATTTTAATGTGGACCAGTTCACTGACCCGAAGGCCTGCGGCATACAACAACTCCAGCATGGCGGCATCCCGCATGCCTCTTGCATTGCTTACATCCGGTGAATCAAGAATTTTTTTGATCTCTTCAAACGATAACACATCCGGGAGCCTGACCCCGAACTTCGGGAGCTCTACCATTCGGGCCGGATCCTTTTTCAGGATTTTTTCCTGGACGGCAAACCGGTAAAATCCCCTGAGGGTCACCAGGTGTCTGCCCCTGGACCGGATCCCCAGGCCCTGATCCCTCAGGGTCAAAAGGTATTTCAAAATGACCGGCGTATCCGTATCAGCGATAGTTGGTATCCTGTTGGCCCTCAAGAACCGCACATATCTTGAAAGATCCCTGGCATAGGCGTCAATGGTATTGCCTGAAAGCCCTTTTTCGACGAGCAGGTAGTTTAAATACCGATCCATCAACAAGTTGAGATCACTCATGATGAAATCATATCCATACGGATTTCCAGCCGGTTAAGCGGCTCCGCCCCATTGCCCCGGACGACGACCATGTTTTCCAGGCGAACGCCGCCCTTATCCGGGATATAGATGCCGGGCTCAACTGTAAACACCATATTTTCGGCGATAGTTCTCTCCCGTTGAGGCGTCGGGCTCAACGACGGGGCCTCATGAACGGCAAGGCCCACACCGTGACCCAAGCCATGGCCGAAATAGCCCTTGTAACCATTTTTTTCTATATGGCTCCTGGCCACGGCATCCACCTGCCGCGTCGTCATCCCCGGGCGGATGGCGTCAATTGCTTTTTGCTGGGCCTCATATACGGTATTGAATATCCTTTTGAACGCTTCATCCGGATCTTTGAGAAAAACCATCCGGGTCATATCACTGCAATAGCCGTTTAATTTTGCGCCCCAGTCAAAAAGAAGGGGTTCACTTTCCCTAAACGCCCGCCTCTCGGGAATGGCGTGGGGAAGGGCGCTGTTTGGACCGGAAGCGGCAATCACGGGAAATGACAGGGATTGCGCCCCGCCTTCCCGCATGCGCCTCTCAAGCGTCCAGGCCGCATCGGTTTCAAAAATCCCGGGTTCAAGGGTTTCAAGAAAATTTTTGAATGCGGCCTCGGCGACCCCGACCGCCTCGCAGAGGGCCCGGATTTCATCTTCATCTTTGATCAATCGAAGGGATTCGACCATTTCTAGGGTGGGCACCAATTCCACGGAAAGACCGCTTTCCTCGATTGCCTGTAAAATATTTGAATACATTTCATAGGACATTCGGCGGCTCTCAAATCCCAGGCGTCGGGTTTTCATCGACTTGAGCATCCCGGGCAGGGCTTTGACCAGTCCTTTTTTGTAGGTAACCACTTCATAGCCGGGAGATTCCCGGCCGGCTTGCGTTTCAAACCGGGAATCCGTCGCCAGCACCAGGGAATCCGAAGTGATCAACAGGGCGCCGGCGGATTCATCGAATTGTGCGTCTTCCCCCGTAAAACCGCTTAAATAGCGGCGGTTTTCCTCTATTAGAACGAGAAACGTATCAATTTTTTCATTTTGCAGCTTTTTCCGCAGCTCCCCGACGCGGTTTTCAATAGCTCCCATTTGCACTCCCATTATTTTGTTAATCCGGTTAGATATCATGGCTTTACACATAAAAAAAAACATGATAACAGAAAGTTATATGGCAACTTACCCTATCAGTCCGAAATAAAGGATTCAAGCATTGAAATACACAAACAAGGATATCATTCGATCCGGAGAGAGGAAACTCATTCGATTCATTGCCAAACATCTTGACCTCGATGCGGTGAAGGAATCGATCAGGGAATCCTATCAAATAGACATCAATGACCACCTGGAGCACAAGTCCGGCAATATTGAGGTCCACAACGAAGCGATCGCCTACCGGCTGGACTTTGATGTCAAAATAGGGCTGTCTGTATTGCTGAATCGAAACGGCGAGCCCCTCTCCATCGACTCCCCGCAATTATCCCCCCGTCAACCCCCTGAACTCCAGCCGGAGGACAAGCCCAAGAAGGCCGAAAACTCCCAAAAGGCATCTGAAATTGCGCAGATGATTGAAGAAATAAACAAATAACGCCCCTGATCGGCGCCTAAGGGCGCACCCCGGCTCAAAACCGTCTCAACTGCTTCCCATGGAATAAATTTTCCTTGCATTCAGTATCGGGCTGTTTTATTGTGACCACCTGGTCATAAAAATAGAACGGTAATCTATGCGAACTCGTTTCAAAGACAAGCGCTTGCAGCGCATCAAGGAAAAAATCGACGCCTCCCGACGGTTGGACGCGGAGGACGGGCGGCTGCTCTATGAGAGCAATGACATCGTCGGCATTGGCCGCCTGGCGGATCGGGTGAGAAGAAACAGACACGGGAAAACGGCCTATTTCGTCTACAACCAGCATATCAACTATACCAATATCTGTATTAACCGGTGCCGTTTCTGTGCCTATTCCAGAAGTTTAGGCGAAGAGGGCGCGTTTGTCTTAAGCGCCGAGGATGTCCGCGCCGCCCTTGAACGCCGCAGGCACGAACCGATTACCGAAATCCACATGGTTGGCGGTCTTCATCCGTCGCTTCCGTTCGATCACTATCTGGAGCTGTTGGATGCCATCCACGCCATACGTCCAGATGCCACCATAAAGGCATTTACCGCCGTTGAAATCGACTACCTGGCCAGGCTTTACGATCACAGCCTGGAAGAGACCATCAGCCGCCTGAAAACCGCCGGGCTCGGTTTGATTCCGGGCGGTGGGGCCGAGGTGATGAGCGAGCGCATCCACCAGCGCCTTTTCCCCAGAAAAATCGGGAAAGAGCGCTGGCTCGAGGTGATGGCGGCCCTCCACGCCGCCGGTCTTAAATCCAATGCCACCATGCTCTACGGTCATATTGAAACAACAGAAGAGCGGGTGGCCCATTTGCTCGAGCTGCGTCAACTTCAGGACCAAACCGGCGGGTTTTCGGCCTTTATTCCGCTGGCCTTTCATTCTGAGAACACAGAGCTTTCGGATATCCCCGCCACAACAGCCTTTGAGGATCTGAAAAACGTGGCCATCGCCCGGCTGATACTCGACAACTTTGACCATATAAAAGCCTACTGGGTCATGATCGGCGAAAAACTCGCCCAGACCGCCTTATCCTTTGGGGCCGATGATCTGGACGGCACCATCATGGAAGAAAAAATTACCCATATGGCAGGGGCCCGCTCTGCCAAAGGCCTTTCCTATACTAAGATGAAGGAGCTGATTGGGGCGGCCGGATACACCCCCGTAGAACGGGATGCTTTCTATCAACCGTTGGATAATGGGTATTAGGTGTTGGGCATTAGGTATTGGGTATTAGGTATTGGGTGTTGGCTGGGGATGCGGGAATAAGTGATATGGAACTGTCAGCGATTGTACAAAAGATTGAGAACAACCAGCGAATTGACGCGCAAGAGGCGCTTACGCTGTTAGATGAGGCGGATCTTTTGCTTCTGGCCGACCTGGCCGACAGCCGGCGAAAAGTATGCCACCCCGAACCCGTTGTGACGTATGTATCTGACAGAAACATCAATTATACCAATATCTGTATTTCCGGATGCCGGTTCTGCGCCTATTTCAGACCGCCTGGACATGCCGAAGGCTACGTGCTTGAAAAGGCCGTCCTGGACCGGAAAATTGATGAGACCCTTGCCCTGGGCGGCACCCAGATCCTCTTGCAGGGCGGCCTGAATCCGGATCTGGATCTGAGTTACTATGTGGATCTCTTAGAACATATCAAAACAAACTTCGATGTTCATATTCACGGTTTTTCCCCTCCGGAGATCGTATTTATATCAGAACAATCCGGGTTATCCATTCAGTCGGTTCTCGAAAAACTAAAATCCGCCGGTCTCGATACAATTCCCGGCGGCGGGGCCGAAATACTGGCCGATGAAATCAGAGGACAGATATCGCCAAATAAATGTTCGGCTTTTGAATGGCTTGGCGTGATGAGAACCGCCCATTGGCTCGGCATCCGAACCACAGCGACGATGATGTTCGGCCATATCGAAAAAAAACAGCATATCATCCAGCATCTCATGCGGCTTCGGGCGCTGCAAACGGAAACCGGCGGATTTACGGCCTTTATCCCATGGACGTTTCAACCCGCCAACACCCGTATTAACGTTTCCCCCAAAACAGCGGTCGAATATTTGCGGGTTCTTGCATTATCGCGGCTGGTGCTGGACAATTTTGATAACATTCAGGCCTCCTGGGTCACCCAGGGCGATAAAATCGCCCAACTCGCACTGGCCTTTGGCGCAAATGATTTGGGCAGTACCATGATCGAGGAAAACGTAGTGGCCGCGGCCGGTGTCGAATTCCGTCTGCCAAAAGCCGAAATCATCCGATTGATTGAAAATGCCGGCTATAGCGCCATACAACGGGACTGTTACTACCATGCGGTCAATTGATACGGTCATTCACAAGGCCGGCTGGATCATTGTCGACCCGTGGACAGTTATCCGGAATGGGTATATAGGCGTAAAAAACGGTCGGATCGTGGAAACAGCAAAGGGCAGGGCGGATTTTGAAAATGCGCAGGTCTCAGATCACGGACCGGGCGCATTGATGCCCGCCCCGGTAAACGCCCATACCCATCTCGAGCTCTCCGGGCTTCATAAAAAGATAGGGCCCGCCCAAGGGTTTTTGAGATGGGTGCAGGCCCTGATGCGTGCCAGGGCGGATATATCCCCTGATCAATTGATGGCATCCGCCCGCCAGGGGATCAGCGAGCTGATAAAGACGGGCTGTCGGGTGGTCGGCGAAATCTCCAGCCTTGCCCTGACCCGAGGGCTGTTTATGGATTCTGCATTGTCCGGCATATGGTTCCAGGAATTTTTGGGGGCCCGTTTTCCGGATAGGTTAAATGGGGTCGATAAAAAAACGCCCCACAAAGCTGCCTCCCTGGCCGGTCATGCCCCCCATACCACGGCCCCGGAATTACTGACGGGACTCAAAAAAAGGACGAAAAAAAACGCTCTGCCCTTTTCCATCCATGTGGCGGAATCAGAGGCGGAAAACCGGTTTATTGCCACCGGAAAAGGGGCGTGGGCGAATTTTTTGACAGACCTGCAATTCGATTTTAAAGAATGGCCGCTGCGGGCGTATTCGCCGGTGGCCTACCTCGACAGCCTCGGGCTGCTGGATAAAGACACCCTGGCCGTGCATGTATTGGCGGCTGATAAAAAGGATTTTAGGCGCCTGGCGGAGAAAAGGGTAAAGGTATGCGTTTGCCCCCGGAGTAATCGGTTCATTCATGACCGCTTGCCGGCTATCGATACGCTTTTGCGTATGGGGATCAAGCCCTGCCTCGGCACGGACAGCCTGGCCAGTAATGACTCGCTCAATATGTTTGATGAGATGGAATTTGTCGCCCGCCACTATCAGGGGACGCCCCCCGGCGAAATCCTGGCCATGGCAACTATTAATGGCGCCCGTGCGCTTGGCATGGAGGAGCATTCGGGCGCGCTTTACCCCGGGCGGCTGGCCCATTGGGTCTATGCGCCGGTCTCAGCCGGCAATACGGAGGAGCTTCTGGGCCGAATCGTTCATGGTGATTTTAACGAGATAAAAAGCTGTCGAAAAAATGTACCAAACCATATCGCTTCCTGAAATAAAGTCTCGAGCGAAAATTGGCCGGATCAGCTACTTTAATGTGGCACCGGTGTATTTTGGCTTAGAGCAATTGGCCGTGTTTCCTGAAATCCAAACGCAGAGCCGGCCGCCGGCCGTCCTGAACCGAATGCTGGAAGCGGGCCGCTTAGACATCAGTCCGGTATCTGCCTCCGCTTACGCGAGAAATGCCGATCAATGGATGATTCTCCCGGATCTTTCGATTTCCTGCACCGGCCGGGTCATGAGCGTTCTTCTGGTGAGCCGGGAACCGTTTGAACGGCTTGACGAGAGAAAGGTATGCCTGAGCTCGGATTCTGCTGCAGCGGCTGACCTTCTCCGGCTGTTGTTCGCCCGCAGCCATGTGAAGCCGGTTTATAGCCCCGTATCCGTCAAACTTCCGGATGATCTGGACGGCTCGGATGCCGGACTGGTTATCGGAGACGCGGCCCTGGCTCTTAACTGGCGAAAATATTATCGCCATGTATATGACCTGGGGCAAATGTGGCTCCGGTGGACCGGATTGCCGTTTGTCTTTGCCGTGTGGGCGGTCAGGCGCGGCTTTGCCGATGCGCATCCGGAGCAGGTGGAACAGATCCTGGAGACATTCGAGTTATCCAAAGAAAGCGGACTGGCCCATATCGTAAAGATTGCCGGACAGGCGGCCCAGGGACTGGGCCTGGACTTTAAAACCGCCATGACCTATTTTTTAAGGCTCCACTATGGTTTGGGGGATTTGGAATACAGGGGGCTTCAGACCTTTTTTGATATGCTCTACCAATATGGACGACTCGATCAGCCGGCCTCACCGAGATTTTTCAAAAAGCCGAAAATGTCCGCTTGATCACCCGCCAGCGGCAAACAGCGGCATCCGGCTTGGATCCAGTATTTTTTTCTCCCGTGCCTTGGCAAACAGCGCTTCAACGGCGGCCGCGCCTTCACCTGCCATATCCATCGAAAACCGGTTGACATACAGATCAATGTGACGACGAATAACGGTATCTGAGAGCTCCCGGGCATGCTGCCGGATATAGGACATGGCATCCTCCATGTGGCGATCGGCAAAACCGATGCTTTCCCGGATGAGCGCCTCTGCCTGTAAAGCGACGGGTTTACCCAGATCCCGCCGGATGGCAATACAGCCCAGGGGGATCGGCAGGCCGGTTTTTTTCTCCCACCATTCTCCCAGATCAACCAGCTTGACCAGCCCGTGTTCATGATAGGTAAACCGGCCCTCATGAATAATGACCCCGGCATCACATGCGCCTTTGGAAACCGCCGGCATAATCCCGTCAAAGACCATGGGACGGATTCTTGGGGGGGTCGGCAGAAACAGGGACAACAAGAGATGGGCGGTAGTCCAGAGGCCCGGCACGGCGACGCATCCTTTCTCCAGATGGGAAATATCCGTCCCGGCACGGGCGACAATAAGCGGACCGCATCCCCGGCCAATGGCCCCGCCGGCCCGCAACAGGCCATAGCATTCGGTTAAATGGCCGGCAGCCGCAAAAGAGAGCTTGGTGATGTCATATCGGCCCGTTCTGGCGGACTGGTTGAGCTCTTCGACATCCGCCAGATGAATGGCGAAATTCAGCCCACGCCTGTTGATCCGCCGGTTGGCCAGGGCATAAAAGATATAGGTATCGTTCGGACAGGTCGAATAGGCCAGAGTTAACGCTTGTTCCATTATTTAAACCTAAATTGAGCGTTTCAATTTTGATGGCTTCGTAAAAAGTCCAATATCTGTGTTGCGCTTCCGTCCCTCGGATTTTCACGTACAGCTAAGTACGCTGCATTCCTCGGGATTTTGCGCGCCCCCGGATCTTAACTGGGGCTTGAACTTTTTACTTTGCCATCCTAAAATCGACTTTTTACGAGGTTGTCAATTTTTTGTAGGTTAAAGTAAAACTTTCAAATTAAATTTTTCTTATTTGATATAATTGAACAAATTGATTGAACAAGATTGTTGCTTGCGCCTTCTGTATCCCATTTCCGCCTATCGCGCTCCCCCACCATGTTGGATACCGAACGGATTTCAAGAAAGGGGATGCCGTAGACATGGGCAACCTGAGCGGCGGCGGCTCCCTCCATCTGCTCCATACATGGATGGAAACGGTTGTAAAGGCGATCGGCCGTGTCATCAGTGGCGGTGATCGTTGAAACCGTAACAAAGGGCCCTTTGAACACCCGAGATGACCCGTCTTTAAACGCCTCCCGGACAATTGCAAAGGCCTTTTTCACCAACCGGTCATCTAATAATTGCCTGTTTTTATAACTGTTTCCCTCGATAGAGAACAATTCAAAGGGCAGCTCATCCACCCCCCGTGACCCATCTATCGGCTCTGTTCCGAGATGCGCATCGATTTCTTCCGTAGCGATAGCCATATCTCCGGGCTCTAGACCCGATCCCGAAAACGCGCCCCCCCATCCGGTCTGAATGATAAATTCGGGAGGGGCCTGCCAAATAACAGCGGTCAAACTCTGAGCCGCATTGACGAGGCCCGGACCGGTGATTAAAAGGCCTACCGCTACGCCATCCAAAAGGCCGAAAAAATATTCTTTTCCGGCGACCGTGGATTTTACCTCCGGCCTGATCCGCCGGATCAGGCCTTTGACTTCCGCTTGCACTGCGGCAAGGATTAAAACAGAGGGGGTCGGTATTTTCGCCCGTATTTTCTGAGCGCCGCCAATGCCTTGAACCAGAGTGTCAACAAGGCCGTCAATCCATTGATCCGCCCCTTTTAATTCCATACCGTAGAGCCCTAAACCGCCGTCCAGATGCCTCATCATATTCGCCTGCAGGAACCTGTCCATCACTGCATCCAGTATAAAAGCGGATTTCCGCATATCGATATCCTTCCTCAATTCCCCGTTTGCCCTGGCATCTTCAAGGAGGCGGGTAAGGTAGGCCAGGCTGTAGTGGCGAAGTGAGGCCAGGATCTCATCACGAAAAGGCGCCCGGGATTCGAAAAAAACCCGCAGGTAGAGCCGATATATGAGCGGATGCGCATTGATGAAGCGGACCCCGGCGTTAAGCGTTTTTTTCAAACGCGTGGCAAAATCATCCTCTTTGCTCTGATCCCTTACCTCTTTTAGATAGGCCTTTACCATGTCAACGGAGCGCTGAAAGACAAACCAGAACAGGCCCCGCTTATCGCCGAAATACTGAAAAATTGAGCCCTTGGCGATATTCAGGCGCTTGACCATGGTGTTGATGCTGGCGCCCGCATAGCCTTGCGAGCCAAACTCCTCGATGGCCACGCGGGCAATCCGCTCCTGCTTATCCTTGTCAAGGTTTTGAAATGTATTTCTCTGTTTTTTCATAACGGCGTCATAGAAAATATATTCTTGAACCTAAACTGAGCGTTTCAATTTAGGTTGAACAATAACGGCTATATTGTTAATTATCCAGTAAAACCTAATAGGATAGGGAATCATTTTTGACAATCTCGTAAAAAAATCGATTTTGGGATGGCAAAGAAAAAAGTTCAAGCCCCAGTTAAGATCCGGGGGCGCGCAAATTCCCGTGGAATGCAGCGCCACACAGATATTGGACTTCCAAGGAACTCGACAATATTTAATACCTAAATTGAGCGATTTTCAAGTTTGCCGCAGATACAAGGAAAATGATGTCGAGCGATAGGCGCCTATGCGAGACATCATTTGACGCAGTAGATGCGGTGAAATTGGAAATCCCGGAGGGTTTCAAA
>Ga0209947_1001477_pt1 | contig 13852 bp, 10 predicted proteins | sample SalPonR2_B_D2_MG_FD_185706 | JGI IMG/M metagenome (GOLD analysis project Ga0209947, IMG submission 185706) | Salt pond soil microbial communities from South San Francisco under conditions of wetland restoration - Salt Pond MetaG R2_B_D2_MG... ... | reverse complement strand
ATATCTCAAAAATCTGCAGCTGCAATAGAAGCTACAGGTGCAGAAGCAACTAAACTTGTTGATACTGTTACCTCGGCAACTCCATTAACTGCATTGAAATCTGTTAGAGATGCGGTTTCAAATCCTGAATTACATGATACTGCTATTTCATTATGGGATAAATTATACAGTAGCGATTTTGTGTCAAATGCATTTTTTGGGAAAATTGGAGGATGCTTGGGAGAAACCACTGCAATTACAATTTTGATTGGTGGTTTGTTTTTAATTATCATGAAAATAGTTGACTGGAGAATCCCTCTTGGATATATAGGAACGCTTGGAGTTCTGACATGGGCTTTTGGCGGACATTCCGGTCTGTTTAGTGGAAATCCATTTTTTCATTTATTTACAGGAGGTTTGATGCTCGGTGCTTTCTTTATGGCTACAGACATGGTTACCTCGCCACTAACTAAAAAAGGGAGATGGATTTTTGCAGTGAGTCTTGGATTACTGACATTTATTATCCGAATGTGGGGAGGATATCCCGAAGGAGTATCATATTCAATACTATTAATGAATATTTTTGTTCCTCTAATAGATCGATATACAGTTCCTAAACCATTTGGAGGTGTACAAGAATGAAAAAATATTTAAAATTGCCTATAGCGTTATTAATTGTAACATTTATTGCAGGATTCGTTTTGAGTTATGCAAATAAAAAAACCGCACCAAGAATAAAAAAATTACAGGAGCAAAAAGAAGAAAAAGCTCGAAAAGATGTTTTACCAGGAGCCGATAAATTTCAGGCAGAAAAATTAAATGTAAATTCTACATACATAGACAATACATACTGGAAAGCGTATGATAATCAAAATAATCTAATAGGTTATGTTGCACAGGTTTTAAAATCCGGATATTCGTCCACAATTAAAATTATGGTTGGAGTAGATTTAGATAAAAATATCGAAGCAATTAAAATTCTTGAACAGGCTGAAACTCCCGGGCTGGGAGCGAAATGTGAAGAAAACTGGTTTCAAAAACAATTTAATAATTTGAAAGCAGGAAACATAGAAGTAATGAAAAAAGAAATTCCTGATGGAAGAAATGCTATTAAAGCAATAACTGCTGCAACAATTACATCACAGGCAGTTACTGATGGAATTAATAAAGGAATAAATGTTTTATTTCAAAATGTAAAGAAAGGGGATATGTAATATGAGAGCATGGAAAGAGTTCTCTAAGGGTATTATAAAGGAAAACCCCGTTTTTGTAATGTTATTGGGATTGTGTCCCACACTTGCAGTTACAACATCAGCTTTTAATGGGCTTGGTATGGGATTAGCATCAACATTTGTTTTGCTTGGATCAAATATTGTTATATCATCTATTAAAAAGTTAGTTCCAAGTAAAGTAAGAATTCCCATGTTTATTGTTGTAATTGCTACTTTTGTTACTCTTGTTCAAATGATTATGAAAGCATATTTTCCTGCACTTAATAAAGCTCTGGGATTATTTATACCACTTATAGTTGTTAATTGCATGATTCTCGGAAGAGCTGAAGCTTTTGCATCAAAAAACGGTATATTTTATTCTATTCTTGATGGATTAGGTGTAGGGATAGGATTTACACTTTCTCTTACTCTTATTGGATCCGTTAGAGAAGTACTTGGTTCAAATAGTTTTTTTGGCATGCATTTAATAGATGGATTTCAGCCTATAGGATTATTTGTTCTTGCCCCAGGAGCTTTTTTAACAATAGGAGTTCTTTTGGCAATTTTTAATTCATTTAAGAAAAAGAAAGATTAGGGGAGGAAAATATGTCTATTGGAAGTTTGTTTTTAATTGCAATTTCTGCAATTTTTATAAATAACTTTGTTTTATCAAGATTCCTTGGCCTCTGTCCATTTATGGGGGTTTCAAAAAAATTAGATTCAGCTTTTGGAATGGGTGGAGCGGTTATCTTTGTCATGACAATTGCATCCGCTGTAACATGGGTTATTCAAAATTATGTTTTAAATCCCGATGCTTTACTTGTGAAGGCTGACTTAAGATATTTACAAACAATTGCTTTTATTGTTGTAATTGCTTCACTTGTTCAATTTATAGAAATGTTCTTACATAAATCATTACCCCATCTTTATAAAGCACTTGGTATATTTCTTCCATTGATAACAACCAACTGTGCGATATTGGGTGTAACTATTTTAAATATAGATGAAGGATATAACTTTTTAGAAACTGTTATTAATGGGTTTAGTGCTGGATTAGGATTTTTACTTGCACTGGTTATGATGGCAGGAATAAGAGAAAAATTAGAATTAGCAGATGTACCTGAATATTTAAAAGGAGTTCCAATAACATTCATTACAGCTTCATTAATGTCCCTGGCATTCATGGGTTTTTCAGGTATGCTTGCATGATTAAATAAAGCAAAGGAGAAGTAATGGTTGCTGGTATAACATTAGGTATAGTAGGATTGATTCTTGGAATAGTTCTTTCAATATCTTCAAAAATATTTCATGTGGAGACTGATCCCAGAATTGATGAGGTTGAAGAAGTATTACCCCAGGCAAATTGTGGAGCATGCGGGTATGCAGGATGTGCAGCTTTTGCTGAGGCGGTTGTTAAGGGAGAAGCAGATATCGATGACTGTATTCCCGGAGGAGAAGAAGTAACAAATAAAATTGCGGATATTTTAGGTGTAGAATCCAAAGAAACTGATAAGAAAGTAGCAATAATTCACTGCAACGCAAATTTTGATAACATGGATAGAAAATTTGATTATGAGGGGATAGAGGATTGTAATGCTGCGGTATTAGCACAGGGTGGAGACCTTGTTTGTGACTATGGATGTCTGGGCTATTATTCATGTCTTGAGGCATGTCCATTTGATGCCATATACAAAAGCGAAAATGGTGTACCCAGAATAGATGAAGAAAAATGTACAGCCTGCGGTGTTTGTATCTTTGCATCTCCGCCCTTATCTTTTGATTATAAACCTTACGACAAAGAGGTAGATATTTTATGTAAATCAAAAGATAAGGGCGGAGATGCAAAGAAAAAATGCGAAACAGCATGTATTGGCTGCGGTTTATGTGCAAAAAATTGTCCTGTAGATGCAATAGAAGTAAAAGATAATTTAGCTAAAATTGATTATAATATTTGTGTATCCTGTGGAAAATGTGCTGAGGTATGTCCAACAAATGCTATTGAAGATAAATTATTAAAGAATACTGAAGATAAAAAAAGAGAAAAACCGAAAATAGATCCTGAAAAGTGTATTGGATGTACAATCTGTGCTAAGAATTGTCCTATGGATACTATAGAAGGAGAGGTTAAAAAACCTCACAAAATAATTCCAGAAAATTGTATTTCCTGTGGAATTTGTGTAACTAAATGTCCAAAAGATGCAATTGACTGGAAATATAAGTAGAATGGGAGTGATTATATGAATTATGAAGAAGTTAAGAAGATTATAAATAAGAAAAATATTGAGTTTATCGACCTAAAATATACTGATTTACTGGGGAAAATGAGACATTTAACTCTTCCTGTTGAAAGATTCGATAAAAAATTACTTGAAGATGGAGAAGCTTTTGATGCTTCAAGTACTTCAGGAATGAAGTCTGTTGCTTCTGGTGACATGGTAATTATTCCGGATCTTGATACCGGAAGAGTTGACCCTTTTTGGGATAAACCGACATTAAGTTTTTTTTGTAGAATTGCTGATGCTGAAACCAAGGAGTATTTTCATCTTGATCCAAGAGGAGTAGCTAAAAGAGCCTATAAATATTTAAAAAGTCTTAAAATAGCAGATGAAGCGCTTTTTGCTCCTGAATATGAGTTTTATTTATTTAATGAACTCAAATACTCAAATTCTGACAATAATGCTTTTTATTATGTTGATACAGAAGAAGTTAACTGGAATCATAGTATTAAACTAGAAGATTTTGATAAAAAAGGAAATATAAAAATTGAATCAGGAGATGGATATCATGCCAATCCTCCACTTGATTTATATTATGAATTGAGAAATCAAATGGTGAGCATAATTGAGAAAAATGGATATGGTGTAAGATATCATCATCATGAAGTTGCTGGAGCATCACAACATGAGATTGAAGTTTTACCGCAAAATATTACTGTTGCAGGGGACATGACTCAATTAATAAAATATGTTGTCAAAATGGTTTCAAAACAAAATGGATTAATTGCAACTTTTATGCCCAAGCCGCTTTACAATAGACCTGGAAACGGAATGCATTTTCATCAGCTGCTCAAGAAAGATGGGAAAAATGTATTTTATAAAAAAGGTGAATATGCTGATTTGAGTGAGACGGCTCTATATTATATTGGTGGGATATTAAAACACGGAAAAGCCTTAACAGCATTATTGGATCCATCTACAAATTCTTTTAAAAGATTGGTGCCGGGATTTGAAGCACCTACTGCAATGGTTTACTCAAAAGGAAATAGAAGTGCTGCTATTAGAATTCCAAAGAATTTCACATCAGAAGAAAATAAAAGGCTTGAATATAGAACCGGAGATCCAACTTGTAATGTTTATTTAGCAATATCAGCTCTGTTAATGGCAGGGCTAGATGGTATTGAAAATAGAATAGATCCCAGAGCTAATGACATGGGTCCTGTAGATATAAACATGGAAGAATTATCAAGAGATGAATTGAACAAAATAACTCATGCACCATCTAATTTAAGCGATGCTCTTGATGAGCTTGAAAAAGATAATGAATTTTTATTAAAAAATAATGTCTTTTCAGAAGAATTAATAAATAATTATATCGAGAAAAAAAGAAATGAATTGAAATCTATACATAATAGACCACATCCTTATGAAGTGGAATTATACTTTAATTGTTGATTAATAGTGCTATAATTTTTTATAGTAATTATAAAAGGAGGTATTTATGAGTAAAAAAATGAAAGCAATTGATGGTAATACAGCAGCTACACATTCAGCTTATGCTCTTACAGATGTTGCCACAATCTATCCAATTACTCCTTCTTCACCAATGGGAGAATTAGCAGATTCCTGGTCAGCTAATGGTAGAAAAAATATTTTTGGCAATACTGCTGATGTATCAGAATTACAATCAGAAAAAGGTGCAGCTGGAGCTGTTCATGGTTCACTGAGTGCAGGAGCTCTAACAACAACATTTACAGCATCTCAGGGCTTATTATTAATGGTTCCCAATATATACAAAATGGCCGGTGAGCAATTACCGGGAGTATTTCATGTGGCAGCAAGAAGTGTTGCTACACATGCTCTATCTATTTTTGGTGATCATTCAGATGTTATGGCAACAAGACAGACAGGTGCTGGATTGATTTCTTCTAATTCCGTGCAGGAAGCAATGGATTTAGGTCTTGTAACTCACTTAGCAGCACTCGATACAAGTTTACCTTTTATTCATTTTTTTGATGGTTTTAGAACTTCACATGAAATTTCAAAAGTAGAGATGATTGATTATGAAGATATTAAAAGTATTGTTGATTATGATAAAATAAATGAATTTAAAAAGAGAGCAATGAGACCCGAAGATCCAATATGGAAGGGAACTGCTCAAAATCCTGATATTTTCTTCCAGGCAAGAGAAGCATCAAATGTTTTTTATACTGATGCACCGGAAAAAGTTCAAAAAGCAATGGATAAAGTTTATGAAATCACAGGAAGAAGATATAATCTTTTTGATTATGTTGGTGATGAAAATGCAAAAAGAATTATTATTGCAATGGGCTCAGGATGTGAAGCAATTCATGAAACAGTTGACTATCTTAATAAAAAAGGTGAAAAAGTTGGACTAATTAAGGTAAGACTTTACAGACCTTTTTCAAAGAAACATTTGCTTAATGCTATTCCGGATTCAGCTGAAGCAATAGCTGTTCTTGATAGAACAAAAGAACCGGGATCAGAAGGAGAACCGTTATTTAAAGATGTTTCTACAGCTCTTTACGAAGAAAATAAAGATATTAAAATTGTAGGCGGTAGATTCGGTTTAAGTTCTAAAGAATTTACTCCAAGTATGATAAAAGCTGTATTTGACAATTTGTCAAAAGGAAAACCAAAAAATCATTTCACAATAGGTATTGAAGATGATGTAACAAATACTTCATTAAAAGTTAAAGAAGAAGTTAATTCTACTCCAGAAGGCACAGTTCAATGTAAATTTTGGGGATTTGGTTCGGATGGTACTGTTGGTGCAAATAAAAATGCTATTAAGATTATTGGTAATAATACAGACATGTATGCACAGGGCTATTTCTCTTATGATTCTAAAAAATCCGGAGGTGCTACAGTATCACATTTAAGATTTGGAAAAAAACCAATCAAATCAACATATCTAATAAACAATGCTGATTACATTGCTTGTCATAAACCAGAATATATCTATAAATATGACCTTGTAGATGATTTGAAAGAAAATGGTATTTTTGTTTTAAATACGACATGGAGTAAGGATGAGGTATTAAAAGATCTACCAGATAACCTGAAGAAAAAAATAGCAGAAAAGAATGCTAAATTTTATATAATAAATGCAATTGATATTGCTGATGAAGTTGGTCTTGGACATAGAATTAATATGATAATGCAGACTGTATTTTTCAAACTTTCTGGTGTTTTAGAATTTGATAAAGCTATCAAACTTCTAAAAGAGGCAATTGAAAAGACTTATGGTCATAAAGGTGAAAAAATTGTTAAAATGAATCATGAAGCTGTTGATATGTCTGCGGAAGCTCTTGAAAAAGTTGAGTATCCAGATAGCTGGAAAGAAGCTGGAGAAAAGAAAGAAGAACAAAAAACAGTTGAAGAACCTTATTTTGATGACAAGCAAAAAGAATTTGTAGAAAATACAATGAGTGTTATTCTAAGGCAAAAGGGAGATACTCTACCTGTTAGCAAATTTAATGCTGATGGTTCTTTTCCCGTTGGAACATCAAGATTTGAAAAACGTGGTGTTGCAATTAAAATGCCTAAATGGTTATCAGAAAAATGTGTTCAGTGTAATGCCTGTTCATTTGTATGTCCTCATGCAGCTATCAGGCCTTATCTTCTTGATGATGATGAAGTTAAAAATGCCCCTGACACATTTAAAACAGTTACACCAAATAACAAAAAGATAAGTGATTATGAATACAGAATGCAGCTTTATCCAATGGATTGTGTTGGCTGCGGTAACTGTGCTGATATATGTCCTACAAACGCTCTTGAAATGGTATTTTCTGATGAGATTATGGAAGATGAAATAGATAATAATCAATATGCTATTGATAATGTAACTATAAAAGATGATGTAATGTCTAAAAAAAATGTTATTGGAAGTCAATTTGCTAAACCATTATTTGAATTCTCGGGAGCTTGTGCAGGATGTGGAGAAACTCCATATTATAAACTTGCTACACAATTATTTGGAGACAGAATGATTATAGCAAATGCAACTGGATGTTCATCAATTTATGGTGGTTCTGCACCGGTATGTCCATTCCCAAGAAATCAAAATGGTGAAGGACCTACATGGGCTAATTCACTTTTTGAAGATAATGCTGAATATGGTTATGGAATGGCACTTGCTGTTAAAAATAAAAGAAATAGAATTAAACAGCTTGCAGAAGAGTTAATGGATGAAAATAAATTATCTGACAAAACAGCTGGTTTATTTAAAAATTGGATTGACAACATGAAAAATCCTGAAAAAACAAAAGAACTATCCAAAAAAATTAAAAATGCACTTGAAGATGAAGATAAGAATAATTGCAAAATTAAAGAACTTATAGATCTTGAAGAATACCTTACAAAAAAATCAGTTTGGATTGTTGGTGGAGATGGCTGGGCTTATGATATAGGATATGGCGGTCTTGACCATGTACTTGCTTCTGGAGAAGATGTAAATGTTCTTGTACTGGATACTGAAGTTTATTCAAATACAGGTGGACAGGCTTCTAAAGCAAGTCAACTTGGGCAGGTAGCAAAATTTGCTGCAAGCGGTAAAAAAGTTAAGAAAAAAGACCTTGGTTTAATGGCTATGACTTATGGGTATGTTTATGTAGCATCCGTATCAATGGGAGCTAATAGAAATCAACTTCTAAAAGCTATGGTTGAAGCTGAACAATATGATGGTCCATCAATAATTATCGCTTATTCACCATGTATAAATCATGGAATGAATATGGGACATTCTCAAAAAGAAGAAAAACTTGCAGTTGAAACAGGTTTCTGGCCTCTATACAGATATAATCCAGAATTGAAAAAAGAAGGAAAAAATCCATTCATTCTTGAGTATAAAGGACCTCAGAAAGATGTAAGAGAATTAATCGATAACGAAGTTAGATTTAAAACACTTGAAAAATCATTCCCTGAAGAAGCAGAAAGACTGCAGAAATTACTTAAAGAAAACATCAAGGAGAGATATGAGCAGTATAAAAATTTCGCTGAAAATGGATTTTAATAATTAAAAAAATATATATCAATTATCAAGCGGGAAGTATCATCTTCCCGCTTTTTTTATATTAATTAAATTCTTTGACTTAAAAATAACAATCTTGTAAACTCTATTAAAATTAATCGGGGAAGTATATTGAAAAAAATATTGTTAATCGATAATTATGATTCATTTACTTATAATTTAAAATATCTTATTAAAAAAAATTATAATGGTAAGATTATTGTCAAAAGAAATGATAAAATAAATGAACAATTTTTGAATAGCAGTATATTTGATGGGTTCGTGATTTCACCGGGTCCAAAAACCCCTTCTGAAGCCGGATGGTCCAATTTAATAATAGATAAGTACCATAAAACAAGACCAATATTTGGTGTGTGTCTTGGCATGCAGTGTATTAATGAGTACTTTAATGGAAAAACAATTCGCAGTAAAAAACCGGTACATGGAAAATCAGATCAAATAAATATTTTAAAAAGAAAAATTTTATTCAAAAATGTTCCCGATAAATTTTTTGGAGCAAGATATCATTCTTTAATTTGTGATGTTAGGAATCAGGATTTAAAAATAACTTCTGATTATAATAACATTCCAATGTCTGTTGAACATGAAAGATATAATGTAATGGGAGTTCAATTTCATCCCGAGTCTTTCATGTCCGGGTATGGAGATGTAATTATAAGAAATTTTTTAAAAATATTATGAAAAGATTAAATATAAAAAATATTAAGATAAAAAAAATTAAATACCGGGATCCTCTTGAAATATTTAACGAATATAATAAAAGTTATTATTCTTCCTTATTAACAGGTAATGGTCCTGAAGATATAAGCAGATTATCTCTTATTGGTTATAATCCACATGCTATTATCAGAAGTGATATAAACAAAACAGAAATTAATTTTGAAAAGAATGATATTATTTTAAATGGAAATATATTTAATCATATGAAATCTATTTTAGAAAATATCAATTTTAAAAATTTTAAATTTCCTGTTAGCAAAATAGGTCTTGTGGGATATCTATCATTTGAAGCATATAAGTGTATTGAAAATATTGAACCTGAAAATAAAAAAAATTATGAAATGCCAATAATGGAATTTGTTTTATATAACAATTACTACTACTTTGATCATACTAAAAATGAATTATTCGATATAAAAATTCAATATAAAGGCAGCAGTATTTTAGAAAAAAAAATAAAACCAAAAAAAATATTAAAAAATAAAATTAATAGCTATCCTGAAAAAATGAATTACATAAAAAATATAGATAAAATTATTGATTATATTAAAAAAGGGGATCTATATGAAGTTAATTTAACAGGGCAGTACAGTTATAAATTTGAAAGAAACAGCTATAATTTTTTTAAAAAATTATACAAAAATAATCCCGCACCATTTTCTGCTTATATGAATTTTGGAGAAAGAAAAATAATATCCAACTCACCTGAAATGTTTTTGAAAGCTAATGAAAATAGAGTAGAAACCCGCCCAATTAAAGGTACAGTAAAAACAAGTATAAATGAAAAAACAGATAAAAAAAATAGGGACTATTTGCTTAATTCAGAAAAAGAACAATCCGAACTTTTCATGATAATTGATTTATTGAGAAATGATTTATCCAAAGTTTGTGAGGTCAATTCGGTAAGAGTATTAAATGAAAAAAAACTTGAAAAATATGAAAATGTTTATCATTTAGTAGGCATCATTGAAGGTAAACTCTCGGGGAAAAAAGATTATATTGATTTGATCAAAGCCACTTTTCCCGGCGGATCTATTACAGGATGTCCTAAAATTAGGAGTATAGAAATAATTAAAGAGCTTGAAGAGTATGAGAGAAATATTTATACAGGTTCAATTATGATATTAAACAATCGATTTTTAGATTCAAGTATTGTTATTCGAACAGCTATAATAAAAGATAATGCCATGTATATTAATTCTGGTGGTGCAATAACAATAGACTCTAAAACTGAAGATGAATATCAGGAAATGAAAAATAAAATTTCAAATTTTATGAGGATTTTAAATGAGAATAATATATAAAGATGGTAAGTTTTCCAACTTTAAAAAACAAAAGATTAGTATAAGAGTGAAGGGATTTCAGTATGGTTTTGGCGTATTTACTACAATAAAATATGATAATAATGAAATTGAATTTTTATCCGATCATTTAGATAGATTAAAAATAAGTACACAAAATTATGGCATGGATTTTTATGATTTAGATTATAAAACAATAATTAAAAATTTAATTTCCAAAAATTCATTAACTCATGCAAGAATTAAAATTATATATTATCTTAAAGATAAAGAAACCGGTTATATAATTACAGCTGAAAAAATTAAAAATATAAATAATAAGGGGATTGATTTAATTCTATCAGAAGAAAAAAGAGGAAATCTTTCAATATATAAATATAAAACTCTTAATTACATGAATAATTATAAAAACATTCTCGAATTTAAAGATAAAAATTGTGATATTTTAAATATTGATTATAACGATAATATTCTTGAAACTTCAACATCAAATATTTTTTTTATAAAAAAAAATAAAATAGTTACTCCTTCTGAAAAGCAACCCATACTACCCGGAATTATTAGAAAAAAAATACTGGAATTAAAAAAAGTAGATAATTTTGAAATTTTTGAAGAAAATATAAAAAAACAAAACATTGATGAGTTTGATGGTGTTTTTTTGACAAACTCCATAAAAAAAATTATCCCTGTTAAGAAAATTGATAATATAAAATATAAAAAGTATCATAATTTATTCTTAAAATTAAATAACTATTTATAAAAAATTTTTTATTCATTATAAAATTAAAAAAGAACCTTATTATATGAATATTTAACAATATACTTCAGTGTCATTTAATATATTGTTGAATAAATTGAAAAAATATGATATTATTAATAATAATTTAAAAAAGAATGGGTGGATAGATGGAAGATCAAATTTTTTTAAGCCGTGAAATTTATAAATATTTATTTGAAGAATCTCCTGATGCAATCGCAATTTTAAATAATAAAGATATTATCATGAAGATAAACGAGAAATTTACCGAACTATTCGGATACAGGCCTGAAGAAGCTGCTGGTAAAAAAATTAATAATTTGATCGTGCCTGAAGACAAAAAAGATGAGGGCGAAGAAGCAACAAAAAAGGTGGCAGCAGGAAAAAAAATATTTATTGAAACTGTTCGTAAAAATAAATCAGGAGATAGAATTAATGTTTCTATCCTTGGAAGTCCTGTTAAATTGAAAAATGATAAAATAATAGTTTATGGAATCTATAGAGATATAACAAATAGAGTAAAAGCCAGAGAAGAATTAAAAGAGAGCAGAAAAAAATATAAAACTTTATTTGAATATACCGGCGCTGCTACATGTATTTTTGATGATAATAAAATTATAAAAATGTGCAATCAAAAATTTGTAGATCTTGCTAATATGTCCAAAGAAGAGATTGTTAATAAGAAAAAATGGTCAGATTTTGTAAGTAAAAAAGATTTTAAAAAAATGAAAGAATACCATGAAAAGAGAAGTGAAGATGAAGAATCCGTTCCCAATGAATATGATTTTGAATTTATAGATGGTAAAAATAATAGAAAATATATTCATCTTCTTGTCAAAAAATTAGGTACTACTGGTCAAAGAGTTGCATCTTTAATAGATATTACTGATTTAAAAAAGATTCAGGACAATTTAAGAAAAAGTGAAAAAAAATACAGACTTTTATATAACAGTATCAGAGATGCAATTTTAATAGCCAATACTGACAGGGTAATTACAGGTTGCAATAAAGCATTTACAGAGTTATTTGGTTATGAAAAAGAAGAGGTTCTGGGTAAAAAAACTTTTTCTGTATATGCAAATGAAGGTGAATTTGAAGAACTGGGAGAGAAAATTAATGAAAATTATGGAGAAGATTCTTTCCTTAAAATTCAGCAATATAGAAAGAAAAATGGAGATATATTTCCCGGTGAAACTGCTGTTTATTACTTAAAAAACGAAAAAGGAGAAGTAACGGGTTTTGTTGGATTAATAAGAGATATATCAGATCGGCTGGAATTACAGCAGCAACTTGCTCAGTCTCAAAAAATGGAATCTATTGGCAGATTGGCCGGTGGAGTTGCTCATGATATGAATAATCTGCTTATGCCCATTCTGGGATATACAAAAATGCTTAAAAGAGATGAGACAATTGAAAACGAACATAAAGATATTTTAGAAGAGATTATAAAAGCATCCAATCGGGCAAAAGACCTTGTTTCTCAGTTACTTGCATTCAGCAGAAAACAAACATTAAATAAAAAGGTTATAAATGTAAATAAAGTTCTAAAAAACTTTAAAAATCTTTTAAGAAAAGTTGTTAGAGAAGATATAAAAATATCTTATAATCTAAATAAAGATGTGAAAAAAGTTAAAGTTGATAGAAGACAGATCGAACAGGTCATAATGAATATTGTGTTGAATTCCCAGGATGCAATGACAAAAGGTGGAAAAATTACTATTGAAACGGATAATATTGAACTTGATGAAAGTTATATATCCTCCTATCAAGATTTTAAAAAAGGTGAGTATGTTAAAATATTAATAAGTGATACTGGAAAGGGAATAGAGAAACAAAATATTGCAAAAATATTTGAACCCTTTTATACAACAAAAGGAGAAGAAGGAACCGGACTGGGTTTATCAACAGCCTATGGAATAATCAAACAGCATAAAGGTGATATTCACGCTTATAGTGAATTAGGAGAGGGAGCTTCATTCTCAGTCTATCTACCTGTAACCGCCGAAGAAAGAAAAGTTTATGAAGAAGAGTACGATACTGAAAAACAAATTGATATAACAGGTACCGAAACAATATTAATTGCTGAAGATAATGAACAGACTATTGAATTGTTATCAAAATTTTTAGTAAATAATGGATATAATGTAATTACAGCAGAAAATGGAGATATAGCTTTAAAAAGTGTTGAAAAAATTGAAGGCGAAATTGATCTACTTATCAGTGATGTAATAATGCCGGGAATAAATGGAAATAAATTATATTCAGAAATAAAGAAACTCTATCCAAATATAAAAGTCATTTTTATGTCAGGTTATCCTGATGATATTATCAATCAATACGGATTACAGGATGAAGAAATTAATTTTATACACAAGCCATTTGGAGTGAAAAAACTCGGCAAAATAATCAGAAAAATCTTTGATTAAAAAATCAAGTTTATTAATTTTGTAGTATCAGAATCAGTATAAGTTTGAAAATTTTATAAAAATTTTCAATAGTAACGGAAGTTATACCTCAGGAGTAAATCCAGGTAATGAGTGACGGAAGTAATATCTGTGAAGTAATTCCAAGTGATGAGTCATGATAAAATCAATTGATTGATTTTATAGTAT
>Ga0209947_1001472_pt1 | contig 13869 bp, 9 predicted proteins | sample SalPonR2_B_D2_MG_FD_185706 | JGI IMG/M metagenome (GOLD analysis project Ga0209947, IMG submission 185706) | Salt pond soil microbial communities from South San Francisco under conditions of wetland restoration - Salt Pond MetaG R2_B_D2_MG... ... | reverse complement strand
CGGTCCCACGATGGGAAAAGTGTGGTACATTGTATTATATATATCGACTATTGTAGTTGCTGATCTATCGACCTACTTTAAGCATAAAGAAAACTATGGCTTTTCATCTATTGGGGCTTCCGGGGCTGTTTCCGGTATTCTGTTCATCTACATTCTTTTGATGCCCTGGAATACGCTTTACTTATGGGGTATTATCCCAATTCCGGCCTTATTAGTCGGTGTGGGCTATTTGTGGTACAGTCATCATGCAGCCAGCCAGGCTTCATCGCGCATAGATCACGATGCTCACTTTTATGGAGCTGTCTACGGTATTGTTTTTACCCTGATATTAAAGCCTGAAATGGCTCTTCACTTTTGGCGGGCTCTTCAAAATACGCCCTGGTAATGGATGATCCTAAGTATACCCCTCACCGAGTTCTTCATAAAAAGAAGGTGTACTCCAATGACTGGATTCAATTGGATCACTTTGATTTAATTCATCCTACGGGGCAGCGAGGTATTTATGGACGTGTCCACTTTAAGAACCGGGCGGTTGGGGTAATTGCTGAAACCAAAGAGAAGGGAATTTTAATGGTGGGCCAGTATCGATTTCCAACAGAAACATATACCTGGGAGATTCCGGAAGGAGGTTGTCCTTTAGGCGAAACCCCATTGTCTGCCGCCCGGCGTGAGCTGAAGGAAGAGACGGGTTATCAGGCCAAAAATTGGACTTGCCTGGCTTCTGATCTGCAGGTGTCGAATTCCGTCAGCGATGAACGTGCTGATATCTACCTTGCCCGTGACTTGATTGCGGGGAAGGCAGACTGGGACGAAACTGAACATTTGCATATCGACCGATGGCCCCGAGGCGATCTTCTCCCCGCTATTCGAAAAGGTAGAGTTACGGATTTGTTAAGCGTGAGTGCTATTTTACTTTATTTGGCAGAAAAGGAAGTTTAATAGGGTATGTTCCACCGTCGGTAAATAAAATGGAGTAACCAGGCCGGGCCAATCAGGAGAAATTGAACATCTTTCAAAAAGGATGGCTTTTTTCCTTCAATCTCATGGCCATAAAATTGACCTATCCAGGCTACAATAAATAAAACGATACTGGTGCCTAATAGATATAAATTCGATTGATCCCAGGCCATCCAAATAGCATGATTTCCATAAATGAGCCCCGCGGCAATGAGTAAAAACCCCATAAATAGGGGGACTGATAAACGCAAATAGTATAAAAGAGCTAATGCCAGTGCGACAGATCCCCAGTTTGACCATAATCCTTTGTCCACAGGAAAAGGAATACTCATCAGCAATCCTACCAGACTAAACATAATAACGGGTACACAGACCCAATGAATGAGCTTATTCGTCGAATTTTGATGGCTTTCGCCATACTGAGAAAGGAGCTTGTCGATGGTTTTCATACGTCCAAATTAAATCCAAAAAGGTCAGAATCAATGGTGACTATCCGGAAATACCCGAGTAGCCATTTCGAAAGCAGTCAAAAAAGCTTCGCGATCGATGCTTGTCTCTGCATTTACCTCTTCAAAGTACGAAATTAAATTTTCAGTTTGCATATTTCCAGTGAGATCATCCTTCGCCATGGGGCACCCCCCGAAGCCCTGGATAGCCGAATCGAAACGCCGGCATCCGCTTTCGTAAGCTGCGGCTACTTTCTCTTTCCAATTGTGTTTTTGGGTATGCAGGTGTGCGCCAAAATTCACCTCGGGATAGGCCGGAATCAACTCGCTGAATAAATATCGAATACTTTCGGGGTTAGCCACTCCGATGGTATCTGAAAGAGAGAGAATGCGCACGCCCATCTGAAACAACTGGTCCACCCAATTCTTAACGATATCTGCATTCCACTCATCACCGTATGGATTTCCGAAGCCCATAGAAATATAGACTACTAATTCTTTATTATTCTTTTGAGCTAAGTCGTACATGCGCTGCACTCGATCCACGGAATCAGCAATGGTGGCATTCGTATTTCTCAACTGGAACGTTTCGGATATGCTGAAGGGATACCCCAGATAATCAATGGCCTCAAACTGGCAAGCGTCACGCGCACCTCTTTCGTTGGCTACAATAGCTAATAATTGGGCTCGCTTTCCGTCTAAATTTAGGCCATCCAATACCTCTGCCGTATCCCGCATTTGAGGAATCGCTTTTGGAGAAACAAAACTTCCAAAATCAATGGTGTGGAACCCCACCTGCAAAAGCTGATTAATGTACTGAATTTTTTGTTCAGTAGGTATAAACTCTTTAAGGCCTTGCATAGCATCTCGGGGGCATTCAATCAGTTGAATCATCAGCACTCAATTTGTTTTGGAATATAAGATTTATTGGACAGGCAGACAAATAAATCTTACTTTTGGAATTGAAATCAATTGATCAAGACCCTACAACTAAGCGAACCAAATCCTGTTATAAACTTAGTGTACATTGCAACTATATAATTCATGAGAAAAAAACCCTTAGGCGCATTATTCGGATTTGTACTTTTAGCTATTGGATTGACCTCCATCATCCTCAACATGACCGGTCTCCAACTGGCTTTCATGTCATTTATGAAAACCTTTTCTGAAGGCATGGGATTTTTGATATATCTGTGCATGATGTTATTAGGAGGAATTATCATGTACCTCTCTCTCACCTCCTGGCGATCGTAAATCTTCTTTACAAGCGCGTTCCCTCTTGGCGGAGGTCGTCAAAAGAAAACTGAGATCCGAAAATTAAACGGCAGCCGGAGTATTCTCCCTCTCTAAGGCTCACGACAAAGTCCAGGCGAAACATGCGGAAAAGCCCCCATCCTATACGGTCTATCCCCAGGCTCAATTCATTGTAGTGACCTATATCGTCGTGATATAGGTAGCTTCCTTTCGCCTCCAAAGCCAACCCTAATCTTCGAATCCCAGGTACTTTATTTAGTAGGTAGCCTTGAAAATTATGAAGCCAGTGAAATTCCAGATAATCATTCTGAGTACTAAACTGGTAAAAAGGTAGATTCATGAATATATCACTATACGCCCCCCTGGAGACGTAAAACTCATTGCCCGCAAAATGTCTGTAATCAAAAAATGTCAAGTCATTATTATGAACATAACTACCCGCCTTTACGACCCAATTGGAATAGCCTGCAATTCGCATTTGGACATTATATCGGACATCGACTTCCAACTGTAAAAAATCTGCACGGGTGCTCCATTGGTCAACACCCCACATATAATTCAATCCAAATTCAGGCCAATTTCCCGGAATTTCAATTCGACTCTGAGGTAGCTCCACGTATTTTAACCCGGGTCGATAGTTCAGTTTACCAGAAATCAGAAACACATTATGATCAGTCCATAAGTCCGCATCTGCTTCAATGTCGGGATGATTGGGAACATTTGCAGGGTAATCCTCGTCTTCCCTAAAGAAAGAATAATTCGATGTATTTTCCACCAGACTCCGCTGTTCATATTGAAACTTTTGGCTCCAACGCAACCCTCCGCCCAGATTCTTATTCCATTCAAGACGCAGGAAACGCTGATCGTAAAAGCGGATGTAATGGTTTTTAAAAACCAAGTTTGAAAATTGATTGGCATTTAAGCTAATGGGCTGGTTTCTGGGCACCTGATTCAAGCGATATCCCCCTGCAACCTTAATCACCAAGGGCTTCTTCACTCCGGTTTTAAACCCCAATTCGCCCCACGAACGCCACACCTCATCGCTAGTGCCATATTGGACATTTCCATAGGCTTCAAAAGAAGAAAGGGTTCGCACCCCCTTTTTCCAATCTTTCCGAAATCGACCATCTATTGTGGCATTCCACCCCTGAACCGGATTGTAAAAGAGGGCACTGAGTGGGGAGTTTATGGACCATTCTATCCCGGCTGTCCGTTTTCGGTAAGTATATGCGGATAAAATATCCATCGGATCAAACTGATTGGATTTTCTGTCCATAGAATCCAAAACCTCCGGATCATTTAGCCGATTAGATACACTGTCCTTATATTCGTAATCGACCCGTTCTTCGCTACTCAGCGAGATGGGCCGCTCTTCGAGCCAGTATAAGCTGTCTTTATCTAATGCATCATCGCGATAGGCCAGCAGCGTCCGGTCAAAGGAAAGCGTGAACGAATCCCGATCAAAAACAAAGTCTTTCTTTACTCCAGTGAACCCGCCCTGAATTACAAATCCAAAGGCAGATCCTGCAATGCGATAATCCGTTTGAACCACGGGAGGAATGGTGGCATCTACTTTTTGGATAAAATTCTGACGGATACGAACAGAATCTATGAATTCAACATTAAGACGACGACCGTCCGTCTTGAGATTGACGGCCTCTAAATGCCATTCACTATCTGCGATTTCCACAAAACCGGAAAAAAGGGGATCGCCCGGTCTTTTGGGCTCCACTCCAATTTTGTAGATTAAGTCACCCTCTGAATTCTCATATTGCCCTAGAAAAGAATAGATGTAGTGGGAAAATGCATTTGATGCAAGGGGGCTCTTCACTTTTCGACCGAACATTTCCGGGTCGGATTCGTAAAAGTTGACATCGAGAAGGGAGGCTCGGTTGATACTCGGAAAATTCTGCATACCCGATGTTTTAGAGGCCAGAACCTCCTCTTTGGTTTCACCTTTCCAACGGGCATAAACGGATTGCGTTTCGGAAAGATAGATGATGTCGGATGGCATATCCTTCATTAGCGAATCAATCCCCCCTACTTTGAAACCCATAATGGATTCAGGTGCATCTTTAATGCGATATACCCCTTTGATGTATACTCCAGCCTGATAGGCATTCGATTTTCGTTCAAATTCGGGCCTTCGCAGAATAACCTCCCGCATAATTTCATCTGCTGGATTGCGGTCACCAGCTACTACCACCCTTTCCAACTCCATGGACAGCGGATTCAATTGAATATCTAATTCCAGAGTATCATTTCGATCCAGATCTACCTTAATTGAGGTTTGTTCAAAACCCAGATACTGGAAAATGATTTGGTCTTTTCCCGGAGATACGGAAAATGCAAAGCGGCCATCATCGTTACTTGATGTTCCCACATCCGTCTTTTGAGAATAGACGCTGGCATAAGGCAGAATGCTACCATCCACAGAACGAATAGTTCCATGAAGGTGTGCCTTTTGAGCAAGCAAGGAAAGACATCCAAACGAAAGAAATATAAGGATAGAAACCACCCACTTTTTCATAAGTTGAAATTAAAATAGCTCCGCGGCATCTACCCAACCGCTGTAATCAGCCTCATAAGAATTACTAACGCACAAATAACAATTCGCGGTACTTCGCAAACGGCCAATCGGCATCATCTACCAAATACTCTAATCGATCAACTGCAATGCGAACCTCTTCCATTACGGGAATAAGATCGATAGCATACATTTGAGCGCACTCAGCTTCAGGCTTCTCATGGGCCGTTCGCCTGATGTCCGTCATTTGGTTAATGCCGTCTTTGATGCGAGTGAGCTGCCCCTGAATTCGCTGCAAAATATCATATTGCATAGACAATTGATCCTCATCAAAATCACAGGCTTTCATATTACGAATATTCTCGCCAATGCGTGATTGATACTTGATAGTCGCGGGAATAATATGATTGTAAACCATCTCCCCAAGCGTTCGGGATTCAATTTGTCGCTTCAGGATGTAATTCTCCAACATGACTTCATAGTGTGCGTTCAACTCACGCTCTGAAAGCACATTGGCCTCCCCAAAAAGCTTGATGGATTTGGGTGAGACATACGCGGGAAGCGCATCCGGTGTGTTTGGCGTATTTGGTAATCCTCTCCGGGCAGCTTCCTCTTCCCAATCGACACTATAGCCATCACCTTCAAATAAAACATCTCTTGACTCGGTGATGTAATTTCGGATTTGTTCCAAAATAGCGAGTTGCAAGTCTACCCCATCCTCGCGCGACTGTTCGACCTTATGGTAAAAGTCCTTTAACTGTGCGCCAACAATGGTATTCATTACCGTCATAGGTGCTGCGCAGTTCATGGTCGAACCAACCATCCGAATTTCAAACTTATTCCCTGTAAATGCAAAGGGCGAAGTCCGATTTCGGTCTGTATTGTCTTTTTCCAGATTGGGAATCTTACTTAGCAAATCCAAAATCTCTGCTACGTCCTTCTCGTCCACTTGTTCTTTCTTCTCGATATCATTGAGAATCCGAGTCAAAGTCTGGCCAATAAAAACGGAAATAATGGCAGGGGGCGCTTCATTAGCACCCAAGCGGTGATCATTTGAAGCTGAAGCCACGGATGCTCTTAATAGAGCGCTATGTTCTTTTACAGCCCGGATCACGGTAACAAAAAACGCGAGAAAACGCAAATTCTTGCCCGGAGACTTCCCTGGAGATAGAAGGTTCTTACCCGTATTGGTAGCCATACTCCAGTTATTGTGTTTTCCGGAACCATTGACTCCCTCAAAGGGTTTTTCATGCAATAAGACTCTCAGTTTATGGCGGATGGCTATTTTGTCCATCAAATCCATGAGCAGAGAATTGTGATCTACAGCTACATTGACTTCCTCAAACATGGGTGCCAACTCATACTGTCCGGGGCCCACCTCATTGTGACGGGTACGCACGGGAATACCCAATTTATGGGATTCGATCTCTAAATCTCGCATAAAACCATAAATCCGCTCGGGAATGGCTCCAAAATAATGATCGTCAAGTTGTTGCCCCTTAGGAGCTGTTTTACCTATGAGTGTCCGTCCGGTCATCAGGAGATCAGGACGAGAATAAAATAAGGCTTCATCAATCAAGAAATATTCCTGCTCCCAGCCCAAAGTGACATTTACTCGGCGAATATCCTTTTGGAAATACTGTCCCACTTTAATGGCTGCCTCTTCAAGAAAGGTTTGCGACTTCAGCAAAGGCAATTTGTAGTCCATAGCCTCTCCGGAGTAAGTGACGAAAATCGTAGGAATACAGAGTGTTTTCCCCCCTTTCATTTCTAAAATAAATGCGGGTGAGGTGGGATCCCAGGCTGTATATCCCCGGGCTTCGAAAGTCGTTCGAAGTCCCCCACCTGGAAAACTGGATCCGTCAGGCTCCTGCTGAGCTAACTCACTTCCATTAAACTCTTCTATCGCCTGTTGATTTGAATCCAGCGTGAAGAAAGAATCATGTTTTTCTGCCGTACGCCCAGTCAAGGGTTGAAACCAGTGTGCATAGTGGGTCACCCCTTTATCCATAGCCCACGATTGCATCGCAGCCGCCACTTCGTCAGCTGTTTCACGTGACAACTTGTTGCCACTGTGAGTACACTCCTGTATTTCCTTAAACACCTTTTTGGACATATATTCGTACATGGCATCTGCCCCAAATACCAGTGACCCATAATAACTAGAAATCTTTTCCCCAATGTTTCCATGAGGGCCCAATTGACTTTTGTCACGCGCTAAGATGCTGTTTATCGCCTGTAATCTTCCCGAATTCATGATATATTCTATATTTTAGGTGTGAAGTTTTAGGTATATTTTATGCGCCTTTCCTATAAAGTCGCTAATTTAGGTATAATATGCAGAACATGAAATTGTTACATATAAATAATCCGAAATCTGACGAAGATTAGCCTCAATGACAATTTCAATTCCATATTTAAAAAGTTTTTTTTCGAAAACATCCATTTTGCATCATAGATTTAAAGAATCCTTAAGATATATGGTCCTTTTGCTTTTCTTATTGGGAAATGCAGGAGTTTGGGCACAAAAAGATGCGCCTAATGATACGCTAGTCATTTATTTTGACCACGATAAAACAGAAATTCAAGCAACATACAAGCAACCTTTAGCAGAATTAAAGGAGAAGTTATTTAATACACCCAATAAAATCCTACTCGTTCATGGTTTCGCAGATCATACCGGCCCCCATAATTACAATCGAAAATTGTCAGAGCGAAGAGCAGCAGCCGTTGTCACTCACTTGCAGGATTTGGAAGTCCCCATCTCCCTAATCGAATCCATACGAGGAAAAGGTAGTATTGACCGTAACCTACCCCAAACACAGAGAGTGCCGGAAGACCGCAAGGTAATGATCGTTTTAGCCAATCGATCAAAACCCCTAAATTTTGAAGATTTCCATTTAGACAGTCTCGAAAAAGGAGATAAACTTGTTATCGACCGCTTACACTTTCAAGCCGGGCGACATATTTTATTACCTGAATCAATACCTCGATTGAAAAACCTGTTAAAAATATTGAAAGAGTACCCGAGCTTAGTTATCGAACTGCAGGGTCACGTTTGTTGCGCACCAAAGAATCGAGACGGAATCGATAAAGACACAAAAGAAGAACTTTTATCTGTTAATAGGGCACATAATATCTACCAATACCTTGTCCGAAACGGAATAGACTCGGTTAGATTGAGTTACCGGGGATTTGCACGCACCCAACCCCTATACCCCTTAGAGCGAAATGACGAAGAGCGCAAGTTGAATCGCCGAGTGGAGGTAGAAATCATCGATTTTTAGCGCTTATTTTCCTTCCTCTTACGTTCTCGTTGCTGCTTCTGCTTTAAGCGGTTGAGTTGTTGTTTTTCCACTTTTTTCCATGGATCACGTAACATGACCGTACGATTAAAAACTAACATATCCGCAGTACTCGACTGATCCACACAATAATAACCTTTGCGCAAAAACTGAAACCGATCCATTGGCTTCGCATCTTGAAGAGACCGTTCCACTTTTGCACCCTCTATGATTTCCAATGAATCCGGATTGATGAATTCCGTGAATTCTTTGTCATCATGGCTTGCCGGTGTCGCATCATTAAAAAGGCGATCATATCCCAAAATCCTGGCAGTCAGGGCATCGCCCTTATTCACCCAATGAATGGTTCCCTTTACTTTAATTCCCGAATCATCTTCGCCACTCTTACTCTCCGGAAAGTGCTTGGCATATACTCGTGTTACCTCACCCGTATCAACGTCCTTTTCGAAATCAGTACATTCAACGATAAAAGCACCTTTTAAGCGTACGGTACGACCTACGCCTAAGCGGTAAAACTTCTCAGGAGGATTTTCCATAAAGTCATCGCGTTCAATCCAAACGTTTCGACTAAAACTAACCGAGCGATCCCCAGTTTCCGGTCGCTCTGGATTATTCTCAATAGGAAGAACTTCGGTTTTGCCTTCCGGATAGCTCGTAATGACCAATTCAATCGGATCCGTTACTGCCATGACGCGGGGAGCTACCTCATTCAAATGTTCGCGAACGTGATATTCCAATAAAGACATGCTGATCAGATTGTCACGCTTGGCTACGCCAATTTCCCGACAAAAGCTCTGAATAGCCTCTGGTGTATACCCACGACGTCGCATGCCTGAAATTGTAGGCATCCGCGGATCGTCCCACGAATCTACAATCCCATCCTCTACCAAGCGCAGCAATCGTCTTTTACTGAGGACCGTATAATTGAGATTTAGTCTTGCAAATTCAATCTGCCGACTCGGAAAAATATCCAGTTTCTCTATAAACCAATTATATAACGGTCGATGGTTCTCGAATTCAACAGTACAGAGAGAGTGAGTGATTTTTTCGATAGAATCACTCTGCCCATGGGCAAAATCATACATCGGATAAATACACCAGGCGTCTCCAGTCCTGTGATGAGACTCTTTCTTAATTCGGTACAAAATGGGATCTCGCATATGCATATTCGGCGAGCTCATATCAATTTTGGCACGCAATACCCGACTCCCTTCGTCATACTTCCCGTCACGCATTCCTTCAAATAACTCCAGGCTCTCCTCAATAGCGCGCTCCCGAAAAGAACTCTCAACACCGGGACGCGTAGGCGTACCTTTCATTTCGGCCATCTCTTCTGGCGAAGAATCATCTACATACGCCTGCCCCTGACGAATTAACTGTACGGCCAAATCGTACAATTGCTGGAAATAGTCCGAAGTATAATACTCCCTATCACCCCAATTATACCCCAGCCAACTCACATCTCGCTTGATGGAATCCACGTATTCCACACTCTCCTTTGATGGATTCGTGTCGTCAAAACGTAGGTTGGTCAGACCTCCGTGAGCCTCAGCCAATTCAAAATTCAGTACAATGGATTTGGCATGACCAATATGCAAATATCCATTCGGTTCCGGTGGAAAGCGAGTGTGCACTCGACCATCATGCTTTCCACTATCAATATCATCCTGAACGATCTGTTCAATAAAATTCAATCCTTTCTTTTCACTCATATCCTTACATTCTTTGCGGCATTTCCATTCCGAGCAGACCCATACTTTTCTCCAAAACAGCAGCTACTGCCTGGCATAAAATCAAGCGCAAGTGCTGTTTCTCTTCACTCTCTGCTCTCTGAATAGAAATATCGTGATAAAACTTATGAAATAATTTCGCCAAATCGTACGCGTAGTGTGCAACATGAGAAGGATCATACCGATCGGCAGCCTCCGCAATAACAGCAGGGAATTGATAAACAGCCGAGACGACTGCGCGCTCCTGAGGTGCCCAGTCGTATTTTTCGGGCATTTTATTAACATCCGGACAGCCTACTTTTCTGAAAATGGATTGAATCCGCACATATGCATTCTGGATATACGGTCCGGTTTGTCCCTGCAAATCCAAAGAAGCTTCGGGATTATACACCATACGCTTTTGTGGATTGACCTTTATAATATAAAACTTTAAGGCGGCCATACCTACGCGACGGAAAATTTCCATTCGATCAGACTCATCCAAATCAGATAAATCACCCCTTTCAAGAGCATTTGCCTGCGCCTGCTCTACCACCTCATTCATCAGATCGTCTGCATCCACCACATTTCCCTCCCGGGATTTCATTTTCCCGTCCGGAAGGTCTACCATTCCATAGGACAAATGAAAACACTGATCTGCATATGGAGCCTTCAGGAGATCTAAAATCTCAAACAAAACCTGGAAATGATATTCCTGTTCATTCCCTACAACATAGACCATCCGGTCCTGCTTAAAATCTTCGTATCTTTTCTGCGCGGTTCCAATATCCTGAGTAATATAAAGTGAAGTCCCATCAGAGCGACGCAGGATTTTTTCATCCAAATCGCGATCTGTTAAATCGACCCAAACACTACCATCCGCCTTTTTCTTAAAAATTCCTTCTGCCAGGCCCTCATCTACATATGTATTGCCCAATGAATAGGTCTCTGACTCATAATAATCCAAATCAAACCCCACTCCTAATCGACGGTAGGTCTTTTCAAATCCTTCATAAACCCAAGAATTCATTCGCTGCCAAAGCTCAATCACATCTGTCTCACCCGCCTCCCAGGCTAGCAGCATATCCTTGGCCTCACGTCCTATTTTAGAAAATTGATTAAAATATTCATTTTTCCATCGCTTAAAAAAAGCAGATCGATCTTCATTCTCCTCTGACTGGGCAGCAAACAGCTCTTCGCCCTGAGGTGAGTTTTGCCATTCCGCATACTCCGCTTGAAATTCAGTCTCAAAACGAACGTATAAATCCCCAACGTAATGGTCTCCTTTCTTTCCGGTCGATTCCGGGCTCGCTCCCTCCATAAAATCTCGCTGTATAACCATCGATTTACAAATCGCTATACCTCGGTCATTGATCACCTGAGTTCGCACCACCTCATGTCCTCTAGCCTCCAAAATATGGGCCAGTGAACTCCCGAGTAAAATATTTCGAATATGCCCCAAATGAAGGGGTTTATTGGTATTGGGAGAACTGAATTCAACGATTATTTTTTCGCCTGTAGAAGGCCATACTCCATAGGAAGCTTTTAATCCTGCATCCTGAAGAATTTGTATCCAAAAGGCGTCCGACAATTTCAAATTCAAAAAGCCTTTGACAATCGAAAAGGATACCACTTTCTCGCATTTTTCTACCAGTTGTTCACCCAGCATTTCACCTAATTGCATGGGATTCATCCGAGCCACTTTTAAAAGTGGGAATAGTACAACAGTCAGATCTCCTTCCACCTCTTGCCGAGTAGCCTGCACCGATACTTCCAAATTCGAATCAACATCAAATTTTTCAACCATGAGGTCCCTCACGATTTCTCGTAACTCTTCTTCTATCATGTATTATTTGCTTCCTTAAAACGCAAAAATAGTATATCCTTGCATCCCCTCGTCATAATCGCCGAAAAAATTAGATTCAATTCTTTTTTTGGGCGTGCCCCGCTCAAATCTGACTATTCGTCGTCAGATTCGAGCGGGTCGGTCCCTTCCGGAGTTCCGTGCTCATTCCGAGTCGTCCCCAGTAACTCTGGTCACGACTCTGTATTCGCACCCCCCGCTAGACGCGGGGGCCCTCCAGGCACCTCACGCAAGTATTTTCACCTGCCGGTATAAAAAAGGAATTACCTTTGAATGACTACAGGGATTACAAGGCGATCTTTTTCGGTACTGATATGAATAAAGTACATACCTGAAGAAAACCTATCCATTCTTAGAAAACGTGGGCCATCCATAGCATCTCTCAGAAGCACTGTTCCTCCCAGGCTATTTTGAACCTCTATTCGAGAACCCTCAGGCCAGGGAGAAATAAATACTCTATCCCTGGCCGGGTTGGGATAAACCTTAATATCTTTTTTCGCTACCCGATCTATACTTGTACTTACAATTTCAATCAGTTGGCGAGATGTATCCGTGCCGCAGATATTTGAGACAGTCAGAATAACCTCGTACGTGCCATTCGAGCTATAAGTATGAGTGGGATTCTCCAAACTAGAGGTATTACCATCACCAAAATCCCAATTGAATTCGGAAATTTCCTCCCCGATCACTTCGCTCTCGAATGCGTATGTGAAGTTTGATTCAGCATCAAAACTAAAACTTACGGAAGGAGACTCTATTACGCGAACTGCGTTTTGCAAAGTATATTGGTTTGAACCATTTGCATTGTAGGCAATAAGGGTTATGGAGTAAACTCCGGCACTGTCATAAGTGACAATTGGCTGCTCCGCCTGAGAACTATCGGGGCTTCCGCCAGGGAAAAGCCACTGATAATCAGTAACGAATCCGTCCGTCATATTTTCAAGCTCTACGGTATAAGGCACACATCCGAGCCTTTCCCCTATAATTTGAAATTGAGCTTGTGGCAATCCCCCTGTTCCAACCTCTCGAGTTAACGCAAGGGTATCGCAATTGTTAATAGCAAATAAAGTCACTTGATAGCTGCTATCCATATCATAAGTATGAATCGGATGCTCTGAAGTATCTGTCTGTCCATCTCCAAAATCCCAAATGTAAGAGTCAGCATGTAATGAGGTGTTTGAAAATTCAATCGTCAGACTATCTACCAGGTAGTCAAAACCGGGTTCGGGAAGATTAAAGACTTCGATAAACTGCTCTATTTCCAGCGTATCGGATCCTGCCGGGTTCTGAGCAATTAATATAACATTATACACTCCTGAGGATTCATAGGTCACTTCCGGGTTTTCTTCTGTTGAAGTCTCTGGTTGCCCGCCAGGAAACTCCCATTGATAGGAGGTGGCATTAGGACTGGATAGGTTTTCAAATACAGTCGTAAAGGAGGGACACCCACTGTTTTCAACAACTGAAAACTCAGCAGATGGTTGAGTGAACACTGCAATTTCAGTTTCGACAATCTGAGTGTCGCAATCGTTCATAGCCCACAATTCAACTTCATAAATGCCATCCGATGCATACTCGTGATCCGGCTCAACTTCAGTCGACATTTCTCCATCACCAAAGGACCATATATAATCTTCCCCGTATTCAGAGTCATTAATAAATGAAACCAGTCTACCTGACAAATCATAGGAAAAAGCCGCAATAGGTTCGGGTTTAGCCTCTACATATTCCATCAATGTAAGTGTGTCACTTCCTGCTCCGGAAGTGGCAATTAAGGTCACCTCATGCCAACCTGGGACCGCATAGC
>Ga0209947_1001461_pt1 | contig 13930 bp, 7 predicted proteins | sample SalPonR2_B_D2_MG_FD_185706 | JGI IMG/M metagenome (GOLD analysis project Ga0209947, IMG submission 185706) | Salt pond soil microbial communities from South San Francisco under conditions of wetland restoration - Salt Pond MetaG R2_B_D2_MG... ... | reverse complement strand
GCGCGGATACGTAGAAAACTTGGGGAACACGATTTCCCGCGGCACATTCAGACAATTCGGGGCAGAGGATACAAGCTTATTATCAAACCATAAGTTTCCTAAAGGTTAAAGAACTGACAACCAAGCCCCCCAATACCAGAAATGGCTTAAACTGCAGACCCAGTTGGAATCAGAACAACTACCTCCCCCTAACCCCAGAATTAAAACAAAGGTACAATACGTTGCCGCAAAGTATATGATCTATATGGGATATCATACATGCCAAATATGTCTAATATAGGGAGAAATCCTCCCTCCTAAGCAGTAGGTCGTATCGAGGTTATCCAGTGAGCGCATGGATGAAGTCTTTTTTCTGACGTTGGCAGAGCCGCATAATGGCATTGCGGCCGCTGGTCAATGCAATCGGGAGACCGCCGGGCGGCTGCAGCCACTGCCCGCTCAGCACTAGGTTGTCCAGACCCTTGATGCGGCCACTGTGATCCATCATTTTTCCTTTTACCGAGGGAAAGAAGGCCATAAAGGCCCCGCGATAGGCGTTGCAGTAGCGCTCATAGGTGCGGGGGGTGGCCACATCCAAGAGGCTCAGCCGGCCGCGCATTGCCGGGAAGCGTGCCTCGGTAGCCGCTATAACTTCCTCACCGATGCGCTGCTTTTCCGCTTTGTAGGTGGCGGTATCCATCGCCGCCCAGGCGTTGTAATCTTCGTGAAACTGGTTAATGTCATACACCAGCAGAGTGCTGCCCTCCGGCGCGAAGCCCGGTTCGTGACTGAAATGCTTCAGAGTCAGACGTTCGATTTCGCGGGCGCCCACACAAATCGGATCTATCGGGTAGTTCACGCTCCAGGGAAGCGGCTCAGAGAGCTCATCAATTCGGCCGTTAAAACCGATTGCCACCAGAATCTCGGAGGCAAGCGGGTAGATGTCGGGCTGCGTAAAGCGCTTCTCGAAAGCAGGGTCGTTATACCGGCCCTGCAGTAGATCGTGATACACAAAGTGTGCATCGCAGGCGGCAATAAAGTAGTCGCTGTGCCAGTGCCGGCCCTTTCGATCGACAATACCCGTTACGCTGCGGCCGCTTATTTCCAGAGAGTCGACCTCGCAGCCGGTCTCCAGCCGGCCGCCGAGGCTCTGGTAGCGCTCGGCCATACGCTGTGCCAATGCCCGTGAGCCGCCGGCGGGAATGGATGCTTCGTCGGTAGTAAAAGCGGCAATCGCAAAAAAGATCATGGCAGCGTTGTACTGCTCCGGTGCCATAGATGCAAATCCTTCCCTCAGAGTCGGATGGGTGAATCGCTCGGCAAACTCTGTCAAAGTCATTTTACCGTACTTGCCCAGAATGCGGCCGGCTTCCTTCATCGACAGCATCATCTTGATCTTTTCACCCAAGCCCATCATGTCGCTAGGCTTGTCGACGGGAAAAGAAAAACTCTGCACGCTACGAACATCCCCGCAGAACTCCTCGATAAAATCGGCATCCTCCGGGGACAGCTCGCACCAGGACTGCTGCAGACGCTCGAGGTCGCGGTAGATGTACGCTCGCTGACCATCATGCTCAAAGCACATAAAGCTTTCCGGGTGGATAATCTCGACCCCGTCCAGAGCACCGACCTCATGCCACAGTTTGTTCAGGTCGCTATCGGCCTTTGTGCCGCTGAGCCAGTGGATGCAGCCGTCGATGTGGTAGCCCTGCCGGTTCCAGCCGGTGCACTGACCGCCGGCAAGGCTGTGCTTTTCGAGTATCACACTCTCAAATCCGTTTTTCTGGGCATAGATTCCGGCGCTCAAGCCTGCAATCCCGCCGCCAATAATGGTGATTGTTTTGACTGATTTTTTCATTGTTCGCTCCTGTGTGTTTTATTGTTGCGGGCCTGCACCAGGCTGGTGCTGGTCTGCATGAGCAGCTGCTCCAAGTCGATATCTGCGGCCCACGATGGAATCTGCTGGTTAGCGGTCATCAGCGTTAAGCCCATTTGAAAGGCGCGCATCTGCAGCAAAAGGCGCCGGCGTTCGGCCTGACTCCAGTCGGCCAGAGCAGGATCCTCCGCCATCATCTCGACCAGCGTGTGATCCTGCTGCTCGTTCGATGCAATCCAGGGGTTCGGTTTTAACACCAAATCCCGCACCAGCATCGGATACCTGCGAGCAAAGACCAGGCTGGCGCGCCCGATATTCTCGAACACACTGTCGCCCTGCTGCTCGGCTAAAATCGAACGCGATATAGCCAGCACGTGTTCCACCACCGCCCTCACGAGCTCATCTATGGTTTCGAAGTTGTTATAGATAGGGGCTACCGAGCTGCCGAGCTTATCCGCTACCCGGCGCGCCTTCACTGCCTCCAGCCCTTCGTCACGGGCAATCCCAAAGGCTGCCTCCACAATATCCGACCGCTCAAACCTGGTTTTCGGCGGCATACTCCCTCCTTCAGTTTTAATATAACATTTGTTACCTAACGTATGTTACATTATAATAAGTGTCGTGTAGTGTCAAGTGTATAAGTTAAGATATCATTGAATAGATAAGGAAACAGCTTGATGAATTTGTCCGATAAAATGTTGACCTTATATCAGAAGCCTCGACAGGGTTAAGGAGTGCACATATATGGTTATCTGTGAGACTTGAGCGAATAGAAAAAATAGTTTCTTGCGATCCTTCCGACACTGGTCAATAAACTGATAGAGATTGCACCGCGATATTTCTATAACCGGCGGGGACTACTCACTCCACCCAATAGTTGATCGCCCACCAGCTCTGGCCGGTAGCATCGTCCCTCTCTGTATCCCTATAGGGAAGTACAAAGAGTCCTGAGGAGTAGGAGTAATCCGAATTACTGTAGTAGCCGGACGGAAGAAAACCAACGGTCCCGCCGAAGGACGTTCCCTGGGAAGAGGTGGTGGTGTATCCATAGCCGGTATTGAAGCCCAGGTCCAGGGCGACAGTTACTCCTCCGGCGCCGCCGCCGACGGAGGTCTCCGTGGTAAAGTCGGTGGAAACGGTCTTTTCATTCGTTTTCTCAACTGCTATTTCCAGTTCCGTAATACCAGAATACCCGTCTCCCTGAGCGGCAGTCTTTGGACCGATTTCGTATGATCCGGGATGGTCTTCCATGAGCTCGTACTTCTCCGTAGCGCTCAGGTAGCTTGAAGGAACCCCCAAGGTGTGGGACAGGACTTCATTGGGCAGGTCAGGAAGATCACCGTTGTTGGTGTTGAAGAAATCCTTTGTCACCGTGTAGGTGGAGTAATCTCTCGGGAGCTTGATGTAGAGATTTTGACCGATATCAGCAGTCTCGGATGAACCGACAATTTCATAGGTATAGATATCCATGGGGACGGCGGTAAAAATCACCCGGTCCTCCCCGCCGTTGCAGGTGTAGGTGATGCTCTTTGAGATACTTGAGGTGGTCGACCACTCCCAGCTGGTATTTTTTGAAAAAGAGGAGGACGCCTTGAAAGTAGCTACTTCCACACCGAATACATTGATGCCCTGCTCCACCTCTACTGTAGAACCTATGCTGAAACCAACCCTTGAGGTATCCGTGGCACTTGATGCAGTCGTCTTGCCGAAGGTGGTCTGCCAGCTTGCATAGTTATATGAATCATCGGATGCGGCAATATCGCTGTAGTAGGGCGCCGAAGCGAGGGTGGCGATTACAATGGGATTTGTGAACTGCAACTCGTGTCCCGTGTAGCGAACCCGGTTCGAATCGTCGTCGAAGTTGCCCACGACAAGGGAGGTGTTGGAAAGAGCCTGGTACCTGGTTGAACCGGTATTACTATTGATATATTCCGCATTCTCCAATGCATTTACCTCATCCCAATCATCAGTTTCGCCGATGCCATACGCCTGGAGGATTTCCACATTACTCTCAAAAGATCCTTCAAGCCATGTATGGCAGATGATATCCTCCTGGCCGTCGCCGTTTACATCACCTATACATTTATGGGCCAATATTTCATCATCTGTACTGATCGGCAGCTCGAACCTCGCTCGATTCTCACTCCCAAATGATTCAAGTACATTATTAAAAACTGCGGCACCGACGGACAGTTCATAGGAACCGTCGCCGTCAAGATCCACAGCCTGGGGCAAAGGGTGAACACCAGATAAATAAGACCATTGGAAGGGAAAAAGAAGGTTAAGGGTTAGCTCTTCCGGACCGGCCACCTCGGTAAGGGTACCCCCATCGAATCTGTAACTCATCAAGGTGCTAGTGTTATCAGATCCGGCCACCTGAACAATGGCAATTTCATCAATATTGTCCCCGTCAAAATCACCGAAGGCCCCCTCCGCGAAGTCGCAGGCACCAGGATTGGTAAACTCCGGGGATAGAAGGGGACTGTCCATTGATGAATCGTAAAGGGCGAAACGGCCTCCCTCAAGAACTACCAGGAGCTCGTCCTTTCCGTCGCCGTCACAATCACCACCCGTGAAAGAACTGACCGGATATTCGAACGCTTTTTTATCCAGCACCTGCAGGGAGCTTCCATCGGCGGGGACACTCATAATACGCAGAGTCTTGTAATTGGTAAAAAGAAGCTCATCGATTCCGTCATTATTCACATCAGCGGACTCTAAACGCCAATGGGGAAAAAAAGCTTCACGCCCATCATTATATACATTATCGGCATAGGTGGAGACCTGAATGGAGTCCGCGCCGGTGGTGGGAATTGTGTAGGTCTCGGAAAAAGAACCATCATTGTACATCATCAAGCCGGCGTAGCGGTCTTCAGGGTCCTCATCATCCGGGTCGTACATTGTGTAGAGCACCACAATCTCATCAATACCATCACCGTCAAGATCGGCGGCGGTGCTCACTTTTGTCTGGTCGATGACCCAGGGGTTGCCGGAGGGAATTGGATAGGAGGCATTGTAGGCCTCTGATGAATCCTCGAAAAGGGCCTGGTTGGCCCCGGCGTGGGGAATACCAATCTGCATGACCTCAGTCTTGGGAGAAAAAACCGAGTAAGGTTTTTTCAAAGGGTGCCATTCGTCCGGAGCATCGATGACCACCTGGTCCCCGCCACCGACGGGGGTTGTTTTAAGGTCAGTAGGATTATCGACTTCATTTACCTTAAGGCTTTGTAGGATTGACTTGGCAGTACTGTTATCAATGGGATCGTTAGTATCACTGGAATCGTTAGGCCCATTAGAGTCGGAGCCTAGGCCGAAAAATGCACAGGAGCTCAACAAAATACCCGTAGTTGCAAGAATTAAAAGTTTCTTGGACACGATCTTTTTTACCATACATATATCCCCTTTGCTCATTTCAAATACTAACATGAGGGAGTATGCTATAAATTAGCAGAGAAATCGTCCGGGGATATAATTCTGAACTTTTTTTTAAAAAAGTGATAGGAACATGAGTATTCTGCTATACTCATTTTGAGGGAGAATTCACGTGGATATTAATTCAGAGATCATTATCAACGTATTAATTGCGGGAAATGCCATTACCCTATTTACTTTCGGGACAGTCCTGCTGCTTAAAGGTGATAAAAGAAAGATTCATTACTTATTGTCCGCCGCTTTCAGTATAGCCGCATTCAACATTTTGGCGGATATCTTCTTTCATGCTGGTTTCTATCATAGTTTCCCACATACCCTGTACATATCCTATCCGACCGAGTATCTCTTGCCGCCTCTACTCTACCTTCTCCTACAAAATATGATTGATAGGCAATTCAAGATAAAAAGGCAGCATTTTTTACTCTTTGTACCTTTCATACTCGCTACCATTGCTTTGGTTCCATACTTTTCTCACAGTGCAGCGGATAAACTGCTGCAGATTCCCCTCTACACTTCAGGAAACTCTTTTCTCGATCGTATCTATTTTGTGCTCGACCGGTCCATTGAATTGTGGCTCCTCTTCTGTATTGGACTCTTTTTTCTACAGACCCTCCTTCTCTTGAAGCGAGGAAATCTCAAGTATGATAGTACTATTGTCTTTGCGATCCTCTACTCCTCTGCCTGGATGATATGGTCGGTTTGCTTTTCAGCAATCATCCTGATACCTCTACCCGAGGCTTACTCCTTTACCCTGTTGGCCGGTACGTATCTATCCCTTATAGTGTTCTTCTATTATTTCTACCATCCAGAACAGTTTTCTGACTTACAGAAGAAGGTCCAAAAGGCAAAATACTCTAAATCCAGATTAGTTGGACTCGACATTAAGCACACAATCGATCGTCTAAACGAGCTTATGGATACAGAAAAGTATTATCTGAACGAAAACCTGACAATACAGCTGCTCAGTGAGCCTTTGGGAGTGCATCCTCATCAGCTTTCTGAAATTCTCAATACCAAATTGAAGGTATCATTTTCCGACTATATCAATACCTTTCGCATAGAAAGGGCCCAGAATCTCCTGATTGATAGCCGCAATCTATCTATCCTTCAAATTGCCTTCGACAGTGGCTTTCGATCAAAATCTACCTTTAATACGGTTTTCTTGAAACTTACCGGATCTACACCAAGCGCCTTCCGGAAAGCCGCTTCGAATACTCAGAACTAACTCGACACATTCACCCAAGCCGTGGAATAGTTTTGTGAGATAATGAATAGTCCAACCCCTTGGGATCCCGAACTTGCCGGGGTTGGGCTTCCTGTTGTGCGTACTGTATTCGTATAGAATCTCTCATTAAAACTTAAAATGTATACTTGCTCTAAAATTTTAAATCCAGTTTTTGACTTCCAACTATATACTTTTTTAAGCGACGTTCGATAGCTGGTTCCTCTCCCATCTCCTTAGGTACTCCAGAGGACTCACATATCCCAATAGTTTCTGTGCTCGTTGCCGATTATAAAACATTTCGATATATTCAAAGTTCGCCTGCCGTGCTTCTTCAGGATATAGCATAACAACCTTTATATCACCATATCTAATTTTCTGTTATTCCCGCCTATGTGGTTTCTCAGATCATACTCCAAGGCAGAAAGGAACCAAAGGTCGTAGAGGAGAATAAAGGTGAGGTGAAGAAGCCGAACCTATTCACGGAAAGGTCCAATTAATGAAGCATCAAGAAGTAGTCTTATATAACTAACAAAAGTTATCTGAATAGATTCAACCAAGTTGGAACAGTGCTTTGTCCGTAATTATTATAACCCCATGCAGTCACCTCTCCTGTGTCATCAAGGGCAAGACTGTGATATTGTCCAGCTTTTATATACACAGGTTCACTACCATATACTGTTTCCTCGTCCTCATACTCACCAATGCGAATAGTTAATTCAGTCTCTCCGAGTGGAGTTTCTTCCGGTACTCGGACACATAACTCAGAGGCACTTACACTTATCACCTCTGTTACTTTTTCTCTTCCAAACCACACATCCGCAACATCAAGTCCTCTTCCCCAAATCTTAAACGGCATCCCACGGGCAGCTATTAAATGTGTCTCGTTTACCTTAGCGCTGAAAGTCATATTTAAGATTCCAAGGTCGGTATTGTTTTCAGCAGAAACATCCACCGTTTTACTTACATCGGTATATCCATCTTTGGTTGCGATTAATTCATACTCCGTACCGCTTGGAATCCCATCCATACTGAAAGCTCCTTCATTATCGGTAAGAGCAACATAATGCGTCCCTGCGATGTACACCATTATTCCAGTATTTCCGGTACTTGAGCCGTTAAGTTGTGCTATACCACTCACACTTCCCGTAGCAGCGATACTTTCTGAAGTTTCGACAGCATCATTACCAACATCACCGCATCCAATTAGAAACACTAACATTGCCACACACAAAAAACCTAATGCCATACTTTTCCCCATTTCCTAAACCTCCAAAAAATCATTTAAAGACATGACTTAGAGAAGAACACATAGGGATGCACGGTTTCGTTATTTGAGTTTTACCTTTCCACAACAAGTAAAACAGTAGTCATGGCTTAGCCATTTAATACAAAAAACGCTCACATATAGCTTCTACATGGAATGCAAAGAATATATGTTATTTCCACTTAGATCAATTTTACTTTTTGCATAATTCTTTAAGGGTGTGACTCTATATTTTTTAGCAATTGTACTACATAAAAAGTATACCACTGTTTTTTATTATTTTCCAGAATGACGATTTCTGCTGATTTTCGGCGAAAGGTCCCCATTTTTCCCGATTTATGACACCTCGGATCTAAAAGCGAATAGTTGTATTTTCTATTCCTCTCCTAGAGGAAACCTGATAGTAAACACGGGATTAGGTTTTTTCTTCAATTTTATAGTACCATTCAACTGGGCTACCAAGGTAGATACCAACTGCAGACCCATTGTTTCCGGGCTTTCCAATTCTATTTTTTCAGGAAAAGGATTACCAGAATTCGAGAGGGTGAGGATGTAGTGCTTTCTATCGGCTTCCTTTCTCATATCCACTGAAAATCGTGCTTCTTCATTATCGTTAAATCCATATTTTATTGCATTCGTGGCTATCTCATTTACCAATAACCCTAATGGAATAGCAATTTTTGTGAGAATACTTATATCTTCAGCATTATTGATTATTTGAACAGTCCCTCTTGAAGTAGAATAAAATATCGATTCTAAAAGCTCCTGAAAGTATTCTTTTACCTCAATATGTTCTACATCATTGTGTTGATGGAGTTTCTCATGGACTAACTTAATTACATCTATTCTGCTTTTTAAGTCGGATAAATCACTCTCGATTTCCGAGTCTTTCAGATTGATAAGAGAAGAGACCATGGCAAGGTTGTTTTTTACCCTGTGGTTGAGCTCTTTCATGAGGAATTCTTTTTCTTCTATGGCCCTTTTATACGGCGTTATGTCATTAATAGCAACTACCTTGATATCTTTTTCATTTGACAAATACACACTCATGGTAATATCGATCACTTTCCCGTACAAACTTTTAGTCTTCATTTCTCCTTTGACACTTGTTCTTTTTTCGGCTATTGCCACAAACTCATCTTTAAGAATGTCGTAAGTATTGTCTGTTAGATATAAAGTCTTATCTAGAGAACCCAGCATTTCTTCTTTTGTTTTTGCACCGTAGAGTCGAAGCGTCGCATCGTTTATATCTATAACTTTTATTTTTTTCGCGAAGTCAAATACAGCATTGGGATTTTCATCAAAATAGCGATTAAAATCTTTTACTCCCTTTTCTTTTAAGTCCTCTATAATATCCCTCACCTCTGAGAAATCTTCCTCCCAAAGAGACACTTCGGAATTGTAAAAAATTGTTTTAAAGCGTTCTTCACTTTTCTTTAACTGCTCTTCCAGTTGTTTACGCGCGGTAATATCTGTTGCAACCTCTATTCTCACAATGCGCCCGTCATACCATTGCACAGCGCTATCTCTGCAGTCATACCACCTTCCATTGAGGGTATTCTGATGTTCCCACGCAAAAATACCTGTTGGATTACCATCTTTATCTACTAGTTTATCATTGGTGCAGAACACGCAGGGCCCATCCTGTCCCTGAATGGTTTTCCAGCATTTTAGTCCGGCAATATCACCAAATATTCTACGGCCATACTCGTTTATGAAAATGATTTCATAGGTTTCCATGTCAGAAATGTAGACTACAGCATCGATACCGTCGATTACGGTTGTAAGACGAAGATTTGCTTCTTGCAGAGATTCCTCTGCTCTCTTGAGTTCGGTGATATCCCTTGTAATTGCTACTACTCTATCTTCATCGAATGGAGAAAATCGCGCCTCATAGGCTCTTTTATCTCCTGATAGGGCAAGTTCATATTCACCCTTCTGAACTTCGTTAGTCGCGAGTGTCTTTTCTATTAATGGAAACAAGTGTTGATAGATTTCTTTAGGCAGAATATCCTGCATTTTTTGTCCGATAAACCGCTCCGGCTGAACGTACAGATAGTCTTCATTTGATGCATAATAATCGAGATATGTTCCGGCGCTGTCCTGAATAAACATTAGATCGGGAAAAGCATATAGTATTGCTGAGTTCTTTTTTTCACTTTCTCTTAGAGCATCTTCGGTCTGCTTTCGTTCTGTAATCTCAATAATTTGTGCAAGAACTTTATCCTCTTCCAGTGGTGTTATACGGGCTTCAAAATATAACCTCTTATTTTCTATTTCAAGTTCATACTCAACCACTTTAAGTGAATTGGTCGTTAAGGCCCCATCTATACCTTGCATAATGCGAGAAGCAGCTGTCTCAGGGAGAACTTCAGGTATTTTACTTCCCATCAACATTTCTCTTTTTAAGAATAAATAATCTTCGTTCGCGGTGATTATTTCTAAAAACTCACCTTCTTCATTATAAATAATGAAGATATCAGGGGATACCTCTGCTATCCGATCTATGAACCGAGATTTCAAACGCAGTTTTTCTTCAGCCTGCCTGCGTTCGGTAATGTCCATAATCATCGCCTGTTTGGACATTGAGCCATCGTCATGATATATAGGGCTATCGACCACGTAATACCAACGATTATCTTTTGGGCTCAACACTTCCCATCGCACTGTTTCACCCTTAAATACCCTATTATTTACACACCACGGGCAGACAGATTCGAGATTGTGTAGCGCCTTGTAACACAATTCTCCAGTTCCATCATAACCGGTACGCTCGATGAAACGCTCGTTCATGAACTCAACGTGATAGTCCTGCGAGCAGACATATATCAAGCCATCAAAAGCTTCCACTATGGCACGATAGCGTTTTTCGCTTTGACGCTGAGACTGTTCATGCTTCCTTGCTTCATTTTTAGTATCAAAAAGTTTAAACGCCATTTTAATTGAGGTATCAAGCACGGTAACACCACTGTTTTTCACTACGTAGCCGTAGGAGGTTATTTTCTCGGTCTTCTCCACCACCTCCGGTTCGGTATGGGAAGATAAAAAGACAACTGGGATATCCTTTTTAGTCAGAATCTTTTCGGCTGCCTCTGTTCCATCCATCCCACTACCAAGATCTATATCCATCAAAATAAGTGATATTTCCGGGTCAGTGTTCACCATTTCTACCGCTTCCTCGCCTTTATGGGCGGATACCACCTCATACCCGTGTTTTTCAAGTGTCTGCGCCTCATTCATTGCAATGAGAACCTCATCTTCTACGAGGAGAATTTTTTTTGGCATAGGTCACCACCTTGGAACACTTATTTTACAATTCTAGAACTAATATAGTTGCTGTGCAATGAAATATGAACGCCTTTTGTAAACTACACAAGAATTACTTTTTTCACCTCACCCCGTATACCCAAATTTGACCCTACTGGAAGGATAAAAAAGGGGCACCTCCAGAATTTTCCTATGATATAATCATAGGTGCGGCTGCCTTCAGCCAAGTGAGCCGATGGGTATTGTTTTGCTGCATGTGGTCAGGACTGTGCCATCAGGGCGGTAACATCGAGTGCAACAATTAGTACGCCATACACATTGCCGGTTCCATCTTTTATCGGGATTTTTGTGGTATCAAAATGGATCACCTCATCATGGCTCACATGTGCCTGCTCACGGATATGTAGTTTTGGTATCCCGGATGCCATAACCGCTTTGTCGTCCTTAATAAAGCCTTCAACTTCCTTTTTGGTAAAATGTAGGTCGTAATCAGTTTTCCCTATAATATCCTCAACCTCGGAAAAGCCGTTCTTTTCTGCGAAGTTTTGATTGCATCCCATAAAACGGCACTCCCTATCCTTCCACAAAACAAATCCCGGCATGTGGTTGATCACATCTTCAAACATATTGGTTTTTTCTTGCAACGCTTTGTTTGCATTATGCAAGCGAAATGCCATCTTAATCGATGCATCGAGCACGGTGATTCCGGCATTTTTCACCACATATCCGTAGTTGGTGATCGCTTCCGTTTTATTTACCATTTCCGGTTCGGTGTGACTTGAATGAAATATCAAGGGAATATCCTTGACTGACAATATGCACTTTGCCGCTTCTGTGCCATCCATCTTAGTGTTGAGGTTGATATCCATTAAAACAAGATCGATTTCATCATTCTTCAAGACATGTTCAACCGCCTTCTCGCCATTATGAATTACTGTTACCTGGTAGCCGTACTGTTCCAGCTGTTTCTTTGTATACAGTGCGATAATGGCCTCATCTTCTACAAGAAGCAGGCTCTTCTGCTCTTTCATCTATTACACTTCCACACAAGATGGTTTTATACTAAAAATTTGCTGACATTATATCCTATGTGAGTGATTATAGCAAATATATCAATTTGCTGATGGGAAGATTGAAAATTTGACAGATACAGCCCCATTACATATAGTTCATAAAGAATAAAATACACGGCCCGAGGTATGTATGGGTGTCAAAGATGAATCGAAGAAATCGACTGCCGATACCTTTGCCCGGTACGAGACCATCTTTGCTGTTACCAGTGTCGGAATAGGAATCACCGACGAGACAGGCAGGATTGTTGAGTGCAATGAAGCTTTTACGGCTATGCTTGGCTATAGCCGAGAGGAACTCTACGGCAGTAAAATACAGGATTTCAACCATCCCGAGGATATCCTTCGCGAAGAAGAGACCATCTTTAATCTCACAGAGCAGAATCCGCAGACCCGTTTAGAAAAACGGTTTTTAAAAAAGGACGGAAGTATACTCTGGGCGGACCTAACCGTCTCCGTCGTTTTTCAGGAGAATCTGCCCCCGTATTATGTGGGTATTCTTACCGATATTACCGAAAGAATCACCAGCAGAAAGACCATCGAAGAGCTGAACACCCATCTGGAAACGGCCCTGCGCGGCGGAAACATGGCCTGGTGGGAACTTGAACTCCCTTCAGGAAAAGTACTGTTTAACGAGCGTAAGGCAACCATCTTGGGGTACCGGCCGGAGGAGTTCAAGCACTACACGGATTTTACGAACCTGGTGCATCCAGATGATTACAATGCTACCATGGAGGCATTTCGAAGACATCTGGATGGGTCCGCGAAGACTTACACCTGCGAGTATCGTATCCGCAATGCCGCCGGCGAATATCAGTGGTTCCGGGACCTGGGGAAAATTACCAACCAAGAAAATGGTATTACCACCTTGACCGGTATCGTTACCGAAATAACCGAGGTCAAACGTACCCGGGAAACTATGGAGCGATTTCGGGCAGCGGTAGACAACAGTTCGGACCAGGTTTTCCTTATTGACAGGAGCTCCATGAAGTTCGTCGATGTAAACGATACCGCCTGCTCTGCCCTTGACTACACCAGAGAAGAATTGCTTTCCCTTGGCCCCCAGGACATCAAGCCGTATTATGACCTTCAAACCCTGGAAGAGGATCTGGATAAGGTTTTACAAGATCCCTTACAGACGGGTGTTATCGAAACGGTACACCAAAGTAAAAAGGGTAAACAGATACAGGTCGAGGTCCGGCTGCGCACCTTTAAAACCCCAAGTAAGACCTACATCATCGCCGTTGCCCGGGATATCACCGAGCAAAAGCGCATCAGAAATGATCTGGAAGCGGCAAACCACCGATTTCTTACCATTCTGCAACACATCAATGTAGGAATTCTGGTGATTGATAGGAAGACTCGGGAAATTCTCTACGCAAATCCTTATATACAGTCATTCTATTCCGACCCTCTGGAACAAAGACTCTGTACTCGGGTCTTCGGCTACAAGGAGGACTTTTGTTCTCGATGCCCGGTTTTTCTTGAACCAGAGTCAACAGAGAAGGGAAATCAGCAATTTGTCACTTCGGAATACCATCTGCCGGAAATCGAGAGAACCTTTCTCATGCAAATAAGCCCCATCAGATGGACGGAGGCACAGGAAGCAGCCCTGCTGATACTCACCGATATAACCCCCATAAAAGAAGTAGAGCAGCTTAAAGAGGAGATAGGCCGAATAACCCGGCACGACCTTAAAAACCCCTTAAACGGTATTCTCGGCGGGGCCCAGCTGCTATTGATGGATGATGAGAACATTTTAACAGACGAACAAGAACAGTATATCAGGATGATCGAGGAGTCGGGAAAGCGAATGC
>Ga0209947_1001448_pt1 | contig 13969 bp, 14 predicted proteins | sample SalPonR2_B_D2_MG_FD_185706 | JGI IMG/M metagenome (GOLD analysis project Ga0209947, IMG submission 185706) | Salt pond soil microbial communities from South San Francisco under conditions of wetland restoration - Salt Pond MetaG R2_B_D2_MG... ... | reverse complement strand
TAAGGGAATTTATAGCTGAAAAAAAACAGATTACTATTATCAATTTGGGAGTTGGTCTTGATAATAGATATGGCAGGATAAACCCCTGTAATACAGCTTGGTATGAACTTGATTTTTTAGAAGTAATTGAATTAAGGAAGAAATTCTATCAAAAACCTGATAACGTACATTATATCGCTTCCTCTGTAACTGATCTGAAATGGATAAATCAAGTTAATTCAACCGGTGAGATACTAATTGTGGCGGAAGGATTGTTTATGTATCTGAAAGAAAAAAACCTTAAAGAACTATTGTTAAAACTACATAAAAGGTTTCCTGGCGCTAATCTCGTTTTTGATGCATATAGCACCTACACTGTCAAGAATATTAGCAAACATGCTTTCTTAAAAAAAACTAAAGCAGAGATATTTTGGGGCATTGATGATCCAAAACAGTTAGAAAAGTGGGGGAAAGGTATACAGTTTAAAGAAGAATGGTTTTTTACAGAGTATGAAGATATTAAAAAATTATCTTTTTTTTATAAATTGGCATTTAAAGCAGCAGGCCTATCTAAGATAGCCAGACAGGCCCACCGTATTCTATATTATAAAATATAGCAAATTGTATTATGGTTAAAAAACAATTCAGCTTAACCATCTATAAAAGAGGGAGGCAATGTTTTCTGTTTTATAATTACATTAATGTGCCTGCAAAGACCTGCCAGGCGAGTGCTGTTTTTGCAAATAAACTCAACACAATATACATTTTTTCACCATAGAGATAATCTTGCCAGCGTCCCACCTTTTTATATTGCAGGAGTTGATTTATAGCAAATATATTAAAGAAGATAAAGAGGGAGACAAATATTCCGATAACGAAGTTGGGTATGCCAACGGGTGATTTTGAACTGGCTGTCAATAGTCTGATAAAAATAGTTATCCAGGGAGCTGCACCAGCTATACAGCCAAAGATAAAAGGTGACCAGACTACTTTTTCTGTATGTTGATTTAAGGATTCCATCAGCCATCCGAAAAAAATCATCGAGGCATTGACGATAAATATTGATACTAATACACCGGCATCTGTGATACCTACTAACATAGCGATTATGATAATCATCAAAGAACTGCTCAAAGAATATTCAATCCAGCGTGCTCGATTAATATGGTTTTTAATATTTTTTTGATACCATTTATAGGCAAAAGTAGCTACAGAGAAATGGGCAATTGATGATAGAAACATAAAAAGTGCGACTAATATCCCCACCCGCACATCAAAGAAAGTTTCTGTACCGAATCTATCTGTGCCGGGCGGGCCCATCATATATGAACTAGTAATAGAAATGGCAAAATCACTGCTGAGCCAGACCATCAATATAGCTTGTATTAAGTGGATAAAGCCCACAATCAAATTAAAAGACCTTAATTTTTTAAACTTATTATTTTGAGTCATACTTATGAACCCCCCTTAATTATTATTTCTATTTATATAATTAAAGATTTAATCGATAACTCCTTTTTATCAACAAAAGAAGTTGCATTTCGAGAAGGTACTTAAGTGAAGGGTTATATAGAAGATCTATTTAATTTATGTAAAGGAGAATGTAGATGTTTAAGTCAAAAAACAATAAGCTAATCAGTATCACCTGGTTGATAATGATCTTTAGTTCCATACTGCCTATCATCCTGTTCAGAGAGCTATTTAATTTAAAAACAGATTGGATAGAACCAACTCAATTGATAATATTAATTATTTTACTGTTTGTTTCATTTTTTACAGACAGTCTTAAAGAAATACGTTTATTCTTATTTTTAATTTTTATTTTAAAGCTAACACAAGAACTGACTTTCTATATAAAGAACTCAGAACTCTGGAGTTTATGGTTTGAATTAGAATCTCCCAATTTTATTATGTGGCTTTTAAGTGATCAACTTCTTAGGTTAACAGCTGCAGTTATAATATTTTTAATCCTGCTTTATTTTAAAAAGAAACCAGGTAATTTCTTTATTAAGAAAGGTGATATCGATGCAGAAGTTAAGCCAATTAAATGGATATTAAAAAAACCGACAACTTGGAAGAAATTTGGTACTGTTTTTATGTTTTATATAAGTTTAGGTACAGTAATATTTTTACTGATAGCAGGAGGTATACCTTCTTTTATTCAATTAACAGGTTTATTAAAATTATTACCGTTTATTGTATTTTTTGCAGTGATCAATGCATTTTATGAAGAACTGGCCTATCGGGCATCTTTTCTAAGTGTACTGGAAGAGCAAATAGGAGGTCCGCAGTCCGTATACATGACTTCAGTTCTTTTTGGAATAGGGCATTTTTATGGAGTGCCTTATGGAATGATTGGTGTTTTGATGGCAACATTTTTAGGGTATCTTTTAGGCAAAAGTATGTTAGAAACACGGGGCTTTTTCTGGGCATTTTTAATACATATGGTTCAAGATATTATCATATTTTCATTTTTAGCATTAAATATGTTCAAGGTAGGTGGGTAAAAAATTGCATATAAATTTTTAAATTAATATTAGAAGACATTTTTTTAAAAAGTTTTCATATGAAGATTAAAAAGGGAGGGTAGGTGTTTGAATTGAAGATAGGCATCATAGTGTATTCACAGACTGGCAATACTTTTTCTGCGGTAGAACAACTGCAGAAAAAGCTTAGTAAAAATGGTCATAACGCTTATATTGAGAGGCTAAAACCACTTAATCCAGATAAAATAAAACCCGGTACTGAAAATATTAAGTATAAAGAAGTGCCTGATTTAACAAAATATGAGGGGTATATATTTGCTGGACCTGTACATGCTTTTTCCATATCAGCAGGTTTACAAAGTTATCTAAATGAGATTCATAGCCTTGATAATAAGAAGACAGCCTGTTTAATAACTAAGGGTTTACCGTTTAATTGGACGGGAGGTAATAGGGCTTTAAATCAGCTAAAAAGATTAGTTAAATCTAAAGAAGGTGAATATATTGCAGGAGGTATAATTAATTGGATGAACTATAAAAGAAAAAAGGATATTGAAAAAGTAACAGCGAAAATCAGCAGTTCATTTTAGAAGATAAATATTTGTGGTAATATTTACATATTCAATCCAAATAAAGGATGAAAATTATGCATAAAAATTTAGTTATTATTGAAGGTTTGCCCGGTTCTGGTAAGAGTACTACAGCAAAATTAGCTAAAGAATTACTTGATAAAAATAATGTGGATAGTAAATTAATCCTGGAAGGAAATCTCAATCATCCAGCAGATTATGATAAAGTGGCTTACTTTAATAAAAAAGAATTTGATCAACTCTTGAGAAATAATAGTAGTTATAGAGATCTCATTATTGATATTTCTGTTAAAAAATCTGATGGTTATTTTATTTCATATTATATACAGAAAAAAAGGCGCAAAGAAGAAATACCGAATGATTTATATAAAAGAATAATAGACAATGACATCTATGAGCTACCTTTAAAAGTTAATAAAAATGTTATATTAAAAAACTGGCAGAGATTTGTAAAAAAAGCTAAAAGAGAAGATGATATTTACATATTTGAATGTTGTTTTATACAAAACCCCTTAACTATCGGTTTAGTCAAATACAATGCGTCAAAAGAAAGGATATTTAACTATATATTGGATATTGAAAAAATAATCAATAAACTGAATCCAATCTTGATATATTTAAAACAAAATTATATAGAGGAAACTTTTTATAAAATATCAAAAGAGAGGCACAGTAAATGGTTAAATAGTTTTTTAAATTATTATACGAAACAAGGTTATGGACTTTCTAAAAAGTTGTCTGGATTTAGTGGGACAATTGAAGTTTTAAAAAAAAGGTTGGAATTAGAATTAGAAATATATAATAAATTGAATATTAATAAATATTTAATTGATAATTCTCATTATAATATCGAAATCTTAAAGAGTACTTTATTAAATATTTTTCAAAGAGAAACTTTGCTTTAAATAACAAAAAAAGGGTTTCACTACAGTTTAAAGAAGCTAATTAATATAAAAAAGTAAAAAAAGATTTTTGATAGTTTTTTAAAAAAAGCTCAAGCAATTCCAATATTTTAGATGAATATAAACTGAAAAAGAGGTGATGTAAAAATGATCTTGGGTATTGATATTGGTGGTTCTACCACAGATATAGTAGCTTTTGATCAAGGGGAGATAATTGACTTATTTACAGTTGAAGCGAGTGATCCCACCACATCTGCTTATGGTGCGTTAGGCAAGATGTTAACAAAAAATCAGTTGGGAATATCAGATATAAAAAAGATAGCTATCACGGGAGTTGGTTCTTCTTATATTGATTCAACAATTTTTGGTTTAGATACTATTAATGTCAAAGAAATTGATGCTATAGGTTTGGGAGGCTCTTATCTTTCAAATATGGATAAAACTTTGGTAGTTAGTCTGGGAACCGGAACTGCCATGGTCAGTGTCGATGGTAAAAAAATTAGACATATAGGTGGAACTGGCATTGGTGGTGGAACTTTACTTGGCCTGGGCAAAGGCATCATAAATGTTATGGATTTTGATGAGATAATAGACCTTGCCAAAAAAGGGGATCTAAAAAAAGTTGACTTAACAATAGGTGATATTTCTAATGAAGCAGTGGGTAATTTAACGCGCTCAACTACAGCGTCTAACCTGGGTAATATATATAAAGTAGCTGAGAAAAAGGATTATGCTAAGGGAATCTTGAATCTTATTTATCAAACTATAGGCATGTTAGCTGTATTTGGTGCTGAAATGACCAATAATAAAGATATAGTATTTACAGGTAAATTAGCACAGATAGATATTGGTATTGAGATTTTAAACAGCCTGAGAAATATTAAAGCTGATGATTTAATTTTTCATTTTCCTGAACACGCTACATTTTCTACAGCAATAGGCGCGGCGATAGCTGTCTTGAACAACAGAAAAGAATAATGTATCAAGAACACGAGGTGGTTTGATGAAAATATTTTATGGAATTTTAGCCCTATTATTAATAGTTTTAATCCTAATTTTTTTGGTTTCTCAATTTGGTAATATAACTTTTCAAAAAAAAGCAGAAGAAGAAATTTCAAGAATATTGTCTGAAAAAAGTGAGAAAGACCCCAAAATAATCAGTGAAGATGATTTGAATGATCTACCTGAACCGGTAGCAAGGTGGATGAGGTTTAGTCAGGTAGTGGGGAAAGAGAACATTAAGACTCTCAGGTTAAAACAATCAGGATTAATGAGGATAAAACCCGGTCAGGCGGGCATGAAAACTACTGCTGTCCAGTATTTTAACACAGAAAATCCTTCTTTTGTCTGGCTGGCAAGAGTTAATATGGCTCCCTTTATCTTTTTTGCTGGTAAGGACAAATACGAAAACGGCAGAGGCCAGATGTTGATCAAAGCATTATCTATATTAACTGTGGTGGATGCTGAGGGAAAAGAGATAGATCAGGGGACATTGACCAGGTACTTAGGCGAGATAATCTGGTTTCCCACCACAGCTTTGAGTGATTATATTAGCTGGGAAGAAATAGATGATTATTCAGCTCAGGCCAAGATGAGTTATAGAGGAGTGTCTGCTTCAGCAGTATTTAACTTTGATCAAAAAGGTAGGGTAAAGAGTTTTAACTGTGACCGATACTATAGTGGAGAAGAGGGATATAGCTTAAAAGAATATTACGCTCCGGTTTGGGATTATCAGGAATTTGCCGGCATAAAAATACCCACCCAGGCAAAAGCTATATGGAAACTTAAATCAGGTGATTATGAATATTACGAGATGAAAATAACTGAGATAGATTATAACATTGAGGACCTTTATTGATATAATTTCAATTAAAGTGATAGAAACTACGGTTTCCTCGCAAACCTCATGGGCTTACCCCGAGGAGGTTCAATAACAATGGTCTTAAGCATTTTATTTAATTAATTGATCAATTTGATATCAATATGATTTTAGTTTAGGAGGAGGTAAATTTTATGGAAGTATCTATTTTAGTTGATAATAACACGATTATTGATAAGTATTTTAAAGGTGAACCAGGTTTTTCTGTTTATATCAAAGAAGCCGATAAAAATATTTTATTCGATCTGGGTTACTCGGATATATTTATTGAAAATGCCCAACAGTTAAATCTTAACTTAAATGATATCGATTATTTAGTTTTTTCCCACGGGCACATAGACCACACCGGTGGTCTAGATCCACTGATTAAATACTACTTTGAAACAAAAGAACATAAGAGAGGGAAGATACCTCAAATAATAGCTCACCCGGACTGTTTTGCCAATAAATATTATGGCAATAATTCTTCAATAGGAATGAATGTGGATAAAGAAGTAGTTTATAATCTATTTGAAGTAAAAAAGAGTAAAGCCCCACTATGGCTAACTGAAAAATTGGTCTATCTGGGAGAAATTCCTCGTGAAAATGATTTTGAAGCTGATCAACCAATTGGATATCAAAATGAAATCAAAGCAGGCTATGAAGATTATATGTTAGACGATACTGCTTTGGCATATAAGGCTAAAGAAGGCCTAATAATTATCACCGGATGTTCTCATGCCGGTATTTGTAATATAGTAAGTCGGGCCAAAAAGGTTACAGATGTTAAAAATGTTATTGATATCATAGGTGGTTTTCATTTGATGGAGCCGGGAAAAGAAAAATTAGAAAAGACCAAAAAATATTTAAACGATCTTAACCTTAATCAACTACATGCTTGTCACTGTACTGATTTAAAAAGCAAAATTAAATTGGCTCAAATAGCCGACTTGCAGGAAGTAGGAGTGGGAATGCAGTTTAAGTATGAATAATTTAAAAAATTCCAATAAAATATAATTTAGATGGAGTTTATGAATAAAGGTTGGTGCACTATGAACTTTTTAAATTATGTATATAATAATGATATTACCCTTTTAGATGGAGCAATGGGTACAGAGTTAGAAAAAATGAATGTGATGGGCAATTTCGCCAATAATATAGATAATAAAGAAATAGTAAAAAAGATACATCAAGGCTATATTGAAGCAGGCAGTAAGGCGATTATCACGAACACTTTTTCATTGAATAGGATTTATCTAGCAGATAAAGATCTAAATTTAGCATTGATTAATAGTCAGGGAGTGAAAATAGCCAAGGAGGTAGAAGGCAATGATATATTTGTTCTGGGAGATATCAGTTCTACAGGTAAGTTATTACAACCTTATGGTCGTTATAAAGAAGAGGAATTTATCAAGGTTTTTTCTGAAAAAGCTGAGATCCTTGCCAGAGCAGGCGTAGATGCTTTTATAATTGAAACAATGGTTGATCTTAGAGAAGCCGTTTGTGCATTGAAGGGATGTAAGAGGAGTTCTGACTTACCGGTGATAGTATCTATTTCTTTTGATAGGTTAAAGGGTGGAGGAAGAACTGTGATGGGTGATACTGTTAAAGAATCCGTAATAAAATTACAAGAAGAAGAGGCAGATATAATAGGAAGTAATTGTGGTTCTTTAGGACCTCATCAAATGGCCGAGGTTATAAAAATTATGGAAGAACATACTGATCTACCAATTTTAGCTAAACCAAATGCGGGTTTACCTATCTTACAGGGGAAAGAAACCTTATACATAATGGAACCTGCTGATTTTACAGAAGGTATCCTGGCCTGTATAGAAGCAGGTGCTTCTCTGGTAGGCGGTTGTTGTGGTACAACCCCTGAGCACATCAGAGATTTACACAATACTATCAATAAATAGCTCGAAATATATTAAAAATGCAAATAAATGCTTGACTTTTATTTTATAATTATGTATTATAATAGATAATTATAAGTGAATAAAGATTATTGACAGTGAACAGGATAAGTAGTTAAAATGATATTCAAAGAGAGTTGGGGTTGGTGAGAGCCCGATAATATTTATTTTAATGAAACCCACCTGGGAGTTGTAAGCTGAAAATAGTAAGCTTTGCCGGAAGTCAACCGTTATCGAGACAGGTTATATAAGGATTTTATACTTGTGTAGCTCAAATTAAGTGGACTTATAAGAAGTCAACAAGGATGGTACCGCGAGAGCAACCTCGTTCCTATTAAGGGAATGAGGTTTTTTGTATTTAGAACACTTTTATATTTTTAAGAAAGGGAGATGATAATATTGCGAAAAGATAAAATTAATAGGGTAGTTGTAAAAATAGGGACCAGCTGCCTTACTCATCAAAATCAAAAGCTGAACTATACGGCTATTGAACATTATTTACGTCAGCTTGTTGATCTAAAAAATTCAGGTAAGGAGGTTTTATTAGTTACTTCTGGGGCTGTGGGGGCAGGGATGGGTGAATTAAAAATAAACTTACCTTGTAAAATGGCTGAAAAACAGGGGATGGCAGCGATAGGTCAGGGCTTGTTAATTTCTTTATATAATAAAATATTAAGACAATTTGGAGAATTAGGAGGGCAGGTTTTGCTCAGTTCCAGTGATATAAATGAGAAAAAGAAATATAATAATATCTTCAATACCCTTGAAGTACTAATCAAAAATGATATTATTCCGATCATAAATGAAAACGATACGGTAGCCACAGATGAAATTAAATTTGGTGACAATGACACACTTTCCGCTCAAGTGAGCAGTTTAATTAAGGCTGATCTATTGATATTATTAACAGATGTCGAAGGCCTTTATAATAGAGCACCCTCTTTAAAGGTCGAAGAAGATCTTAAGTTAATTAATAAGGTGGAGAAAATAACATCTGATATAGAAAAAAAGGCAGGTTGTTCAGAAAGCATTGTTGGTACGGGAGGTATGAAGACAAAACTTCAGGCAGCTAAAATTGTTAATGCAGCCGGGATAACGATGGTGATCGGTTCAGCCTATAAAAAAAATATTATATCCAAGATTATTAATATGCTGGAAGAAGAAAAAGAGTATAAGATAGGCACTACTTTTTTGCCGGATGATAATCATCAGCAAAGCAGGGCATCAAATAAATAAAAGGGGGATTTTAAGTGAGTATTAAAGAAGAAGTAATCGTTCAGGCTAAATTAGCTAAAAAAGCATCTTTGGTGATGGCCAATATTTCTACAGAAAAAAAGAATAATGTACTTTATATGATTGCCGATGGACTAGAGAAAAGAAGGAAAGAAATAATTGAAATCAACCAGCTGGATTTAAAAATTGCAGAGAAAAAGGGGGTTTCTAGGGCTTTTTTAGACAGGTTATCTCTAAATAACAGGCGTATAGATAGTATGGCTGCTGGATTAAGAGAATTATCGGAGCTTTCTGATCCTATTGGTGATATATTAGAAATGGAAAAGCAGCCAAATGGATTACAGATTGGTAAAATGAGGGTTCCACTCGGAGTTATTGGAATCATATATGAGGCCCGACCGAATGTAACTGTAGATGCAGCGGCACTTTGTTTAAAGTCTGGCAACCCCGTTATTTTAAGGGGAGGTTCAAATGCAATAAATTCAAATAAGATTTTAGCTAAGATAATCAAAGAAAACATAGTGAAAGCTGGTTTGCCAGTTGGTGCTACTCAATTAATTCAAACTACTGATAGAAAGGCCGTAAAGGTGTTGTTAGAGCTCAATCAATATCTTGATTTATTGATTCCCAGAGGTGGATCTGAGTTAATCAATAGAGTTGTTAATGAAGCAAAGGTACCGGTTATTCAAACCGGTGTTGGTAACTGCCATATTTTTGTAGATGAAAGTGGGGATTTAAATAAGGCTAAAGATATTATTATCAACGCTAAAACGAGTCACCCAGCAGTTTGTAATGCAGCAGAAAGCCTGCTTGTTCATCAGAATGTTGCAGAAAAGTTTATCCCCATAATTGTAGATGGATTGTCAGAATATGATGTTGAAGTCAGGGGAGATAAAAATGCAGTAAAATATGATGAGCGAATCGAGGAGGCTGAAGAAAGTGACTGGGGTAGAGAATATCTAGACTACATTATTTCTTTAAAAATAGTTCAAAATGTTCAAGAAGCAGTTGATCATATCAATAAATATGGAACCATGCATTCTGAAGCGATAGTCACAGAAAGTTATACAAACAGCCAGGAATTTTTAAATAACGTAGATGCAGCTGCAGTATATGTAAATGCTTCTACTCGCTTTACAGATGGAAGTCAGTTTGGGTTGGGGGCTGAAATAGGAATCAGCACACAAAAAATACACGCTAGAGGTCCTATGGGCCTAAATGAATTAACTACCATAAAATATGTTGTATATGGTCATGGACAAATCAGGGAGTAGGTGTGAAAATGAAATTATGTGTAATAGGTTTGGGAAAAATAGGTACAGCTCTTATTCAGGGAATTTTAAATTCTGGCCTTTACAGTCCAAATAAAATCATTGGTTCTGACATCAAGGTAAAAAACACAGATATTAATGAAGAATATTTTAATATTGAAACAACCAACAACAATGTAGAATCTGTTAAAAAAGCTGATGTTGTATTGCTGGCCATTAAACCCCAGGTCATGGATCATGTGCTGGAAGAAATAAGTGAAGCCGTCAAAGGGAAATTGATCATTTCAATAGCAGCCGGAATCAGTAACTCACATCTTAAAGAAAAATTAGCTCTTGATGTGAGAACAATTCGAGTTATGCCCAACACTCCAGTTTTAGTTAAATCGGGTATATCAGCCGTAGCACCTGGTCGAAATGCGACTGATTCTGATGTAAAATTGGTTAAAAATATATTTGAAGGGGTTGGTGAAGTAGTTGAGGTTAAAGAAAATCTGATGGATGCAATTACAGGATTAAGCGGTAGTGGACCAGCCTTTATCTATATTATGATTGAGGCGCTTGCTGATGGTGGAGTATTAGCAGGTATTTCACGCGAGATGGCAGTCCAGCTAACTGCCCAAACCATGCTAGGCTCGGCTAAAATGGTGCTTGAAACCAAAAACCACCCTGGTTTATTAAAAGACATGGTAACTTCACCTGCTGGTACTTCTATAAGGGGAATAGAGGTATTAGAAAAACATGGGATCAGGGGTATTTTAATTGATGCTGTAAAAGAAGCGGCTTTAAGATCTAAGGAATTAAATTCAATAGATAATTAATCCATATCTTATTTTAAATAATATGATTAAGATAAAAAAGAAGTATTTAACAGCTAAACAGATAAGTGATCTAAAACAAAAATAAATTAGCACTTAGAGGTAATTTAAAGCAGATAATCTCAACCTTTAAGTGCTAGATTATAAAATAGTGAAATTTATTTCTATAAATTGGAATTTTTATAAAAGAGAAATTTAAGTCTGCTTTTAACTGTTTGTATAAGCAACATAACAGGCAGTAATCTTGAAGGAAATTACAAACCTTTTAATCCTTGCTTCTTCTACTCATTCTGTCATCATAAATTTCTTGAGGAATTTTATATAACATATAAGTTAGAAATGTGATTAATTATAAATTATTTAAAGGATTAAATGAATACTTAGAGAATTTAGAATAGTGAAAGATATAATCGCGATTATTCAATTTATCTTAGATTATGCAAATAAAGCGCAATTTTTTTAAACGAAACTAAATAACAGATAAGTATTTATTTGACATTAAATTTATTATTTAAAGCACAGGTGAATATATGATGAATAAAACAAAAGGAATTATACTAACAATATTTGCAGCTATGAGTTTTGGCTTCCAGGCTTTTTTTGCTAAGGTGGCTTATGCTAATGGATTTAACCCATTTAGTTTTACCCTATACAGATCATTGTTTGCAGCAGTAGCCTTATTTATATTGATAAAAGTATATAATATTGATATTAAAGCAACTAAAGCTCAATATATAACACTTTTGAAATTGAGTTTTTTTGGTTATTCTATTATGTTGATAACTCTCTATATATCCTTTTTGTATATGTCAACCGGTCTGGCTATGACCTTGCATTTTATTTACCCCGTAGTAGTAATGGTAGCTTCCGTGTTTATATATAAAGAAAAAATTATTGCCAAGAAGGTTTTGGCTCTTATTTTATCAATTATAGGGATATATTTTTTAATAGGTTTTGGTTCATTTTCTAATATCAGCATGATAGGTTTTTGGCTGGCTTTAATTTCCGGTATTCTCTACGCGTATTATATACTGACAGTAGCTAATAGTAATATAAAACAAATGAATAGTTTTGTAATTACCTTTTATCTTTCCTTATTTAATACCTATATCGTATTTTTCTTGACTTTGATTTCTGGAAATTTAAGTTTTGAATATAATTATATAGGATTATTAAGCACTGTTATGGTAGCATTAGTTTGTAACATCTTCGGCATGGTCTCTATTCAAATAGGTCTAAAATATATTACTGCAACAGCTGCTTCTATACTCAGCACTTTTGAACCGATTACCAGCCTTATAGTTGGTATAGTAATTTTAAATGAGTTTTTAGCTTGGTATCATTTTGTGGGCAGTCTATTTATTTTGATATCTGTAGTTTTAGTTACATTATCTGAAAAGAAAATACAGAGAGTATCTGAAAAAACCAGGATTTAATTTAAAAAGCTGGAAGTTTTATTATAATTATAAGAAAGGATGTAGGGAGGAATAGATATTGATGGATTTTATTTTCAATACTATTGAGGTTTCAGATATTGATAAATCTTTTAACTTTTATAAAGATATATTAAATTTAGGTTCTCCTCGTTTTCAGTTGGTACAAAATTATTCTAATTTCCTGGATAACACTGTTTTACCTTAAGTTTGAAGTAGTTTAAATCATGATAACCAAAAGCAGTTCTTTTTATTTCTTTAATTTTATTGTTTACACCCTCTAATTTTGAAGTATGAATTGGATGAATTGCATAACTAACAATACCATACCAGTGTTTATTTAATTTCTTAGCAAATTTTTTTAAAGATTTAATACTTGAATCCTTTAGTCTATTGATATATTTATCTAAAGCTTTTTTGATTTCCATAGGACTTTGATATTCAAATAATTCTTTAAGTTTATCCCTTAAAATATATGCTAATGAAAGATTCTCGTTTATTTCTAATAGTTTTTGGAGTTTATCTACTTCTTTTTCTTTTAGATTTTCTCTATTTTTTAAAAGTAACCATCTGCTGCCTTTATATATTTTGTATTCAGGATTATCTTTTGACTTATTTCGCTGTTCAGCTCGTCTTAGTTTATCAATTACATCTCTATTATAGCTTGCTACTAAATGATATTTATCAAATACTATTAAAGACTGAGGACAATGTTCACGGACAGCTTTAATGAAAGGATCCCACATATCCATCGCAATAGCTTTAATTTGGTTTAGTTTTTTCTGTGGCATTTTTTCAAAAAAATCATTTAGGGTATCAGCTTTACGGCCTTTTCCCATCCAGATTACACGACCGGTCTTGAAATCTAATACTACAGTTAAATATTTATGATATTTGCCAAAAGAAACTTCATCTACTGCAAGCAAACCCGAATGAGAATAATTGGTTTCTCCAAATTCTTTTTTTAGAAACTTCTTATGTATCTTTTTTACTGTTTCCCAGTGTAAATTAAGATGTTCTGCTACTTCTTTTACAGTCATATGTTTACAGAGTTCATGAACATATTGGGCTAGTCTATTAGTAACTTGGTGACCACCAGGAGAAGTAACACCTGTTTTTTCAACCTTTATGCCACAATTAGGACAAACAATCTTTCTATAATGAAGGATCACTTTACATTGAACTCCTAAAATATCAAGGTCTCTTATTGTTCGTTCATGCCAGGAATGTATACCTTCAGCTTTACTTCCACATTCATGACAGATGGGAGTAAATCTTTTATCAGGTGTCAAGACTACAAAATACACAGAACCAAGACCAGGTTCTTCAATTTTAAAGAATTTCTTAATCTTAACTCGGCGAAAGGGGAATAAAGATGATATACTACAATTAGACATTGGCAAGACCTCCTTTTTTTAATTGTTTCTATTTAAATTATTTGAGGTCGTTTGTCAATATCCTTTTTTACTACCAACGATTTGCGAGGAGAACC
>Ga0209947_1001438_pt1 | contig 14013 bp, 12 predicted proteins | sample SalPonR2_B_D2_MG_FD_185706 | JGI IMG/M metagenome (GOLD analysis project Ga0209947, IMG submission 185706) | Salt pond soil microbial communities from South San Francisco under conditions of wetland restoration - Salt Pond MetaG R2_B_D2_MG... ... | reverse complement strand
CGCCGAGCAGGGCCAGCACCCGGGCGCCGCCGATGTCGGCGATGTCGGCGGGCTCGGCGCTCATGCCCTCGAAGTAGGGCGGGTTCTTCACGTAGGTGGAATCCTCGTCCCAGGTGTAGATCTCGCCCTCGGGCACGTCCAGCCCGTTCCAGTTCTCGTCGCCGGCGAAGACCTCCGCGTAGCTCGAGCGGAACATCTCGGAGTCGATGTTCTGCAGGATCATCTCCTGAATCTCCTTCTGGGACGGCCAGATGTCCTTCAGGTAGACCGGCTTGCCGTCGGCGTCCTCGCCGATGGGGTCCGCGTAGATGTCCACGTCCATGGTGCCGGCGATGGCGTAGGCGACCACCAGCGGCGGCGAGGCCAGGAAGTTCATCTTCACCAGCGGATGGATGCGGCCCTCGAAGTTGCGGTTGCCGGAGAGCACGCTGCAGCCGATCAGGCCCGAGGACTCCACGGCCTCGTGGATCTCGTCCTTCAGCGGACCGGAGTTGCCGATGCAGGTGGTGCAGCCGTAGCCCACCAGATAGAAGCCCAGCGCATCCAGGTCGTCCATCAGCTCGCACTTCTCGAGGTAGTCGGTGACCACCTTGGAGCCGGGGGCGAGGCTGGTCTTGACCCACGGCTTCACCGTCAGGCCCCGCTCGCGGGCGTTGCGGGCCAGCAGGCCGGCGCCCACCATCACCGCCGGATTGGAGGTGTTGGTGCAGCTCGTGATGGCGGCGATCAGGACGGCGCCGTCGCTCATCGCGAACTCCTGGCCCTCCATGTTCACCTGCGCTTCGCCGCTGCCTTTGTCGCCGCGCTCCTCGACCATGGGACCGAGGACCTCCCGGTAACGGGTCTTGGCGTTCTTCAGCGGGATGCGGTCCTGGGGCCGTTTCGGGCCCGCCAGGCTGGGCTCCACGTCGCCCAGGTCAAGCTCGAGCACGTCCGTGTAGTAGCCGTCCGGCTCGCCTTCCTCGCGCCACAGGCCCTGTTCCTTCGCGTAGGCCTTGATCATCTCGATGTGGGCCGGGTCGCGGCCGGAGAGTTCGAGGTAGCGCACCGTCTCGCCGTCGATGGGGAAGATGGCGCAGGTGGAGCCGAATTCCGGCGACATGTTGCCGATGGTGGCCCGGTCGGCCAGTGGCAGGTGGGCCAGACCGTCGCCGAAGAACTCGACGAACTTGCCGACCACGCCCTTCTCGCGCAGCATCTCCGTGACCGTCAGCACCAGGTCCGTGGCGGTGGTGCCCTCGGACAGGCGGCCGGTCAGCTTGAAGCCGATCACCTGCGGGATGAGCATGGTGATGGGCTGGCCGAGCATGGCGGCCTCGGCCTCGATGCCGCCGACGCCCCAGCCGAGCACGCCGAGGCCGTTGACCATCGTGGTGTGGGAGTCGGTGCCCACCAGGGTATCCGGATACGCGGCGAGCTTGCCGTCGGTCTCCTTCTCGAACACCACCCGGGCCAGATACTCCAGGTTCACCTGGTGGACGATGCCCGTGTTGGGGGGCACCACCTTGAAGTTGTCGAAGGCACTCTGGCCCCAGCGCAGGAACGAGTAGCGTTCCTTGTTGCGCTGGAATTCGATCTTGTTGTTCAGGTCCAGCGCGTTCGCGGTGCCGTAGCGGTCCACCTGGACGGAATGGTCGATCACCAGCTCCGCCGGCGACAGGGGATTGATGTCCGCGGCCTCGCCGCCGAGGCCGACCACCGCGTCGCGCATGGCGGCGAGATCCACTACCGCCGGCACACCGGTGAAGTCCTGCAGGATCACCCGGCTCGGCGTGAAGGAGATCTCCTGGCTGGGCTCGGCCTTCGGGTCCCAGTTGGCCAGCGCCTCGATGTCCTCGCGGGTGACGTCACGGCCGTCCTCGTGCCGCAGCAGGTTCTCGAGCAGGATCTTGAGCGAGTAAGGGAGTCGGGCGACGTGCCCTTCGCTGACGGCGTCGAGCCTGAAAATCTCGTATTGCTTGCCGCCGACCTCGAGCGTCGAACGAGCGCCGAAGCTGTCCTTCATAAATCCTCCGGTGAATTGCAACAGGGCCGTGTGACGGGCAGCCGGTTGGAAAGTGGTTGATCCAGAGCCCGCAATTATAACGGATCAGGAGGCGGCGCGCCGTCCGCGGGCGGCCAGCTGCCGCCCGTCTCCCGCTTCTCCGTGGCCCCGATCCCGGCCTGTTCCGCGCACCCCCCGGATGCGCCCGCCGCCGAGACAGACGTCGTCCTGGTAGAACACCACGAACTGCCCCGGAGCGACCGCGCGCTGGGGCGCGTCGAAATTCACCTCGAGCTCGCCCCCGGCGGCCCGGTGCACGCAGCAGGGCTGGTCGGCCTGGCGGTAGCGCACCTTTGCGCGGCAGGTCAGGGTGCCGCCGTCGGCCAGCTCCGCCGGCGGGCCGCCGATCCAGTGCACCGCGCCGGCGCTCAGGGATTCGCTGTAGAGGAGCGGGTGATCGCTTCCCTGGACTGCCATCAGGGTATTGGCCGCGAAATCCCGCGCGGCGACGTACCAGGGCGCGTCGCCGGCCTCACGCCGGCCGCCGATGCCGAGCCCCTGGCGCTGGCCGGGCGTGTAGTAGGGCAGACCGTGGTGTCGGCCGATCTCGCGGCCGGCCTCGTCCACGATGGGGCCGGGCTCCGCCGCGACGTAGCGGGACAGGAATTCACGGAAGGGACGCTCGCCGATGAAGCAGATGCCGGTGCTGTCGCGCTTGTCGTGGGTGGCCAGGCCATGGTCCCGGGCGAGGCGGCGCACCTCGGCCTTGGTCAGCGCCCCCAGCGGGAACAGGGTGGCAGCGAGAGCCTCCGCCGCTACCTGGTGCAGGAAATAGCTCTGGTCCTTGCCGGGATCGGCGCCCTTCCGCAGCCGGGGCGGGTCGCTGTGCTCGACACGCGCGTAATGGCCGGTGGCGATCAGCTGCGCGCCGAGCCGCCGCGCGTACTCGCGGAACACCCCGAACTTGATCTCCCGGTTGCAGAGGATGTCCGGGTTCGGCGTGTAGCCGGCCCGGTAGTCGGCGAGGAAGTCCTCGAAGACCCGTTCCCGGTATTCCTGCGCGAAGTTGACGTGATGCAGGGGGATGCCGAGATGCTCGCACACCCGACGCGCGTCCTGCAGTTCCTCGGCCGCGCTGCAGTAGCCGTCCTCGTCCTCGTCCCAGTTGGTCATGTGCAGCGCGTGCACCTCGTAGCCCTGCTGCAGGAGCAACAGTGCTGCCACCGAGGAGTCCACGCCGCCGGACAGCCCCACGACCACCCGACGGCCCTTGCCTGCCTTTTCCGTCATGGCGTGGATTCTACCGCGGCGCCCGCTGCGCGGGCGAGGCGGGGTCACACGGGGGCGGCGATGCGGGCGACCCGCTCCAGGTTCTCGGGCAGCGGGCGTAACGGCGCAAGATCGTCCGCTGCCAGCCGCACCCCGGCGAGGTAGTCGTCGATGCAGCGCAGGACCATGGGTGAGCGCAGCTGCTCGACGCGGGAGGCGATCTCCCCGCGGCTCATCCAGTGGGTGCGGACGATGACCTCGTCCAGGGAGCGAGCCGGGTCCCGGGCGGTGCAGCCGCCGGTGAAGGCGACGCGCAGGTAGTGGCGGCCCTTGTCCGGGTGGCGCCACTGATACATGCCGATGAGCTCCCGCGGCATGAACCCGCGGCCGGTCTCCTCCAGCATCTCGCGCACCACGGCCTGCTCGAGACTCTCGCCGTGTTCCAGATGCCCGGAAGGCTGGTTGAAGACGATCTCGCCGTGGGCGTGCTCCTCCACCATGAGGAAGCGGCCCTCGCGCTCGACCACGGCCGCCACCGTGAGGTCGGTCTCGATACCGGCCGGTACGCCGCTCATGTCAGATGTTGAGCCGGCGGAACTCGTGCTCCACCTCGCTCGCGTGCCAGATCTCGTCGAAGGTGGTGAGGTACATGTCGGTGACCGCGGGCACGTTGTGGTCGACGATGCCTTCCCACCGTGCGGCATCCAGCCGGTAGACGATGCCGCCGCCGTCGGCGATGCAATAGGCCTCGCGGTGAGTGCGATAGTCCTCGCGCACGTGGCGGAACTCGATGAAGCTGTTGAGCCGGCGGCCCAGTGCGACGAAGCGGTTGCCGTTCTTGATGGCCCGGGAGGGGTCCGCGATCAGCACGCGCACCCGGGCGTAGGCGCGCGAGAGGATCAGGCGTTTGACGACTTCCAGGAAGTCCAGGTCGTCGTAGATGCCGGGCTCGAGGTCGTGGGTAAAGATGGCCAGACTGCGGTTGGCGGTTTTGGCGATATCGATCGCGGCCCGGCGCATCTCCTCCCGGGTGGAGATGACGCGCCGTTCGTGTTCTTTCGCCTTCTTCTCGCTCATCCTGAAAGGGTCCGCTGGCTGCAGGTTTCCGGTCGCCCGTCGGACGGATGATGTTAAGCGGGGGGATGCCGGCGACCGTGCCAACTGCGTCACGTTTTCGGGCTCGGAGGGCCTGATGAGAGCGGTTCTCAGCCGGGCGGCGCCTCCACCAGGCCGTGGCGGGCCAGCAGGGCGAGCAGGCGTTCGGCCGCGCCGTCCGCCGGCGGGGATATGACGAGACCTTCGGCGCCCTCGGCGCCGGACAGGCGGCAGGCCAGAGGCCAGGCCGCTTCCGCCACGGGGAAGGACTCGCCGGCCGCGCAGAGAACGGCACCCTCCCGGCCGCGGAAGCAGGCGGACGGCGCAGCGCGGAGCGGCCTGGCGGCCGCCGCCGCCGCCACGATCGCAGCGGTCTCGGCCGCTGTCGCGGGTTCGGGGCGATGACCGGGCTTCGGCAGAGTGACCAGACGGCCGAGGGCTTCGGCGATGTCGTCGTCGTCCACGCCCGTCGCGTCGGGCAGGGCGGCGCGGCAGCGTCGGACGGCGGCCGGGTGGATGATGCCGCCCCGGCATTCTTCCGGCGCCAGGTCGGCGTCGGTGTAGCGCCTGCGGGGGTCGATCTCTTCGGCGTCGAGGCCCAGATACAGTGCCAGATCGCGGAGGAGCGGTGCCTGCAGCCCCAGAGACCAGGTGGTGCAGAGCGTCTCGGCGACACCGTGGTGGCCGGCGCCCGGCGGCACGTAGAGTGCGTCGCCCGGCGTGCAGACGAATTCCTCCTGCGGGCGGAAATCCTCCAGCAGCCGCAGACCGGAGGTCGGCGGTGCAGGCTCGCCGCTGCCCAGTTGCCAGCGCCGCCGTCCCTCGCCCTGCAGCAGGAAGACGTCGTAGCTGTCCCGGTGCGGCCCCACGGAGCCGCCGGGGGCGGCCACGCTGACCATCAGGTCGCCCATGCGCCAGGCCGGCAGGAAGCGGGGCGCCAGCAGCAGGGAGCGCAGCTCCGGCAGGTGACGGTCCAGATCGTGGACCAGCAGCGTCCAGTCGGCTGCCGGCAGGGTGGCGAGATAATCCGGCGCGAACGGACCGGTCTCGGCCCGGTAGCGGACGGCATCGTCCCGTCGTTCGGTGAACACCAGTCGCGACTCCACCTCGGGCTCGCACGCCAGTCCGGCGATCTCGTCGACGGTGAGCGGCGGGCGGAAGCCGGGGAGGGCGTCGGGCAGGAGCAGGGCGCACTTCTGCCAGTAGCGCGACAGGAAAGCGGCCGGGCTCAGGCGGCCGGGCAGTTGCAGCGCCGGCGGAACGGTCATGCCTGATCCCGTCAGCGGGAGCGGGTCAGGCTCTCTGCGAGCCCGGTGTAGGTCGACGGCGTCAGCCCGAGCAGCCGTTCCTTCTCGGCCTCGGGGATCTCCAGCGAGCGGATGAACGCGGCCATGGCGTCGCGGTCGATGCGCCGTCCGCGTGTCAGCGCCTTCAGCTTCTCGTAGGGCTCGTCGATGCCGTAGCGGCGCATGACTGTCTGCACCGCTTCGCCGAGTACCTCCCAGGCGCTCTCCAGGTCGGCCGCGATGCGGTCCGGATCGGCCTGCAGCTTGCCGAGCCCCCGGCGGGCCGATTCGATGGCGATCAGGCTGTGCGCCAGCGCCACGCCGAGGTTGCGCAGCACGGTGGAGTCGGTCAGGTCTCTCTGCCAGCGGGAGATCGGCAGCTTGTCCGCGAAGTGGCCGAGCAGCGCGTTGGCGACGCCCAGGTTGCCCTCCGCGTTCTCGAAGTCGATCGGGTTGATCTTGTGCGGCATGGTGGAGGAGCCCACTTCCCCCTCCACGCGGCGCTGGCGGAAGTAGCCCAGCGAGATGTAACCCCAGACGTCCCGGCACAGGTCCGTGAGCACCGTGTTGTAGCGGCTCAGCGCATGGCAGTACTCGGCGATCCAGTCGTGGGGCTCGATCTGGGTGGTAAAGGCGTTCGGAGCCAGGCCGAGGGATTCCATGAAGCGCGCGGACAGCGCCGGCCAGTCCACGTCCGGGTACGCTGCCGCGTGGGCGTTGAAGTTGCCGACGGCACCGTTGAATTTGCCCCGCACCGCCACCTGCTGCAGGCCGCGTCGCTGCAGGCGCAGGCGCTCGGCGACGTTGGCGATCTCCTTGCCGAGCGTGGTCGGGCTGGCCGTCTGGCCATGGGTGCGCGACAGCATCGCGAGGCCGGCGTGCTGGCGCGCCATGGCGTCGAGGGAGGCACCCAGCTCGCGCATCGCCGGCAGCAGCACGTCGTCGCGGCCGTGGCGCAGCATGAGCGCGTAGGCCAGGTTGTTGACGTCCTCGGAGGTGCAGCCGAAATGGATGAAGCCCCGCACCCGCGACGCATCGGCGCCCTCGCCCAGGCGCTCGCCGAGGAAATACTCGACTGCCTTCACGTCGTGGTTGGTGGTGGCCTCGATGGCCTTGACACGGGCGGCGTCCTCGCCGGCGAAACGGTCGACGACGCGGTTCAGCATGTCCTTCAGGTGGCCCGGCAGCGGGGGCAGCTCGGCGATGGCCGGCTCGTCGGCCAGGAACTGCAGCCAGCGCACTTCCACCAGCACGCGGAACCGGATCAGCCCGAATTCGCTGAAGATGTCGCGCAGCGGCGCCGCCTTCGAGGCATAGCGGCCGTCGACGGGGGAGATGGCGCGCAGCGTGGTCAGTTCCATATTGTCTCTGCCGCTTTCTGTCCGCCGCTTTCTGTCCGCCGCTTTCTGTCCGTCTGGGGGCGGCCTGGACTTGGCTCGGCAAAGCGCGAATCATACACCACCCTAGACCCGGCCGGGACCGCTCCGGGCGGCCGCCGGACCCGCACAGACCGTGACAGCAAAGGCGAGAGCCAGACGATGACTGACAGCAAATTCCGCACCGAGAAAGACAGTATGGGCGAACTCCAGGTCCCGGCCGATGCGCTGTGGGGCGCACAGACCCAGCGCGCCGTGGACAACTTCCCGATCAGCGGTCTCACCATGCCGCGCAGCTTCATCCGCGCGCTGGGCCTGGTGAAATGGGCGGCGGCGGGCGCCAACTCCGAACTGGGCCTGCTCACCGGCCCGCGGGCAGTGGCCATCCAGAAGGCGGCGGCGGCCGTGGCGGACGGGGAGCACGACGCTCACTTCCCGGTGGACGTGTTCCAGACCGGCTCGGGCACGTCGTCGAACATGAACGCCAACGAGGTGATCGCGCGCCTGGCGCGTCAGTCCGGCGTGGAGGACATCCACCCGAACGACGACGTCAACATGGGGCAGAGTTCCAACGACGTCATCCCCACCGCCATCCACGTGAGTGCTGCGCTGGACGTCACGGAAAAGCTGCTGCCGGCCCTGGAGCACCTGGCGGAGGTGCTCGGCGACAAGGCGAAGGAGAACGCGGACGTGGTGAAGACCGGCCGCACCCACCTCATGGACGCCATGCCGGTCACCCTCGCTCAGGAACTCGACGCCTGGAAGACCCAGGTGGAGCACGGCGCCGAGCGCATCCGCGCCGTCATGCCCCGGCTCTGCGCGCTGGCCCAGGGCGGCACCGCCGTCGGCAGCGGCATCAACGCCCATCCGAAGTTCGGCGGCAAGGTGGCCACGCTGCTGGCCGAGCGCACGGAGGTGCCGTTCACCACCGCCGACTCCTGCTTCGAGGCGCTGTCCTGCCAGGACACGGCGGTGGAACTCTCGGGGCAGCTGAAAGTCGTCGCCGTGAGCCTCATGAAGATCGCGAACGACCTGCGCTGGATGAACTCCGGGCCGCTGGCCGGCCTCGGCGAGATTGCCCTGCCGGCCCTGCAGCCGGGCTCGAGCATCATGCCCGGCAAGGTGAACCCGGTCATTCCCGAGGCGGTGGCCATGCTCTCGGCCCAGGTGATCGGCAACGACGCCACCATCACGGTGGCCGGGCAGGCCGGCAACTTCCAGCTGAACGTGATGCTGCCGGTGGTGGCCTACAACCTGCTGCAGAGCATCGAGGTGCTCGCCAACGGCGCGACCGCGCTCGCCGACCGGGCAGTGGCCGGCTTCACCGTCAACCGGGACCGGCTGGACGAGGCGCTGGACCGCAACCCCATCCTGGTGACCGCGCTGAATCCCGTCATCGGTTACGAGAAGGGCGCGGCCGTGGCCAAGAAGGCCTACGCCGAGGGCCGCCCCGTGAAGGACGTCGCCCGCGAGATGACCGATCTCACGGACGAGGAACTGGACCGACTCCTCGACCCGGCCGACCTCACGCGGGGCGGTATCAAGCATTGAGGCGATGAGCATCAGCGCACTGCGCGGGCGCATCCTGGCGGCGCTGGCGGGCAGCGCCGCACCCCGCGATCCGACGCTGGCGGCCCCGCCCTCGGCCTATGGCGACGTACCGGAGGGGCTGCGCAAGCGCTTCGCCGGGCGCAAGACCCCTGCCGGCGTGCTCATCCCACTGCTCGCCCGCGGCGCGGACTACCACGTGCTGTTCACCCGGCGTTCACCGGACCTGCGCCATCATCCCGGCCAGGTCAGCTTCCCCGGCGGCCGCATGGAGCCGGAGGACCGGGACGTCACCGACGCTGCGCTGCGGGAGGCGGAAGAGGAGGTTGGGCTGCCCCGCAATCACGTTCGCATTGCCGGTTACCTGGAACCGCACCTCACCATCACCGGCTACGCGGTCACGCCCGTGGTCGGGCTGATCCACCAGGGCTTCACGATCCGGGCCGATCCGGCGGAAGTGGAGGAGGCCTTCGAGGTGCCCCTCGACTTCCTGATGGACCCGCGCAATCTGCACCGGGCCTGGCGGGAGTTCGAGGGCACAGAGATACCGGTGTACGAATACCACTACGGCAGCCACCGCATCTGGGGCGCCACGGCGTCCATGCTGGTGACGTTGAACCAAAAACTGAAATTATATTTAAAACAGTAGCTAATGAGAAATATCTCGAAACTGCTTGATATAATGGCCCGGCTCCGGCACCCGGAGAGCGGCTGCGAGTGGGACCGGCGCCAGACCTTCGACACGATCGCGCCCTACACCATCGAGGAGGCCTACGAGGTGGCGGACGCGATCCATCGCGGCGACATGGAAGGCCTGAAAGACGAACTCGGCGACCTCCTCCTGCAGGTGGTCTTTCACGCCCGCATGGCCGAGGAGGCAGGGGACTTCGACTTCGCGGACGTCGTCGCCGCCATCAGCGACAAGCTCGAGCGGCGCCATCCGCACATCTTCGGCGACGGGGCACCGGCGGACGAGGCCAGCGTGCGGCGCAACTGGGAAGCCATCAAGGCGGCGGAGCGGGAGCAGCGTCACGGTGCCTCCGCCAGCCTGCTGGACGGCATCCCGCGGGCCCTGCCCGCGCTGAAGCAGGCCCAGAAGCTGGCGGGCCGTGCCGCCGGCGCCGGTTTCGACTGGCCGGACGCCGCCGGCGTGCGCCGCAAGATCGACGAGGAACTGGCAGAGCTGGACCGGGAGCTCGAGGCGGGCGAGCGGGAGCGGATCGAGGACGAGATCGGCGACCTGTTCTTCTCGCTGGTCAATCTGGCCCGTCACACGGGCGTTGATGCCGAGGCCGCGGCGGCGGCTGCCAACCGGAAGTTCGAGCGGCGCTTCCGGGCGCTGGAGGCCGCGGCGGCCGCGCGGGGAGTTTCGGTGGCCGCGCTGGACGCCGCGGCGCTGGAAGGCCTCTGGCAGGCGGTCAAGGCGGAGGAGGACGCGCCGCGGGGGCGGTGACAGTGACGTTTCGCGGCGTTCAGGACCCGTTCAGCACGGCCGGCCTATTCTCCTTCCCACACCCGGGAGAAACGGGTTTTCGAACCCGGGTGCTCATGGAAGCAGAAGGAGTCAGCCATGTTCAATCGAAACCGAGTCCGCCGGATCGGCGACAGCCGTCGCAGGAGCGCTGCGGCCGCGGTAGCTGTCACGGCGACGGCACTGGTCGCTGGTGCCCTGCTGTCGGCGGGTCCTGCCCAGGCCGACCCCGGCCGGGACTGGCGCGCCGCCCGCGACCATGGCGCCGGCTACGACTACGCCCGGGTGGTCGACGTCGATCCCATCGTCCGCCACGTGCGGGTGCGCACCCCGGTGCGGGAATGCTGGGAGGAGACGCGCTACGACCGCTACGACGACCGGTATGACCACTACGGCCGCCACGACAGACCGCGCCGCAGCGAAGCCGGCGCCACCATCGCCGGCGGCATCATCGGCGGCGTGATCGGGCGTCAGTTCGGCGACGGCAAGGGCCGTGATGCCATGACCCTGGTGGGCACCCTGGTGGGCGCGGCCGTCGGTAACGAGCGCGCCAGCCGCGGGCGCGAATACGACCAGCGCTACGACGACTACGGTGCGTACGAGCGGCAGTCGCGACCGGTCACCCGCTGCGAGACCCGCTACCGCACGGACGCCGAAGAGCGCATCGACGGCTACCGGGTCACTTACCGTTACCGGGGTCAGACCTACACCACCCGCACGGACTACGATCCGGGCGACCGCATCCGGGTGCGGGTGGAAGTCGAACCCGTGCGTTACTGAGCCGGCGTACGGCAGTCGGTGCAGGATTGCAGCAGGATTGCATGATTGGACGGCGGGCTTAGGCGCCAGGGACGGCGCCGCAGTCCGCCTCGGCCTGACGGGCCCGATCTCCGACACCTGCCGGGTTTCGTTGCAAAGCCGGTCTCCAGGGCCGAAAATCGCCTCATGAAACAGACCCTCCGCCTCGCAGTACCGCTCCTGCTCGCCCTCGTGCTGGGCGTGGCCGCCTCCGCCGCGCCGGCCCAGGCGGCCGGTCCGGGATCCGTCCTGCCGCCGCAGGCCACGGGCATGGCGGCCGTGCGGGACGAGGTCAGCCTGAGCGAGGCGGTGGCCCGGGTGAAGCGGGAATACGGCGGGCGCATCCTCGAGGCCGAGACCCGCGAGCAGAACGGGCGCCGGGTCCACGTGATCAAGGTGCTCACCCGGGAGGGCCGGGTGCGAACCGTACGGGTTCCGGCCGGCGACCGCTGAGGCCGGCCCGCCGCGGCAGCGACACGCGACAGACACGGGTCAACCCCTATGCGATTGCTGATCATCGAGGACGAGGAGATCATCCGCGAGTCCCTGGCGGCCCGGCTGCGCTCGGCCGGCTTCGGCGTGGAGACGGCGAAGGACGGCGAGGAGGGCCTGTACTACGCGCGGGAGTATCCGGTGGACCTGGCCGTGGTCGACCTCGGCCTGCCGAAGATGAGCGGCCTGGAGATCATTACCACGCTGCGTCAGGAAGGCCATGCGTACCCGATCCTGATCCTGACCGCGCGGGACCGCTGGCAGGACAAGGTGGACGGACTCGGCGCCGGTGCGGACGACTACGTGGCCAAGCCGTTCCACGTCGAAGAGATCATCGCGCGGGTGAACGCGCTGCTGCGGCGCGCCGGCGGCTGGGCTTCCTCCGAATTGACGGCAGGGCCGATCAGCCTGGACACGGCCTCTCAGGAGCTGAAGTTGGACGGCCGCGCGATCGAGTTGACGGGCCACGAGTACAAGCTGCTGGAGCATCTGATGCTGCGCGCGGGACAGGTCGTCTCGAAGACCGAGCTCACCGAGCGCCTCTACGACCAGGACTTCGAGCGCGACAGCAACGTGATCGAGGTCTTCGTCGGCCGTCTGCGGCGCAAGCTCGATCCGGACAACAGCCTGAAGCCGATCGAGACCCTGCGCGGCCGGGGCTATCGTTTCGCTCTGGAGCGCGCCGGCGAGGCGTCCACCGGCGGCGGTGACTGAGTCCGGTTCCGCGGCCCGGCCGCCCGGGCGGTCGCCCGGACAGTCACCCGTGCATGCGCCCGGACAGTCACTGCGACTCCGCGTGCTCGTCTCGGGCACGCTCCTGCTGCTGGTCTTCTTCGGCCTCATCGTCGGCGTGCTCGATTCCGCCTTCCGCAGCGCGGCGCTGGAGGCGGAGCGCGATCTGCTGGACAGCCGGATGATCATGTTGCTCGCGGCCGCCGAACCCGCGGACGGCAACACGCTGGTGCTGCCCGTCGACCTGCCCGAGCCGCTGTTCGGCTCGCCGGGGTCGGGCCTGTACGGCGCCCTCGTACGGCGCGGCGACGGGGCGGTCTGGCGCTCGGACTCGGCCATCGGCATCGACATTCCGTGGGGCGCCGCCCCGGCAACCGGCGAGCGGAGTTTCCGGCGCATCGAACTGGCCGACGAAACGCCGCTGCTCGCGCTCAGCATGGGCATCGACTGGGAATTCCCGGACGGCACCGTGCATGCCTACATCGTCCACGTGGCGGCGGGGCTCGATTCCCTGAATGCCCAGGTGGCGAGCTTCCGCCGCCAGCTGCTGGTGTGGTTCGGGCTGGTGGCGGCTCTGCTGCTGGCCTCGCTGGCGTTGCTGCTGCGCTGGCTGCTGCGCCCGCTGGCGCAGATCGAATCCGAGATCACCGAGATCGAGGCCGGTGAGCGGCCGGCGATGTCCGCCGGCTACCCGGCCGAACTCGCCGGCGTTGCCCGCAACCTCAACCAGCTGATCGACAGCGAGCGGGCCCGCGCGGAGCGCCACCGCCGCACGCTGCAGGACCTGGCCCACAGCCTGAAGACGCCGCTGGCCGCGATGCGCTCCCTGCTGGAGGGCGAAGGCGGGCGGGGTGCGCTGGACGACCAGGTGGCTCGCATGGAGGAGATCGTGCGCTATCAGCTCGCGAAGCCCCTGGCCGGTACGGGCGCAACGCTGGGCACCGAGCCGGTGCCGGTGGCGCCGGAGCTCGGCAAGCTCGCCGACGGTCTGCAGAAGGTGTACCGCGACCGCGGATTGCGCTGCGAGCTGGACGTCGAGCCCGGACTGCGGTTCTACGGCGACCGGGGCGACCTGCTGGAACTCGCCGGCAACCTGATGGAGAACGCCCACAAGTGGGGCGAGAGCCGGGTGCGGGTCAGCGCCACCCGCGCGGCGGACGGCGTCTCGCCGCGCCAGGGCATGGTGCTGACGGTGGAGGACGACGGTCCCGGCATCCCCGATGGCGGGGAGAGTTCGCTGCTGGAACGTGGTCGGCGACTGGACGAGAGCAAGCCCGGCCAGGGCATCGGCCTTAGCGTGGTGGTGGAGCTCGCCGACGCCTATCGGGGCGGCGTCGAGGTGGCACGCTCGGACCTGGGTGGCGCCCGGGTGACGGTGCGCCTGCCGCCGGGATGAGCGGGCCGCCACGCAGGGGAGGCCGGCGGCAGCGGGAGGCGGAGGCACGCCGGGCGCACCAGCCCCATCTGGAGTTTCCCGAAGCCCTGCCGATCTCGGGCCTGGCGGCCGAGATCGCCGCTGCCGTCAGGGAGCATCCGGTGGTGGTCGTATGCGGGGAGACCGGCAGCGGCAAGACCACCCAGCTGCCGAAGATCTGCCTGCAGCTCGGCCGCGGCATCGACGGCATGATCGGCCACACCCAGCCGCGCCGCCTCGCGGCCCGATCGGTGGCCGCGCGCATCGCCGAGGAGACCCGTCTGTCGCTCGGCGCAGGCATCGGCTACCAGGTGCGATTCGACGACCGCAGCGAGCCCGGCACGCGGGTCAAGCTGATGACCGACGGGATTCTGCTGAACGAACTCGGCTTCGATCAGGAGCTGCGCCGCTACGACACGCTGATCATCGACGAGGCCCACGAGCGCAGCCTCAACATCGACTTCATCCTCGGCTACCTGAAGAGGCTGCTGCCGCGCCGGCCCGATCTCAAGGTGATCATCACCTCGGCCACTATCGATCCCGGCCGG